>Ga0081540_1002618_pt1 | contig 14626 bp, 14 predicted proteins | sample TabmetS2T1R1_FD_71024 | JGI IMG/M metagenome (GOLD analysis project Ga0081540, IMG submission 71024) | Tabebuia heterophylla rhizosphere microbial communities from the University of Puerto Rico - S2T1R1 | ecosystem: Host-associated > Plants > Roots > Rhizosphere ... | reverse complement strand
CACGAAGTGCGAGGGCACGGCCAGGATGACGAGGTCGGCGCCGCGGAGCGCCTCCGCGTGGTCGGTGGTGGCCCTGACGCCGCCGGGAAGCGTGATCCCCGGGAGATAGCGCGGATTCTCCCGCGTCGCCTGCATCGTGGAGACGAGCGAAGCGTCGCGTCCCCAGAGCCGCACGGCGCTGCCGCGGCGGGCGATCTGGATCGCGAGCGTCGTCCCCCAGCTCCCCGCTCCGATCACCGCCACCTCGGAGCCCGTGGCCATCATGCGGCAGGCGCTCGCTCTCCCAGCCGGGGCTCCGTGCCCGAGAGGAGGCGGCGGAGATTGGCGTGATGGCGCCACGTGATCAGGAGAGCGGTGCAGCCCGCGGCGGCCGCGTAGATGCGCGGGTAACCGAAAACCCACACGCTGATCGCCATGGTGACGCAGCCCACGAGAGAGGCGAGCGAGACGTAGCGGAGGGCCACCGTGAGCACGAGCCAGATGACGAGGGCGGGCAGGATCGCCTTGGGAGTGAGGGCGAGGAAGGCGCCGAGCCCGGTGGCCACGCCTTTGCCGCCCTTGAAGCGCAGGAAGACCGGCCAGCAGTTGCCCACGATGGCGAGCACGGCGCCCACTGCGCCCCACGACGGCTCCGGTCCCAGCACCTCGGCCGCGCGCACGGCGACGTAGCCCTTGAGCACGTCCCCCAGGAGGGTGGCAATGGCCGGCACCGGGCCGAGGGTGCGCAGTACGTTGGTGGCGCCGATGGTACCGCTCCCCCGGCCGCGGATGTCGAAGCCCCCGGCCAGGCGCGTGACGAGGAATCCCACGGGGATGGAGCCGATCAGGTACACGACGACCAGACCGAGCGCTCTCACGGCCAGCGTTCCTGGTCCTTGATGATGGCGCGCGGGCCCGCCTTGAGGAAGAACCGGTAGAAGTAGTCGGCGCCCGACAGCACGGTGAGACCCAGCATGACCCAGAGGGCGGCCACGGAGAGGAGATGGAACGGCACGTACTCAGGGGGAACGCCCCGCTCGAGAATCAGGATGGTGATGCCAACGTACTGCGAGACCGTCTTGAGCTTGCCGAAGGACGAGGCGGGCACCACCACGCCCATAGAGAGGGCGACGCCGCGCAGTCCGGTCACCGCGAGCTCGCGTCCGATGATGACCATGGCCATCCACGCGCGGACCATGTCGACCTGCACGAGGGCCACGAGGGCCGCGGCCACGAGCAGCTTGTCCGCCACGGGATCGAGGAGCGTGCCGAAGCGCGTCACCTGGTTCCGCCGGCGGGCCATGGTGCCATCCAGCCAGTCGGTGAGCGAGGCGGCCACGAAGATCACCGCGGCGATGAGCACCCGCACGCGATCGGAGGAGATGGCGAAAACGATGATGAGAGGGACGAGGACGATGCGGAAGAGCGTCAGGGCGATGGGAAGATTGATGGGAAGGCTCATCATGTGGCACCCGGCCCGGAACCTCGGCCCGTCCGAGTATCGGCCGCGCCGCCGGCCCAAGTCAAGGAATGGGCGCCGCGGACCACGACCCCCGCCACGAGTTCCGGCACGAGCGTCGCGACGTCGATGCGGACGCACGCCTCGAGATCGACGGCACGTCCGCGCCGGTGGAGCTGGCGCGCCCACGCCGCGTCCTGCTTCAGGCGCTCCGGCTCGGCGCCGTAGGCGATCCCCAAACGGTGCGCGGCGCGCGCGGCGTCCGTGAGCTTGGCCTCCGGCTTCGCCCGCAGCACTCCTGCCACGAGGAGGCCCGCGCACACCGTGTCCTCGAGAGAGAAGCGCCCCTGCTCGCCCGCGCACAGGACGGTGACGTCTCGGCGGTGATTGGCCGCCCACTGCGCGGCCGCGGCCACGTTGGTCAGGGCGGCGAGGGCCGCCGCCGCCGCCTCCCCCGCCTTGAGCATGGCGCGGGTGCCGTTGGTGGTGGTGAGGACGAGCGTGCGGCCGCCCACCCGCTCCGGCGTGCAGTCGAGCGGCGAGTTGCCGAGATCGAAGCCGTCGATGGGATCGCCGCCGCGCTCGCCCGCCAAGAGCACGGGTTCCGGCGCGAGGGCCGCCGCCCGCTCACGGGCCGCCGCCTCGCTCGCCACGGGAATGACGCGCGCGCAGCCCGCGCCGAAGGCGGCCACCACCATGCTGGTCGCCCGGAAGACGTCCACCACCAGGGCCACCCGACCGGCGAGCTCGAGCTCCGGGAACTCACCCGGCATGAAGGCCACGTGCACCTGCATGACCGCTCGGGGCCTACCGGCTGCGGTCGCGGAGAGCGCGGATCTTCAGGCGGAGCGCGTTGAGGTTGATGAAGCCCTCGGCGTCCTTCTGCCGGTAGACGCGGTCGGCTTCGAAGGTGACGAAGTCCGTGCGGTAGAGCGAGCGCGGGGAGCGGCGCCCCGCCACGGTGACCGTGCCCTTGTAGAGCTTGAGCCTGACCGTGCCCAGGACGTCGCGCTGCACCTGGTCGATGAGCCCCTGGAGAGCCTCGCGCTCGGGGGAGAACCAGAAGCCGTAGTAGATCATCTCCGCGTAGCGCGACACGAGGGAGTCGCGCAGGTGCAGGAGCTCGCGATCGAGGGTGATGGACTCCAGGGCGCGGTGGGCCGCGTGGAGGATGGTGCCGCCCGGCGTCTCGTAGACACCGCGCGACTTCATGCCCACGAAGCGGTTCTCCACGAGGTCGACTCGTCCGATGCCGTGCTCGCCTCCGAGCCGGTTCAGGGCTTCCAGGAGGGCCACGGGCCCGAGCGGCCGGCCGTCCACCGCCACGGGATTGCCAGACTCGTACTCGATCTCCACGTACACCGGCACGTCGGGCGCCGATTCCGGCGAATTCGTGAGGAGGAACATCTTGGGCGGCGGCTCCGTCCACGGATCCTCGAGGATGCCGCCCTCGAAGGAGATGTGGAAGAGATTGCGGTCCGTGGAATAGGGCCGCTCCGTGGTCACGGGCACGGGGATGTCGTGCGTGCGCGCGAACTCCATGAGCGAGGTGCGCGAGTTGAGGTCCCACTCGCGCCACGGCGCGATCACCGTGAGCTCGGGGGCGAGAGCGGCATAGGTCAGCTCGAATCGGACCTGATCGTTGCCCTTGCCGGTGGCGCCGTGGCTGACCGCGTCCGCCCCCTCGGCCAGCGCGATCTCCACCTGAGCTTTGGCGATCAGGGGGCGCGCGATGGACGTGCCCATGAGGTACGAGCCCTCGTAGATGGCGTTGGCCCGCAGCATGGGGAACACGAAGTCGCGGACGAACTCCTCCCGGAGATCGCGGATGTGCACGGCGGAAGCGCCCGTGCGCAGCGCCTTGTCGCGCACGGGGATCAGCTCCTCGCCCTGGCCCAGGTCCGCGCAGTAGGCGATGACGTCGCAGTGATAGGTCTCGATGAGCCAGCGAAGGATGACGGAAGTGTCGAGACCACCCGAGTAGGCCAGCACCACTTTCTTGGCGGAGCCGCTCACAGGCTCACCCCGAGGAGATCCATCACGATGGCCTTCTGGACGTGAAGGCGATTCTCCGCCTGGTCGAGCACGATGCTCTGCGGCCCGTCGATCACGGCGTCGGTGATTTCTTCGCCCCGATGGGCGGGCAGGCAGTGCATCACCAGGGCTTGCGTCGGCGCGAAGCGGAGCAGCGTCTCGTTGAGCTGATAGCGCTGGAAGGTCTCCAGCCGGCTCTCGCGCTCTGCCTCCTGCCCCATGCTGATCCACACGTCGGTGTAGATGACCTGAGCTCCCTGCACCGCCTCGTTGGCTTCGGTGGTGACGGAGAATTGACCCCCCAGGTCGCGGCAGGCTTGGAGCACTGCGGGGTCTGGACTGAAGTCCGGCGGACAGGCCACGCGCATGCGCACGCCGGTGAGGGCGGCCAGCAGAAGGAGGGAATGGCACATGTTGTTGCCGTCGCCCACCCACGCCATCTCGAGCCCGGAGAGCTCGACGCCGCGCTCCCACAGCGTGAAGAAGTCCGCCATGGCCTGGCATGGGTGCTCGTGATCGCTCAGCGCGTTGATCACGGGCACGGTGGCGTGCCGGGCCAGCTCCACCAGGGTCTGGTGGGCGAACACGCGGGCGGTGATGCCGTCGACCCAGCGCGAGAGGTTGCGCGCCACGTCGGGCACGGTTTCCCGCTTGCCCATGCCGATCTCCTGGGCGGAGAGATAGACGGCAGCGCCTCCGAGCTGAACCATGCCCACCTCGAAGGTGACGCGCGTCCGCAAGGACGGCTTCTCGAAGATCAGGGCCATGGTCCGGCCGCCGAGCGGGCTGATCCGCTCCCGCGACTTCACCTTGGCCTTGAGCTCCGCGGTGAGGCGGAACAGGCGACCGACCTCCTCCCGCTTGAGATCGCGAATCGAGAGGAAGTGGTTCATGACTTGATCGACTCGAGCGCCTTGTCGATGATGGCGCAGCCCTCGGCGATCTCCTTCTCGTCGACGATGAGCGCGGGAGCGAGACGGAGGGTGTTGTCCCCCGCGGTGAGGACGAGGAGGCCGCGCTCGCGGCAGGCATTGACCACATCCCCCACCGGCGTGGCGAGGTCGAGGCCCATGAGGAGCCCGCGCCCGCGCACCTCCTTCACCGCCTTCGGATACCTGGCGCGCAAGGCCTCCAGGGCCTGGCCCAACACCTTGCCCATGCGCGCGGCGCGATCGGCCAGCTTGTCTTCGAGGAGCGTGGCGAACACCGTCACGCCCACCGCGGTGGCGAGGGGATTGCCGCCGAAGGTGGACCCGTGGCTCCCTGGCGTGAAGGCGCTCGCCACGCTTTCGGTGGCCAGGGTCGCGCCGATGGGCACGCCGTTCGCGAGGGCCTTGGCGAGGGTCATGATGTCGGGAGCGACTCCGGCGTGCTCATAGGCCCAGAGCTTCCCCGTGCGGCCCATGCCCGTCTGGATCTCGTCGAAGATGAGGAGAATCCCCGCCTCGTCACAAAGCTTGCGCAGACCGGGGAGGTAGCCCTCGTCGGGCACGATGATGCCGCCCTCGCCCTGGATCGGCTCCACGAGCACCGCCGCGGTGTGGCTGTCGATGGCGCGCTCCAGGGCCTTGAGGTCGTTGTAGGCGACGTACTTGAAGCCGCCGGGAAGCGGCTCGAAGCCGTGGTGGTACTTCTCCTGGGCGGTGGCGGTGACGGTGGCCAGGGTGCGCCCGTGGAAGCCGCCGCGCATGCTGATGATGTCACCGCGGTCGCTCGCCCCGTGCTCCTTGGCCCACTTGCGCGCGAGCTTGATGGCCGTCTCGTTGGCCTCGGCGCCGGAGTTGGCGAAGAACACGCGATCCGCGAAGGAGTGCTCGCAGAGGAGCTGGGCGAGCTGCGCCTGCTGGGGGATGTGGAAGATATTCGACACGTGGAGGAGGGTGGCCGCCTGCTCGCGCAGCGTGCCCACCACCTTGGGATGGCTGTGGCCGAGAGCGGTGACGGAGATGCCGCCCGTGAAGTCGAGGTACATCTTGCCGTCGGAGTCCCACACGCGGGAGCCTTCTCCGCGCACGAGGGCCACGGGCTGCCGCTTGGTGAAGGCCATCAGGTGCTTGTCCGCCAGCTCGAACATCCGCTTCGTGTCCACGAGTCTCCCCCTTCCGGACCGCGCCGCTAGAGAACGATCTCCGTGCCGATGCCTTCCTTGGTGAGGACCTCGAGCAGGATGGCGTGCGGGCGCCGCCCGTCGATGATGTGCGCCTTCTGGGCGCCGCCCGAAAGCGCGCGCAGCGACGACTCGACCTTGGGCAGCATCCCGCCGTCGATCACGTTGCTCTTGATCAGCCGCTCCGCCTCCCGCTTCGTCAGGGTGGAGACGTGCTTGCCGTCCTCGCCCTTGATGCCCTGCACGTCGGTGAGGTGGATCAGCTTCTCGGCGAAGAGGGCGGCCGCCACGTCGCCCGCCACCAGATCGGCGTTGATGTTGTAGGTCTCGCCCTCCGCCCCCACGCCCACCGGGGCGATCACGGGAATGAAGCCGCTCTCCTCGAGGACGCGGATGGGCTCGGGATTGACCGCCTCCACCTCGCCTACGAGCCCGATGTCGGCCATGGTGCCGTCGGCCTGACGGTGCATGCGCTTGCGCGCGCGCAGGAGGCTGCCATCCTTGCCGGAGAGCCCCACCGCCCGCCCGCCGTGCAGGTTGATCAGCCCCACGATCTCCTTGTTGATCTTCCCCACCAGGACCATCTCCACGATCTCGACGGTCTCCGCGTCGGTCACCCGCATGCCACCCACGAATTCCGAGGTCTTGCCGAGGCGCTTCATGAGGGCGCCGATCTGGGGCCCGCCGCCGTGCACGATGACGGGCCGCATGCCGACCAGCTTGAGGAGGAGCACATCCTTGGCGAACTGGTCCTTGAGGTCGGCCTGCTCCATGGCCGCCCCGCCGTACTTGATCACGAGGGTCTTGCCCTGGAAGGCGCGGATGTACGGCAGGGCCTCGAGGAGGACCTCCGCGCGCTGCACCATCGCCGTGGTATCTGCGTCCACCCGCGCTCCCGAGACTAGAGGATGTACCGCGAGAGGTCCTCGTCCTTGAGGACGGGGGCCAGGTGCGCCCGGACGTACTCCGCGTCGATGGTGATGGTCTGCCCGTGCAGCTCGGGCGCCCCGAAGGACACTTCCTCGAGCAGCTTCTCCATCACCGTATAGAGTCTCCGCGCTCCGATGTTCTCGGCCCGCTGATTGACGGCGGAGGCAATGTCCGCCACCGCCTCCATCGCGTCCTGCCCGAAGGCCAAGGTGACGCCCTCGGTCTTCAAGAGCTCCACGTACTGGCGGATGAGGGCGTTCCGAGGCTCGCTCAGGATGCGGATAAAATCTTCCCGCGTCAAGGGCTCGAGCTCCACCCGGATGGGGAAGCGGCCCTGCAGCTCGGGGATGAGGTCCGACGGCTTGGAGACGTGGAAGGCTCCCGCCGCGATGAACAGGATGTGGTCGGTGCGGACCATTCCGTACTTGGTGGTGACGGTCGAACCCTCGACGATGGGCAGGAGGTCGCGCTGCACGCCCTCCCGCGAGACGTCGGGACCGTGCACGCCCTCCCGCCCCGCCACCTTGTCGAGCTCGTCCAGGAAGATGATCCCGGAATCCTCCACCCGCCGGATGGCCTGCGCGACCGCCTCGTCCACGTCCACCAGCTTCTGCGCCTCTTCCTGGGCGAGGAGCCGCCGCGCCTCGCCCACCTTGAGCCGGCGCCGGCGCGTCTTGTTCGGCAGGATATTGGCGAGCATGTCCTTGATGTTGATGCCCACCTCTTCCATCCCCTGCCCCGAGAAGACCTCGAACATCGGCCCGGTCTGGGCCTGCACGTCGACCTCGATCTGCCGCTCGTCGAGCTTGCCCGCGCGGAGCTGCCCCCGGAGCTTCTCCCGCGTGGCGTCGCGGGAGGCGTCGGGCGACACTTCCTCCAGGGTGTCGCTGGAGAAGGATTCACCGGGACGGCGAGGCAGCAGGAGGTCGAGGATGCGCTCCTCGGCCAGGTGCTCGGCTCGCTCGCGCACGGCGAGGGCCATCTCCGCCTTGACCATGTTCACCGACAGCTCGGTCAGGTCGCGGATCATGGACTCCACATCGCGGCCCACGTAGCCGACCTCGGTGTACTTGGACGCTTCCACCTTCAGGAACGGCGCCTGGGCGAGCTTGGCGAGGCGGCGCGCGATCTCCGTCTTCCCCACCCCGGTGGGCCCGATCATGATGATGTTCTTGGGCGCGACCTCGTCGCGGAGCTCCGGGGGAAGATTCTGGCGGCGCCAGCGGTTGCGCAGCGCGATGGCCACCGCCTTCTTGGCGAGATGCTGGCCCACGATGTAGCGATCGAGCTCGGACACGATCTCTGCGGGGGTGAGAGGCGGGGTGAGGCTCACGGCTGGAGCGTCTCCACGGTGATGTGCTCGTTGGTGTAGACGCAGATGCCCGCGGCGATGCGGAGGGCCTGCTCGGCGATCTGCTCGGCGCTCAGGCTCGAATGGGCGCACAGGGCACGAGCAGCGGCGAGGGCGTAGGGCCCGCCGGAGCCGATGCCGATGAGTCCGTCGTCCGGCTCGATGACGTCGCCGGTCCCGGAGACGATGAACGACGCCTCGCGGTCCGCCACCGCGAGGAGCGCCTCCAGCCGCCGCAGCACGCGATCCATCCGCCAGTCCTTGGCCAGCTCCACCGCCGCCCGCGGCAGGTTGCCGCGGTACTCCTCCAGCTTGGCCTCGAACTTGGCGAAGAGGGTGAAGGCGTCCGCGGCCGCTCCCGCGAAGCCGGCGAGGACCCGCCCCTGGTACACCTTGCGCACCTTGCGCGCTCCTGCCTTGACGATGGTTTGGCCGATGGAGACCTGGCCGTCCCCGGCCAGGGCCACGCGTCCCTGGTGCCTGACGCAGGCCACGGTGGTGGCGTGAAAGCCGCCCGTCTCGGATGTCATGGGGTCGTTCGAGATCGTATCAGTTGGCGCGAGGATGCGCCCGATCGTACACCTTCATCAGGTGCTCCGCGCTCACGTGCGTGTAGCGCTGGGTCGTGCTGAGGCGGCTGTGGCCGAGGAGCTCCTGGATGAGTCGCAGATCCGCGCCTTCGCCGAGCATGTGCGTGGCGAAGCTGTGGCGAAAGGTGTGGGGAGTGACGCGGCGCTCGATCCCCGCCGCGCGCGCCCGACTCTTGACGATACGATGCACCCCTCGGGTGGAGAGGCGGCCGCCGCGTGGATTGGTGAAGAGCGGCCCTCGCCCCTCGCCGCGCACGGTCAGCCATGCATCGAGCGCCTGGAGGGCAATGTCGCCCGCGGGCACCACCCGCTCCTTGCCCCCCTTGCCCATGACGCGCACCGAGCCCTGTTGCCGGTCCAGGTCGTCCAGATCGAGGCCGCAGCATTCAGCGACGCGAAGCCCCGTAGCGTAGAGAAGCTCGAGGAGCGCGCGGTCGCGCAGCCCCGCCTCCGTCCGCTCGACGGGGGCATCCAGGAGATTCTTGGACTCGTCCTTGGGGAGAAACGAAGGCAGCCGCTGCGGCAGCTTGGGGCTTCGGACCTGGCGGGCGGCGTTCAGCTCGACCACCCCGCGGCGGGCGAGGTACTTGAGGCAGCTCCGGACGCTGGCGAGCTTGCGGGCCACGGAGGAACGCGCGAGCTTGCGCTCGTGGAGGGAGGCGAGCCAGCCGCGGATGGCACGGGCGTCCGCGCGCGCGAGGCCCCCCAGCTTCTCGCGCGCGAGGAAGGCCTCGAACTCGGCGAGGTCAGCGGCGTAGCCTCGAAGGGTATGGCGCGAGACCCCCCGCTCACGATCGAGATAGCGGAGGAACTCGCCGACGGGATTCTTCATCCAGCCGCGCTCACGCGACGGAGGGAGCGACCTCTTCCCGGTAGTCGCACTCGCCGCGCACGCACTGGCGCGTCCGCTTGCCGCCCTTGGCCACCCGCTCGGTCAGGAAGGGCGCGCCACACTTCGGGCACGGCTCGGCCACCGGGCGGGCCCAGGCCACGAACTTGCAGTCGGGATACCGGTTGCACGCGTAGAAGGTCTTGCCGCGCCGGCTTCGCCGCTCCACGAGCTGGCCTCCGCAGCCGGGCTCCGGGCACGCGATGCCGAGGGTGACGGGCTTCGTCGTCTTGCACTCGGGATAGCCCGAGCAGGCGATGAACTTGCCGAAGCGGCCGTGCTTGATGACCATGGGCTTGCCGCACGTCGGACACGTCTCGTCCGTCATCTCGTCGGCCGGCTTCTCGCGGCCGCCCAGGTCCTTGGTGTACTTGCAGTCCGGATACCCGGAGCACGCGAGGAACTTGCCGAAGCGCCCCCACTTCTCCAGCACGGGCTTGCCGCACTCGGGGCAGGCCTCGCCTGTCTTCTCCCCGACCTTGTTGTCGGGCATGCCGCTCTTCGCCTTGCGGATGTCGCGGTCGAACTGCTTGTTGAACTTGCCGACGAGGTCGACCCAGTCGGTATCTCCTTCCTCGACCTGGTCGAGCGACTCCTCGAGCTGCGCGGTGAAATCCAGATCCATGATCTCGGGAAAGAAGGGCACGAGCCGATCCGTCACGAGCATCCCGAGCTCGGTGGGGAACAACGTGCCCTTCTCGCGCCGCACGTATTCGCGATCCTGGATGGTCGAGATGATCTGGGCGTAGGTCGAGGGCCGGCCGATGCCCCGCTCCTCCAGCGTCTTCACCAGCGAGGCCTCGGTGTAGCGCGGCGGCGGCTGGGTGAAGTGCTGCTTGGGATCGAGGGCCATGAGCTTGAGGATCTCGCCCTCGGTCAGCGGCGGCACGACCGCCTCCTGCTCCTCTTCGGGCACCGCGTCGGACTCTTCGCGCGACTCCACGTAGACGGCGGTGAAACCGGCGAACTTGAGCTTGGACCCCTGGGCGCGGAAGAGGCACGTGCCCGCCTCGATATCGGCGGCGATGGTGTCGTAGACCGCGGGGACCATCTGGCTCGCCAGGAAGCGCTCCCAGATGAGCCGGTAGAGGGCGAGCTGATCCTTGGCGAGGAAGCGAGCCACTGCCTTGGGCTCCCGCGCCACCGAGCTCGGCCGGATCGCCTCGTGGGCTTCCTGCGCGCTCTTTTTCGCCTTGTAGGAGGGCGGGCTGTCGGGGAGGTACTCGCGGCCGAGCCGTCCCGTGACCCACTCGCGCGCCTCGTCCTGGGCCTCGCGAGCCACCCGCACGGCGTCCGTGCGCATGTAGGTGATGAGGCCGATGGCGCCTTCGTCGCCCAGCTCGATGCCCTCGTAGAGCTGCTGGGCGAGCATCATGGTCTTGCGTGCCGTGAAATGGAGCTTGCGGCTCGCCTCCTGCTGGAGGGTGGAGGTGATGAAGGGCGCCGCGGGATTGCGCCGCCGCTCGCCCCGGGTGACGCTCTTCACCTTCCACGCCGCGCCGTGGAGCCCCGTCATCACCGCCATCGTCTCGGCTTCCGACGGGAGATTCGCCTTCTCGCCGTTCACCTCGCGCAGGGTGGCCGTGAATTCCGGCGGGTTCTTTCCCTTGAGCCGCGCGTGGAGCGACCAGTACTCGGTGGGCACGAAGGCCTGGATCTCCCGCTCGCGCTCGGTGATGAGGCGCACGGCCACCGACTGCACGCGCCCCGCGGACAGCCCGCGGCGGATCTTCTCCCAGAGGAGCGGCGAGAGCTTGTAACCGACCAGACGGTCGAGCACGCGGCGGGCCTGCTGGGCGTCCACCTTCTTGCCGTCGATCTTGCCCGGATGCTGGAAGGCCGCTTTGACCGCGCGCTCCGTGATCTCGTTGAACATGATCCGGTACGTCTTGGTCTTGGGCATGCCCAGCTCCTGGGCCAGATGCCAGCCGATGGCCTCCCCTTCCCGATCGGGGTCGGTGGCGATGAAGAGCGAGTCGGACTTCTCGGCCGCCTTCTTGAGCTCGTCCAGGACCTTCTTCTTGGCGGGGAGGACGCGGTAGTCGGGCTTGAAGCTCTTCTTCTCGTCCACTCCGAGCTTGCTCTTGGGCAGGTCGCGGACGTGACCCATGGAGGCCTTCACGATGTACTTGGAGTCCAGGTATTTTTGGATCGTTTTGACCTTGGTGGGCGACTCGACGATGACCAGTGATTTCTTTGCCACGTGCGTACCTTTCATCCGAGATTCACGTGAACGAAGCGCTTGCCTGCGAGCTGGCGGATCCGTCCCTCGACTTCCAGGGAGACGAGGAGGGCGGAGGCGCGACCCGGGGTCAATCCGCTGCGCTCGATGATCCCGTCGATATCCGTGGGCTCCTCGCCGATGATGTCGAGGAGCAGCTTGGCTTGGTGGTCCTGCTGATCGTGAGCGGCGGCCGCCTTCTGGACCGGCGCGGGCGACACGCGATCGCGCCATTGTAGGGGGAGCTGGCTGATCACGTCCTCCCCGCTCGTCACGAGGGCGGCGCCATCCTGGATGAGGCGATGGGCACCCACGCTCTGGGCGCTCGTCACGGGCCCCGGCACCGCCATCACCTCGCGTCCGAGGTCGCCGGCCAGCCCCGCGGTGATGAGCGATCCACTGCGCTCCGCGGCCTCCACCACCACCACGCCGAGCGAGAGCCCGGCGATAACGCGATTGCGGGCGGGAAAGTGTCCGGCGAGGGGGCGAGTGCCCGGTGCGAACTGGGAGAGCACGGCCCCGTGCGATTCGATCTCGCGCGCGAGCCGCCGGTTCTCCGGTGGATAGATCACGTCGACACCCGAGCCGAGCACGGCGATGGTGCGGCCGCCCGCGCGGAGGGCGCCGCGATGGGCGGCGCTGTCGATGCCGCGAGCGAGTCCGCTCACCACGGTGACGTCGCGCGCGGCGAGCTCGGCGGCCAGACGCTCCGCCACCGCGAGACCGTACGAGCTGGCCGTGCGCGAGCCCACGATGGCCACGGCGAGCGCATCGACGTCCCTCAGCGCTCCCCGTACGTACAGGCGCTCCGGCGGCGTGCTGATCTCGCGCAGATTCGCGGGATAGCTCGCGTCGCCGAGCACGATCGACGGCGTGGCGCTCGACGTCTCCGAATAGATACGCTCGCGAGTCGTGTTCATGGATTGAAAATCAGTATAGCAGAGAGGCACGCCGGGACCGTCAAACCACCTAGCGGCCGCTGCCGGTCTTGGCGGCGAGGAGCGTGCGCGCCTGCCGGGCGGCGTCCGTGCGAGGAAAGTCTTTCACCACGCGCTCCCACGCGGCGCGCGCGCTCGCCATGTCGCCGAGCGCGCGCTGACAGAGCCCGATCTTGAGGAGCGCCTCGGACACTGCCGTAGGCTGCGTGTAGGTGTCCACCGTTTTCTGGAACTCGGTGGCGGCCTGACGGAAGTCGCGCTGGCGGTAGAAGGCGTCGCCGATGTAGTTCTGCGCGGCCGCCGCCTGCGGGTGCGTCGGATGCTGCGTGACGAATTCCGTGAATTCGAGGGCCGCCTGCCCGTCGTCCCCTGCGCGGAATCTCGCGAGCGCGCCCGCGAACATGCGCTCCGCCTCGAGATTGCGCGGGGCTGGCGTGGCCCCCGGAGTCGGCGCGGGAGCCGGCGCGGGCGGCGGCGGCGGCGTAGCGGGGGGCGCAGTCGCGATGGCGGGCGCGGACCCGGGCGGCGGCGCGGGCGGCGCGGCCGGGCGAGATTCCGGCGTCACCGGAGTGGCGCGCATGGCGCGCACCGCGCTCTCCGCTTCCTCCAGCGACGCCTTGAGCTTGGCGACTTGTTCGCTGAGCGTCTTGAGCTCGGCCACGAGGAAGGATTGTTGCGCGTCCTGCGCCTTGAGCTCGGCGCCGAGACGCGCGATCTCTTGCGCCTGCGCGTCCTGCGTGTTCTTCACATCGGTGAGGGTGACCTTGGGAGGTTCCGGCGCCGGCGGCGTGGCCTGCTCCTTGGGCGGTGGCGCGCTGCGGCCACTCGCGCATCCGGTGAGTAGAGCCGCTGCCACGCCGTAGAAAAGGGCGCGAGCGGAGCGTGAGACCATCACACGCACCGTAGCATCCACCTCCCGCTCCGTCAATGACGCGGCCTCGTCTTTGACTCGCTTGTGTGTTTTCGCTAGCATGCGGCGCATGCTTGACGCGGCCTGGCCGCTGTATCTCTCCGCGGCGATCACGGGCGGCGCTTTCGGCTACGTCATCCAGCGCGGCGGATTCTGTCTCATGCGCGCGCTCGCCAACCTGTTCCTGATGGGCGACGCCACCCTCCTGCGCGCGTATGCGCTCGCCCTCCTCGTGGCCATGGTAGGCGTGCAGGCCCTGTCCGCCTCCGGTCTCGTGGAGATTCCCGTGCGCCCCTTTCACTGGCTCTCCAACGTCACGGGCGGTCTCGTGTTCGGCGCGGGCATGGTGCTGGCGGGCGGCTGCTCGGGCAGCACGTGGTATCGCGTGGGCGAGGGCGCGGTGGGTGCGGTGGTCATCCTCCTCGGCTTTGCCCTCGGCGCGACCACGGTGCGCCTCGGCGTGTTGGGGTCGCTGCGCGCGTCGCTGCAGGCGCCCACTATCACGATGGCCGATGCGCCGCCCACCCTCGCCAGCGTGCTGGGCGTCTCCCCCTGGGTGGTCATCGCGATCCTGTGGATCGCCGGTGCCCTCTGGATCTTCCGATGGCGCGGATCTGATCAGCGCGGCAAGTGGCCGTGGCAGGTCACGGGTGTCTCGGTGGGTCTCCTCATCGCCGCGGGCTGGTGGACCTCGAGCGTGGTGGAGCGCCCGGTGGGCATCACCTTCGCCGTCAACACCGGCGAGCTCCTCACCTACCCGCTCGTGGGCTTCCCCAATCGCGTCAACTGGAGCATGCTGATGCTCCTCGCCGTGCCGGTGGGGGCGTTCCTCGCCGCGTGGCCCGCGGGCGATTTCCGCTGGAAGCTACCTCCCGGGTGGTCACTCGTGAAGATCTTCGCGGGAGGCCTGCTCATGGGCGGAGCGGCCATCCTCGGCGAAGGCTGCAACATCACGCAGGGACTCACCAACAGCGCCACCCTCGCCGTGGGCAGCCTCGTGACCATCGCCGCCATTCTCGTCGGTGGCTGGCTCACGCTGCGCGCTCTCTTCAGCGCGCCTGCCTGACGGCGGCGGCAGCGGCAGCGCGGCGGTGGTGTCAACGGGTCGGAGGGCGGGGGCGGCTGCCCGGGAGCCGTATCTTCTGCGTGTGATCGAAGTCGCTACGCCACATCTCGTGGCTCGCGAGAGTGGCCACGCGGATCGCGACTCAGCGTGCT
>Ga0081540_1002617_pt1 | contig 14627 bp, 12 predicted proteins | sample TabmetS2T1R1_FD_71024 | JGI IMG/M metagenome (GOLD analysis project Ga0081540, IMG submission 71024) | Tabebuia heterophylla rhizosphere microbial communities from the University of Puerto Rico - S2T1R1 | ecosystem: Host-associated > Plants > Roots > Rhizosphere ... | reverse complement strand
GAACGGCGGCCTCTATCGCACGACCGACGCCGGCCAGACGTGGGCGCTCGTGCTCGGGTCGACCGGCGCGCGCGACATCGTGTTCGATCCGAACGACGCGAACGTCGTCTACGCGCAAGTGCGCTCGAAAGGCGTCTACAAATCGACCGACGCGGGTGTCAACTGGACGCGGCTCGAAAGCGGCCTTCCGATCAATGGCGCGGCGACGTACGGCCGCATCGCGATGGCGCCGAGCAACGCGTCGATCCTCTACGCGCTGCTGGGTCCCGCGGCGGGCGCGTCGCTCAAGCTCTATCGCACGGACGACGCCGGCGCGAACTGGACTCTCGTCAACGACGACGCCTGCGAAGGCCAGTGCTACTACAACCTGACGCTCGACGTGCATCCGACCGATCCGGATCGCCTGCTCGTCGGCACGATCCGCCCGGCGATGTCGATCGACGGCGGCGTCACGCTGACGATCCTGACCAGCGGCTGGGGTCCCGCGCAGAAGGTGCATCAGGACACGCACATCGTGCGCTTCTCGAAGAACGACGGCGATCGCTTCTGGATCGGCAGCGACGGCGGCCTCTGGCGCAGCGACGACGCCGGCGGCACGTTCAAGAATCTCAATGCGAATCTCGAGATCACGCAGTTCTACGACATCGCGCTCGATCCCGAGGATCCCGAGCGCGTCTACGGCGGCGCGCAGGACAACTCCTCGTCGCTGCGCGATGGCGACCAGCTCTGGAACGTCACCGAGGTCACCGGCGACGGCTTCATGAACGCCGTCGATGCGCATGCGCCCAACCGCGTGTTCCAGACGAGCTACCCGAACGGCGGCGCGATGATCATCCTGTCGACCGACCACGGCGCGCCGGGCAGCTTCCAGTGGCTGAGCCAGGCCGGTCAGGACGGCAGCGAGCCGTTTGCGTGGGTGACGCCGCTCGTGACCGGCGCGGGCTCGATCTTCGTCGGCTCGAACCGCGTCTATCGCGCGCCGATCGGCGACGACGCCGGCGCGTATTTCTGGACCCCGATTTCGGACAACCTCACCGCCAGCGCGACGGCGTCGATCAACGTGCTCGTCACCGCCGAGGACAGCGGCGGCGCAGCGCTGCGGATCTACGCGGGCACGTCGAACGGCAGGATCGCCACTACCGACGACGCGCTCGCCGCGACGCCCGTGTGGACCGACATCACCGGCAGCTATCCCGGCGGCAACGTGTCCGACATCGCCGTCGACGCGAACGACCTGACGCGCGTCTTCGTGACGCGCAGCGTCTTCGCCGCGCCTCATCTGTTGCGCTCGGTCGGCGGCGGCGACTGGGAGGCGATCGGCAGCGGCCTGCCGACGATTCCGGCGAACAGCGTCGCGATCGATCCGCTCGACAGCGAGCGCCTTTTCGTCGGCACCGACATCGGCGTGTACGAGAGCACCGACGGCGGCGCGACGTTCGTGCCGATGATGACCGGCCTGCCGCTCGGCATGGTCGTCACCGATCTCGAAGTCGCTGCCGAGCCCCACACGCTGGTCGCCGGAACGTACGGGCGCGGCGCGTGGAAGATGGCGCTCCAAGCGCCGGTCACGGACCGGATCTTTGCCGATGGGTTCGATGGATCGTAAGCCGCGCGCATCAAGGTTGCGTCTCAAGTACATGGCATAACTTATTGCTTTAACGAATAAAATAGCAGCACATCGACGCTCCGCGTAGCCCATCGTCACAAGGCGGGAATATGACAGCGGGATGATCCCGCCTTTCCCGGAGGATCGTCATGAACAGCGCCGCCGCCGCCGTCGCCGTCCCGTCTTCGCGTCCCAGCCTCGACCTCAAGCCGAATCCGATCACCGCGTTCCTGTTCCTCGGCCTTCTGGTCGCCGGGCTCGCTTACACCTGCTACAGCCTGGTCGTCGACATCAGCAGCACCGGCGAGCACGCGACGACGTGGCTGCCGTTCCTGCTGCTCGGCATCGCGCTCCTGATCGCGCTCGGCTTCGAATTCGTCAACGGCTTCCACGACACCGCGAACGCGGTCGCGACGGTCATCTACACGCACTCGCTGCCGGCGAACTTCGCGGTGGTCTGGTCGGGTTTCTTCAATTTTCTCGGCGTGCTCGCCTCGAGCGGCGCGGTCGCGTTCGGCATCATCTCGCTGCTGCCGGTCGAGCTGATCCTGCAGGTCGGCTCGGGCGCGGGCTTCGCGATGGTGTTCGCGCTGCTGATCGCCGCGATCATCTGGAATCTCGGCACGTGGTGGCTCGGTCTTCCCGCGTCGTCCTCGCACACGCTGATCGGCTCGATCATCGGCGTCGGCATCGCCAACGCGCTGATGCACGGCCGCGACGGCACCAGCGGAGTCGACTGGGCGCAGGCGACGAAGGTCGGCTGGTCGCTGCTGCTGTCGCCGCTGATCGGCTTCATCTTCGCCGCGTTGCTGCTGCTCGTGTTGAAGATGCTGGTCAAGAAGCGCGAGCTCTACCGCGAGCCGCACGGCAACACGCCGCCGCCGTGGTGGATCCGCGGCATCCTGATCCTCACCTGCACCGGCGTCTCGTTTGCGCACGGCTCGAACGACGGCCAGAAAGGCATGGGCCTGATCATGCTGATCCTGGTCGGCTGCGTGCCGACCGCCTATGCGCTGAACCGCGCGATGCCGGTCGACCAGATGACGCCGTTCGTCGCGATGGCGCAGGCGACGCAGCAGTCGTTGAACAAGCTCTCTACCGCCGTGCCGGCGACCGATCCGCGCAAGATCCTCTCCGAGTACGTGCGCACGCGCGAGCTCAAGAGCGACGTCGTCCCCGCGCTCGCCGCGGTGACCGCCGGCATCGGCGCGCAGGTCAAGGAGCACGGCACGCTGTCGCGCGTGCCGGCCGAAGCCGTCGCGAACGTGCGCAACGACATGTACCTCGCTTCCGAGGCGATCCGCTTCCTCGGCAAGACGCCCAATAACGGCCTCGACGCCGAAGCGAAGGCGAACACCGACGCGTTCAAGAAGCAGATCGACAACGCGACGAAGTTCATTCCGATCTGGGTCAAGGTCGCGGTCGCGATCGCGCTCGGCCTCGGCACGATGATCGGCTGGAAGCGCATCGTGATTACCGTCGGCGAGAAGATCGGCAAGACGCATCTCACCTACGCGCAGGGCGCATCGGCCGAGCTCGTCGCGATGACCACGATCGCCGCGGCGGACATGTACGGCCTGCCGGTGTCGACGACGCACGTGCTGTCGTCGGGCGTCGCCGGCACGATGGCGGCGAACAATTCGGGCCTGCAGATGGGCACGCTGCGCAATCTCGCGACGGCGTGGGTGCTGACGCTGCCGGCAGCGATCGCGCTGTCGGGCGGGCTCTACTGGATTTTCAGCCGCTTCGTCTGATCACCGACATCAACGGTCGGGCGCGGCGGATGCACTCCGCTGCGCCTCGACCGTGCGGTACTCGTCGATCACGGCTTCGAACGCGGACTCGCGGCGGACCGGATCCCAGCACGCCTCAGCCTGCAGCGAGGCGACCGAAACGACCTCGCCCGACAGCATCGTCTCGAGCCGCTTGAGCAGCGCGATCGATTTCGTCGCGTCGCCGAGACGCGCGTAGGTTTCTGCAAGCGATGCGGTCACGGCGGCTCCGGTCACGGCGTCGCGACTCGCCGACATGAGCTCCTCGACTCGCGCCGCCGCTTCACGCGCGGCCGCTTCGCGGCCGAGTCCCGCGTCGGCCTCGGCGAGCGAAGCCCACAGATTGAAATTCTCCGGACGCTCGGCGAGCGCGGTCTCGATGACGCCGCGCGCGATCTCGTACGCCGAAGCGGCGTTCGCGAAATCGCCCTTCACCGACAGGACGCGTGCGCGCAGCAGCGGCGCCGGCACGCCGCTGCGCGTGATGTCCTCGAGCCACTCGTCGTCGGCGACGTCGATCGCCGCGAGCGCGCGATCGGGCGCGTGCTGCCAGAGCGCGAAGCGCACCTTCGCGACCTCGGCAGCGCCGCTCGTGTCGGGGTCGGACGAGATGCCGCCTAGCAATGCTTCGGCCGCCGCGGCGTCGCCCGCGTATGCGCGCACGGTCGCGTCCGACACGCGGTTGCGCACGTTCGCGGGATCGATCGCGAGCGCGTGGCCGAATTCCGCGGTCGCCTCGGCATAGCGGCCGAGCTGCGCCAGCGTGGTGCCGTGCTCGGCGAACCAGAGCGAGTTGCGCGGATCGAGCAGCTGCGCCTGTTCGAGCCCGGCGAGCGCATCGCGCCAGTTGCCGCGACGCCGCTCGATGAAGGCGATCGCGCCCTTCGCCGCCGGGTTGCCGGGCAGCTTTCGCTCGGCGAGCTTGAATTCGTCGAGCGCGCGTGCGTAGTCGCGGCGCCCCCAATAGTGCACGTAACCCATCGCGAGGTGCGCTTGCGCGATGTCCGCGCGCAGCGCTGCTCGCGCCTCGGCTTCGGCGCGGTCGATGAGATCGGGCGACGAGTCGACGCCGAACCACGCAGCGAAGCTCATCAGGAAACTGAGCCGCGCGTGCGCAAGCGCGAAATCCGGATCGCGCCGGATCGCTTCGCGGTACGCGTCGACGCCCGCGCGATAGAGCTCGGCGTGCGTGTCGCCGCCCTCCTCGACCGCGAGCGCGGCATGTTCGGCCTTGAGGAACGCGTCGTACGCGGCCGCATCGTGCGTCGGCGCCGCCTGGATCGCCGCGGTTTCGTTCGTCTCGAGACGGCCGTTCAATGCGGCGGCGATTTCGGCCGCGACGTCGTTCTCGATGTCGAGCACGTTGCTGCGGCGACGCGAATACGCATGCGCCCAGAGATTGACGCCGCTGGCGACGTCGACGAGCTGTACGTTGACGAGCACTTCGTCGTTCTCGCGCTGCACGTTGCCTTCGAGAATCGTCGCGACGCCGAGCTCGGCGGCGATCGGGCCGAGATCGTCCGGATGGCTCGGCATGCGCGCGGTCGACGCGCGCGCGATGACGCGCATGTCGCGAATCCCGGCGAGCCGCGTCAGGATCATCGCCTGCAGGCCGTCGGCTAAATAGTCGTCGCCGGCGTTGCCGCCGAGATTCGCGAACGGCAGCACCGCGATCGAACGCGCCGGCGGAGCGGCGGGTTGCGGCCGGCGCAGCAGCGCGAATGCAGTCAACGCGACGACGAGCGCCGCGAGCGCGAGATACGGCGCGAGCGATCGCGATCTTGCCGGCGCCGACTGCGGATACGGATCGTCGAGCACGCGCACGTGCGCGATGAAGCGGTAGCCGATGCCGCGCACGGTCTCGATGTACTCGGGCTTTTCGCCTTCGTCGCCGAGCACCTTGCGCAGCGCGCTGATGCGCGAGGTCAGACTGTGCTCCTCGACGATCGTCTGCGGCCACACGGTTTCGACGAGCTCGTCGCGGCTGCGCAGGTGGCCCGGCGCGGAGACCAGCGCGGCGAGCAGATCGAACAGCTTGATCGGCAGCGCGACCGGCGCGCCCGCGTTGAGCAGGCGGCGCTCGCGAAGATCCATGCGGAAAGGCTCGAAAGCGTACTGTGCTGGGTTCGCTGGATGGACTTCGGTCTGCACGAGACGAGGCACGCAAACGGGACGAAAAATGGTCCGGCCGGATGCCGGTCGCCGCGGGCGGCCGCTACTTTACTTCAGATGACGCAGGAACGGTCGCGGCCGCCGGACGGCGGCGTTTGCATGAACGAGCTGGGGTGCGCCGTGCGTGGACGCTGCGGGATCGACCACGCTTCGCGCGAAGCGTGGTCGCTGCGTCCGCGGATCAGTCGAATCCCGACATGAACACGACGTCGTCGTTCGTGAAGACGTACGCGCTGCCGGGATTGCCCGAGCCGTCGTCGATTGCGTGCGGCACGCCGGACACGACCTGCCAGCCGCCGGGCTGCAGGTCGACGTCATAGCCGAAATAGTCGGCGCTGAGCGGATCGTCCGAGACGAAGCGCTTTTCCATGACCGCGGCGCCGGCGACGTCATAGAGATAGGCTGCGCCGGCATACGGAACGTCGTTCGCGGTCACGCCTGCCGCGCCGATCGCGATCTTCGTGCCGCGAATCGCGAGCGAGCGACCGAACGCGGCGAGCTCGCCGCCGTCGGGACTCTCGACGATCTCGCGCTGCACGGCGTCGGCGCCGTCGAGATCGAAGACGTAGATCTGTCCCGCATACATTGCGCCACCCACGGTCGCGCCGGGCGCGCCGATGATCGCGAGCGATCCGTCGAGTGCGACCGTCTCGCCGAAGTATTCGCCGCGCACCGGCGTGTCGGCTTCGAAGACATCCGTTTCGCTCCACGTATCACCCGCGCGCGCGAAGCGGTGCACGTTGCCGGGCCCGGGACCGTCATCGTCCCAGCGCGTTTCCGGCGCCGCGACGAGGATCGTATCGCCCGATACCGCGACCGAACGCCCGAAGCCGTCCTTCTGCTCGCCGTCAACCTCGGAAAGCGCGGTCACTTGCGCCCACTCATCGCCGCTGCGCGCGAAGACATACGCGGCGCCGCCGATCGGCTCGCCGGTCGAGGTGCCCGACGCGGTTTCGCCGATGACGATCGTCGTGCCGTCGAACGCGATCGATTCGCCGAAGTAGTTGTCGAACGGCGAGTCGTTCGCCTTGACCAGCTTCTGCGCCTCGGTCCAGGTGCCGGCGTTCTGCACGAACGCATAGACCGCGCCTTCGAGCGCGACGTCGCCGACGGTCTGCGTCGGCGCAGTGATCAGCGCGACGCCGTTGCGGATCACGATCGAGCTGCCGAACGCTGCACCGGGCGACGCGTCGCTCGCTGTCAGCGTCTGCGCGAACGACCACACGCCGTCGGCGTAGGTGTAGACCTGCACGCGTCCCTGCCCGCCGTTGCCGCCTTCGTTCTGCGGATAGAGCGGCGCACCGACCATCAGCGTCGCGCCGTAGAACGCGACGGACGCACCGAACTCGTCGATCGAACCCGGATGATCGAACACGAGCGCCTGCGAGACCCAGTCGAGCGCGCCCCACGGCGCGGCGTCGACCGGCGCGGCGCGGGCCGCGGATCCGAAACAGGCGAGCGAAAAACCGCAAACCAGGCTGGGCAGCGAACGCGTGTTCAAGGGAGGCTCCTCGGACGTGGACGACTCGCCGCAAAGCCTATCGCCATCTCCCGCCGACGCCCTCTCGCCCCCGTGCAGAATGTGTCCCGTTTGCGTCCCGGGCGTTTGCGAACGCCGTCAGCAGCGTTTTCGCTGCAGCGCAGCAGACCCACTCGCGCCGAGATACGCAAGGCAATGAAACCAGCCGACGAGACCCCAGTTCGAACCGTGCTGTTCCTGAAGAGTGCGGCCAGGGACGGCCGCTTCTGGACTCCAAGATGGGCGGGAGCACCAGAGTAGGTCGCGTTCCGCCGAAGCGGCGGTTCCCGGACGAACCGCAAAAATGACGAAGCGGCCGTCGTTGCCGACGGCCGCCCCGGACGAGGAGCAAAAGACGCGACTCGATTGCTCCAAGACGAATTTTCTTTTCCGCCGCCCCGTCCGCCCGGAGGCAGACAGCGCGGATCGATCAACCTTCGGCGTCGTCCGCTGCGCTCGCGCCGAGATCTTCCTTGATGCGCGCCTTCTTGCCCTCGAGGCCGCGCAGGTAATACAGCTTCGCGCCGCGCACCTTGCCGTGACGCTTGACGACGACCGAGTCGATCGCCGGGCTATGCGACTGGAACACGCGCTCGACACCGGTGCCGTGTGAGATCTTGCGCACCGTGAACGCCGAGTTGAGGCCGGCGTTCTTGCGCGCGATGACGACGCCTTCGTACGCCTGCACGCGCTCGCGATTGCCTTCCTTGACCTTGACGTTGACGATGACCGTGTCGCCGGGGCTGAATTCCGGCAGCTTGCGGGTCATCTGCGCGGCTTCGAATTGCTGAATGAGATTGCTCATGACGCTCACCAATGAAAATGTCTAGTTTTCGTTCCGTTTCGCCGCGAAATGCTCGCGACGGAATTCTTCGAGCAGCGCGCGCGCTTCCTTGTCCGCTTCGAGGTGCGCCAGCAAATCCGGCCGTCGCAACCATGTCCTGCCGAGCGACTGCTTGCGGCGCCAGCGACGGATCGCCGCGTGATCGCCGGACAGCAGCACCGCTGGCACGTCGCCCCAGGCGTCGCGCTCCGGACGCGTGTAGTGCGGACAATCGAGCAGTCCGTCGGAAAACGAATCCTGCTCGGCCGACTCCGCGTCGTTGAGCGCGCCTTCCTGCAGTCTGCCGACCGCGTCGATCAGGATCGCCGCCGCCAGCTCGCCGCCGGAGATCACGTAGTCGCCGATCGAGATCTCCTCGTCGACCGCGTGCTCCAGGAAACGCTCGTCGATGCCTTCGTAGCGCCCGCACAGAAGGAACAACCGGTCCCTTCGCGCGAGCTCCTCCACTTTTTCCTGCGTGAGCCGCGCTCCCTGCGGACTCAGGTAGATCGCCTTCTCCGGTCCACCCGCCCCGCGCACCGCATCGAGCGCGCGCCTGAGCGGATCGACCATCATCACCATGCCGGGACCGCCGCCGTACGGCCGCTCGTCGGCCGACCGGTAGTTGTCCGTCGCGAAATCGCGCGGATTCCACGTCGCGATCTCGATCAAGCCCCGCGCCTTCGCGCGCCCGACCACGCCGATCTCGGCCGCGGTCCTGATGAAGTCCGGAAACAGCGTGATGACGTCGATGCGCATCGCGCGTGTCCCGTTACTTTTGCGCTCGTCCGTGAACGCGAGAATCAAACAGCGGGCGTCCTGCCCGCATTTCTCGACAAGATCCCGAACTTCGGGAAGTTCTCAGAACGCCGGATCCCAATCGACCGTGATGCGGCCCGACTCGAAATCCACTTGCTTCACGTAATCGTCGAGCACGAACGGAATCAGCCGCTCGCGATCACCGGCGACCACCAGCACGTCGTTCGCGCCGGTCGCCACGAGATGCGAAACCCGACCGAGCTTCGCACCTTCGACGGTGACGACCTCGAGTCCTTCGAGATCGGCCCAGTAGTACTCGCCCTGCTTCGCTCCGGGCAGCGCCGAGCGCCGGACCCAGATCTCGCCGCCGACGAATCGCGCCGCGGCATCGCGGTCATCGATCTCCGGCAGCGTCGCCACGATGCCCTTGCCCTGGGCACGGCCGCGACAGCCGCTGATCTCTCTCTCGCCGGAAGCGGTTTTCAGCAACCAGGGCTGGTAGCCGAAGATCCGCGTTCTCGGTTCGGTGTACGACTCGAGCTTGACCTCGCCCCGCACACCCGACAATCCGACAATCTTTCCCACCAGGACCCATTTTTCGTCCGCTGCGTCTTCGCGCGGCGGCGTTGCCTGGGCCGATTCGCGCACGCGAATCAGGCGGCCTTCTGGGTCGCTTCCTTGTAGAGCGACTTCACCTTCTCGGTCATCTGCGCGCCCTTCTCGACCCAGGCCTTGGCCTTGGTCGTGTCGAACTCGAGGCGCACGTCCTTGCCCGAGGCGATCGGGTTGAAATACCCGAGGCGCTCGATGTTGCGGCCGTCGCGCGCATTGCGCTCGTCGGTCACGATGATGTGGTAGAACGGCCGCTTCTTGGCGCCGCCGCGGGACAGGCGAATCTTGACCATTTGCAAGTCTCTGAAATAACTGGAAATTCTGAGGCGTCGCGCCAATGCCGCCGGGCGCCGCCGAGGGAGCCGCGTATTGTAGCGGAATGCGACCGAAAATAAAGACCTGTCGCGGACTTAGGTAGTGGGTCAGTTTGAAATCTGATGCTCGGCCCCGAAAACACGCCCTACGGACGGCGCTCAACGAGTGCGGCAAGGAACTGGAGCCACCTTTCCCAAAAGTCTCTAAGCGAGATCATTCCTTGCTGCTTGTGCTCGCCAGCCGTAGCACTTGCGACCTACTACCTACTGAACCAGAGGGTTGTCGCAAACGTCACGCATGCCCCGAAGCCGAGCACGAAGAAAGCAAGTTCAAACACCCCAATCAGCCGTCTGGCTTGTCGGTTCTTTCGGTGAGCTGCCACGGCAAAGACGAGAGCGGCAGTAGAAGCCAAAGCAAGCAACAGCGATGACCATAGCGCGACTGGCACGAGAGGGGTTCCGCAGTGGGGATAGCGCGGATCGATCGCCGCCCTCAGTTGCCACCACGTTAGTGCCGGAACGACGACCCACGTAACCAATGCTGCGATCCAGGCAGCTACGCGCCAACTCATAAGTGTCCCGTTCGTCCGCGCGAGCCATAGCGGCTCGCTGCCGTCCAATGGGACCAGCACGAGTTCCACTTGGTTCGATTCGACACGCGTCCTTAGCTCGATCTTGCCCGTGCCGTTGCGCACGGCGTCGAGCACGCGCGTTCGCACTTCGTTCGGCAGCTCTTAGAGCATCAGCGCGACTACCGCGCCGGTCGATGCCGGAAGCCAGCCAAAAGGCGTCTCAACCGAGCCTATAGATGGTGAGTATCCCTGCGGCAATCCAGGCCACGCCCCAGATCGCGGCGGGCCATTCAGATTGATCTTCACATCGGCGCAGAAGACGTGGCTGAAGCCGATCCTACGCGGGAGCGTCGAGCCGGCGTGCCAGGAAGAGGGTTCCTTCCGGCGCCGAGTAGTACGGCGTGGTCGGCGCGAAACCGAGTTTGCGATACAGCGCGATCGCATCGCGCATCGACGGCAGCGTGTCGAGGCGAAGCTCTGCGTATCCGAGCCGACGCGCCTCCTCGATGATCGCTTCGGCCAGCGCCCTGCCGAGCCCCATCCCGCGACCTTCGGGTGCGACGAACAGGCGCTTCATCTCGCAGCAGCCGGCGTCGGCCATCGCACGCAGTGCAACGCAGCCGATCGCCCTGCCTTCGCGATTGCGCGCGACGAGCAGCTGTCCGCCCGGCGGCGCATATTTGCCCGGCAGCGTGGCGACTTCATCGGCGAAGCCCTGATAGGACAGGTCGACGCCGATATGCGCCTCATAGCTGCGAAAAGGCGCGCGACGTCGGGAATGTCGCGTGCGAGCGCCACCGTGATCTTGAAGCGCGTGTCCGTCGCGTTCATCGCAATCGCCACACGATCGATCAGCGCGGCGGTGGCATCCCTCCGCCGCCGCCCATCATGCGCATCGCGCCCTTCATCTGGCGCATGACGCCCTTGAGGCCGCCGCTGCCGAGCTTGGACATCATCCTCTCGGTCTGCTGATACTGCTTCAGCAACCGGTTCACGTCGGCCGGCTGCGTGCCCGAGCCTCGCGCGACGCGCGCACGGCGCGAGCCGTTGAGGAGATCCGGATGCCGGCGCTCCTTCTTCGTCATCGAGTTGATGATCGCGATCATGCGCTTGACCGCGGCGTCGCCGGCCTGCGATTTCATGTTGTCCGGGATCGCCATGCCGCCGGGCAGCTTCTCCATGAGCGAGGCCATGCCGCCCATGTTGATCATCTGATCGAGCTGATCCTTCATGTCGTTGAGATCGAAGCGCTTGCCCTTGATGACCTTCTCGGCGAGCTTCTTCGCTTTTTCCTGATCGACTTTCTGCTCGACCTGCTCGACCAGCGAGAGCACGTCGCCCATGCCGAGGATGCGCTGCGCGATGCGATCGGGATGAAACGGCTCGAGGCCTTCGGGCTTTTCGCTGACGCCGATGAACTTGATCGGCCGCCCGGTGATGTAGCGCACCGAGAGCGCCGCGCCGCCGCGCGCATCGCCGTCGGTCTTGGTGAGGATCACGCCCGAGAGCGGCAGCGCATCGGCGAAAGCCTTCGCGGTGTTCGCGGCGTCCTGGCCGGTCATCGAGTCGACGACGAAGAGCGTCTCGATCGGGTTGAGCGCCGCGTGGAGATGCTTGATCTCGGCCATCATCTCGGCGTCGACGTGCAGGCGACCCGCCGTGTCGACGATCAGCACGTCGGCAAAATTCTTCCTCGCGGCGTCGAGCGCGTGCTTGGCGATCTCGACCGGATCCTGCTCGCCGCTCGACGGATGGAACAGCACGTCGACCTGCTCGGCGAGCGTCTTCAACTGCTCGATCGCCGCCGGGCGATACACGTCGGCGCTGACGACCATGACCTTCTTCTTGCGCCGCTCTTTCAGGAAGCGCGCGAGCTTCGCGACCGTCGTCGTCTTGCCGGCGCCCTGCAGACCCGCCATCAGCACGACGGCCGGCGGCGCGGCGGCGAGATTGAGATCGGTGTTCTGCGTGCCCATCACGGCCGTGAGCTCGTCGCGCACGACCTTGACCAGCGCCTGGCCCGGCGTGAGGCTCTTCAGAACTTCCTGCCCGAGCGCCTTGACCTGCACGCGCTGGATCAGCGCCTGCACGACCGGCAGCGCGACGTCGGCTTCGAGCAATGCGATGCGCACTTCGCGCAACGACTCGCGGATGTTGGCCTCGGTCAGACGTCCGCGTCCGCGCAGGCGCTGGACCGTCGACGACAGGCGTTCGCTTAAGGACTCGAACATCGGATGGCGGCAAACGAAAAAACGGGCGCGAAGTATACCAGCCGCTCGCGTCCCGCCGGCCGATTCCCGCTGAGCGGGTGCCATGCGACACTTGGTGCATGCCCGGTTGGTCGGTCCTCCTCGCCGTCGTCGCCTACGTCGCCTCGGCGGCCTGTCTCGCGCTGCCGCTCGGCGACCGGCCCGCGCCGCCGCGCCCGATCGCGCTCGGCATCGCGGCGATCGCGGTCGCGCTGCACTTCATGGTCGCGCTCGGCATCCACCAGGGCGGCATCAATCTTCATTTCTTCGCGGCGTTGTCGCTTGTCGGACTCGTCATCGCGGCGCTGACGCTGCTCGTCAATCTGTTCCGGCCGGTCTCGGGACTCGGCGTCGTGGTCTTTCCGCTCGCCGCGCTGCTGCTGGCGGTCGACACCTGGCTCGCGCCGCCGACGACGCCGCTGCCGATCGAATGGCAGATCAAGCTGCACGTCACGTTCGCGATCCTCGGCTACGGCGTCCTCACGATCGCGGCGCTGCTCGCGATCCTGCTCGCGTTGCAGGAACGCGCGCTGCGCAATCGGCGCCTCGACTCGGGCCTGATCCGCGCACTGCCACCGCTGACGCTGACCGAGACGCTGATGTTCCGCCTGATCGGCGCGGGCTTCGTGCTGCTGACGCTGACTTTGCTGTCGGGCGTTCTGTTCGTCGACAATCTCTTCGCGCAGAACCTCGTGCAGAAGACCGTGCTCTCGATCGCGGCCTGGATCGTGTTCGGCGTGCTCCTCTTCGGGCGCTGGCGCTGGGGCTGGCGCGGACGGCGCGCGGTGCGGCTGACGCTCGCGGGCATGCTGATCCTGCTGCTCGCGTTCTTCGGCTCGAAGTTCGTGCTCGAAATGATCCTGCACCGCACGGCATGACGGCGATGATCCGGCTCAAGCGCGTCTACGAAAAACCGGCGCAGGATGATGGTCTTCGCGTCCTCGTCGACCGGCTCTGGCCGCGCGGCGTCAGGAAAATCGACGCGCACGTCGATGCGTGGCTCAAGGACGTGGCGCCGAGCCCGGCGCTGCGCACCTGGTTCGGCCATGATCCCGCGCGCTGGACGGAATTCCGGCGCCGCTACACGGCCGAGTTGAAGGCGCACCCGGATGCCGTGGCCGAGCTTCGCGATCTCGTCGCCGGCAAGCGCGTGACGTTCGTCTACGGCGCGAAGGATCCCGATCACACGCACGCGATCGTGCTCAGGGATTTCGTCGAGCGCGGTTCGCGCAAGCGCGCGGCGGCAAAAAAAGCGGCTCCGAAGAAATCGGCGAATACGCCTACGAAGCCGCGGCCAATGCCTCGGAAAGCCGCTCCACGCCGGTCACGCTGAGATCGCCGATCTTCGCGCGCTTGGGCGCGTTCGCTTTCGGCACGATGGCGCGAACGAAGCCGTGCGTCGCGGCTTCGCGAAGACGTTCCTCGCCGTTCGGCACCGGGCGGATTTCGCCGGACAGACCGACTTCGCCGAATGCGACGAGTTTCTCCGGCAGCGGCCGGTCGCGAAAGCTCGACAGCACCGCGAGCAGCACCGGCAGATCGGCCGCCGTCTCCTGCACGCGGATGCCGCCGACGACGTTGACGAACACGTCCTGATCGTAGACCGCCGCGCCGCCGTGCCGGTGCAGCACCGCGAGCAGCATCGCGAGCCGATTCTGCTCGAGCCCGAGCGCGACGCGCCGCGGATTGCCGAGCGAGGACTGATCGACGAGCGCCTGCACCTCGACCAGCAGCGGCCGCGTGCCTTCGCGCGTCACCATGACCGCGCTGCCGGCCGTCGGCTGCGCATGTGCCGAAAGAAAGATCGCCGACGGATTCGGCACTTCGCGCAGGCCCTTGTCGCCCATCGCGAACACGCCGAGCTCGTTGACGGCGCCGAAGCGGTTCTTGAACGCGCGCAGCACGCGGAAGCGGCTGCCGGCTTCGCCTTCGAAATACAGCACCGCGTCGACCATGTGCTCGAGCACGCGCGGCCCGGCAATGCCGCCTTCCTTCGTCACGTGCCCGACGAGGAACACGCTAGTGCCGGTCTCTTTCGCGAACCGCACGAGACGCGCCGCCGATTCGCGCACCTGGCTGACCGAGCCCGGCGCGGCGGTCAGGAGCTCGGTCCAGATCGTCTGGATCGAGTCGATGATGAGCACGTCGGGCTTGCTCTGCACCGCTTCGCCGAGGATGCGCTCGATCGACGTCTCGGCCAGCGCCTCGAGGCCGTCGAGCGCGATGCCG
>Ga0081540_1002616_pt1 | contig 14627 bp, 14 predicted proteins | sample TabmetS2T1R1_FD_71024 | JGI IMG/M metagenome (GOLD analysis project Ga0081540, IMG submission 71024) | Tabebuia heterophylla rhizosphere microbial communities from the University of Puerto Rico - S2T1R1 | ecosystem: Host-associated > Plants > Roots > Rhizosphere ... | reverse complement strand
GGGGGCAGAGTGAACATGCCGCGCTGGGCTAGCGCCTCGATCTCGGCAAGGATCACGCCAGCTATCGCGCGCACCGCTGATGAGCTACGCTCCTCGCCCATGGTGACGAGAACCAGATTGCGCGTCAGTTCGACTCCGGCGACCGTCGCGCCGCTGATCCTGCCGGCCAACACATCCTCGCGGACGGCGGAAATCGGCAGGATCGACGATCCAAGGCCGGCGATCACCATCCGCCGGATCGCTTCGATGGCGTCGATCTCCAGCGCAACCCGCAATGTCGCACCATGTGGGGCGAGCTGATCCTCGACCAGCGCCCGGAACCCTTCGCTGATCATCATGGGCGTGTTGGCCAGCTCGTCCAGGCTGAGCGCCGGGGCGATGCCACGGCGCTGCGGCCCGGAGATCACCACCATCGGCTCGGTCAAAACCGGTATCATGGCGAAGGCGCGCGATGGCGGCGGGTTGGTGAGCAGCGTGACATCATAGTGTCCGTTCAGCATGTCGCCGATCAGGCGGCGGCTGAACTGCTCACAGATCTTCAACGTGATAGCGGGAAAGCCGAGCGCTGTGCGCTCGATGACGCCGGGGGCCAGCAGCGGCGCCAGGGTAGGCGAGAAGCCGACCGTTACGCGGCCCGTGCATTCGGCCTCGGCGCACAGAGTCGAGGCTGCCTGCGCAACCTCATGCAGGATGCGCCGGCTGTGCTGGAGAAAGCGGCGGCCTTCCAGGGTGAGCTGCACGCCGCGCGGCAGGCGGGTCAGGAGCTGGGCACCAAGCTCCACCTCGATGCGCTGAATGTGGCGGCTGAGCGCCGGCTGCACGATGCCAAGTTCCCGCGCCGCCCGTGTGATGCTGCCGAGCTCGGCCACGCGCACGAAGGCCCGGATTCCGCGAAGATCCATGGCGGTCTCCCTATCAGGGTGGGCCGCCACTCTTCTGGCTTTATGCTGCGGCCCGCCGAAGTCGATGTCTCAGCCGTCTCGCGCCTGACGCGGCGTGTTCGTCGCCGCGGCGACCTTGACCGACATGCCCGTGGCCGCCGACCTGCAGATCGCTTCGAGGGCGGCGATATTGCCGATCTTCTCTTCGTCTGTAAACGGATAGACAGCCTCGCCGCGCACAGCGCGTCCGAACGCTTCAATATTGGCGCGCACGGTATCAAGCCAGGGATAATCATGGTGATCACGCCGGCCGCTGCGGTAATGTGCGGTAAGGGTTGCGGAGCCCGGCGTGTCGGGATGGGAGTGATTGCGCAACTCGGCCCACCCTTCCGAGCCGAACACGGTGAAATTGATATAGAGGGGCGTAACCAGAATGGCCTTGAAATGGCCGGTCGCGCCCGAGGCGAAACGGACCTGCGCGCTGATGACGTCGCCATTGTCCGGATAGGCTACGCGGCTCGCGGTCATGGCAAACACTTCCGCAATCGGCCCGAACAGGTGAACGAAGGCATCGGTCAGGTGAATGCCCATCGCGGTCATGCCGGCCGCAGGCGCATCGCTCGGAGCAGTGCGCCAGTCCCCCGCCGGGACATTGGCCAGCTTATCATGGCTGAAATCAGCTTCGACATGCATGATCGTGCCGAGCGCGCCTTCACGGACCAGCCGCTCGATCTGGATCATGCCGGCCTCGTAGCGGCGCTCATGGCCGATGCCGAGCACCACTCCCGCCTTGTGACAGGCGGCAACGCTCTTCTCCGCATCGGCACGCGTAAGAGCGAGGGGCTTCTCACAGAACACATGCTTGCGGGCGGCTGCGGCAGCCAGCACCTGCTGCGTGTGCAGCGAATGCGGCGTGGCGAGAATCACCGCATCGATTTCAGGATCGTCGAGCACATCGTCGAGGCGCGAGCGGAATTGCAGTCCGTGTTCGATGGCGAACGGCGCGTGGCCGGGATTGGTCTCGACGGCTGTCGTGATCCTCACAATCTCCGATGAGCCCAGCCGGCGGACAATATGCTTGCCCCACCAGCCGAGCCCGGCAATCGCCGCGCGCACCATGTGTTGTTCTACTCCCTGAACTTGGTCCGCTTCCATCGACGTAGTTGATCCTGAGCGCTGCCCCTGTGGGATTGGTTCCTCAAGCCGCGCGGCTTTGCGCGCTGATGGTGCGATTGACGACGGGCATGACCTTTTCAGCCATCAGCTCCATCGAGCGGATGGCAAGATTGCGGTCCACCCAGTCAAAGCCGGCATAGAGCAGCGTGCCGAAATCGCCGATCGTCTCACGGAAGGCGAGGAGGTCATCGACGACCTTCTCCGGCGTTCCCCAGATCACCAGATCGTTCACCACGCCGTCCGTTGTGACCGATGAGTCCGGTGCATTCTGATCGTGTTTGAACAGGTTGGCGCGGCCGCCCTTCACCAGCTTGGTGGCGAGCGAGTTGTAGTACTGATGGTAGGGGCCGCTGGGTTCGGTGGCATAGCGTTTGGCGGTCGCCATGTCGTCGGCAACGAAGATGCTCTTGGCGACCCGCCAATTGGCTGGGTCGGCCTTGCGGCCACCATTCTGACAGCCTTCCACATATTTCGGCCAATGGCTCTTCACCCAGATCGGCAGCAGGAAATTCGCCGAGATCGGGTCCCACCCCCGTGCCGCGGCTTCGGTCACACCCTTCGAGAACGGCGCGACGGCGGTCACTACGATCGGCGGGTGTGGGCGCTGATAGGGTTTGTGGATGTAGCCCTGCCCGATCTCCTTGATGGTCTGGCGTGCAATCGAGACGGTCCAGTGCTTGCCTGGCAGATTGTAGGGCGGCTCACCCGTCCAGATGTCGAGGATGTGGTTGATCGCCTCTACGAACATCTCGGTGCGGTCTTTGTCCAGATTGCCGAACAGCTCCGCGTCCGAAAGCAGGCCGCCAGGGCTGATGCCGAAGATGAAGCGCCCTTCCGCCATGTGATCGACCATCGCCACTTCAGCGGCGACCATAGCGGGGTGATGGTTCGGCAGATTGACCGTTCCGGTGCCGAGTTTGATGTGTCGGGTCTCGTTCAACACCCAGGCGATGAAGATGAGCGCAGAGGTGATGGTCTCGCAGGCGTCAGCGATGTGCTCGCCGAAATAGCCCTCGACGAAGCCGAGCCGGTCGGCGATCAGCGCCAGCTCACGATCCTCCTTGAAGGTGTCGGAAAGTTTGCGGCCGAGGGGATGGATCGGCATGGTGAAGAAGCCGAGCTGCATGGGCCTCTCTCCTCAAGCTTCCAGCGCGCTGAGTTCACCCGCGCCCAAAATCAGGGTCTCATCGATGGCAGAGGGCACGCATAAGCGGCCCGCGCTGAAGATCAGCGGTTCCCCCTCGCGGTAGGTCGCGCGGCCCACGCGCCCGATGAAGATCAGGTGATCGCCCCCGGCAAAGGTGTTCTCGGTGCGGCACTCGAATGTGGCGAGGCATCCGGCAAGGATCGGCGCGCCATGCAGCCCGTCCTCGACGGCGATATCGGCAAACTTGTCGAGGCTGGGTGTCGCGAAGTGCCGGCATAAATCGCGCTGATCGGCCGAGAGGACGTTTACGGCAAAGTGCCTGGCGTCGGTGAAGCTGGCGAAGGACGGCGCCTCGCGTTTCAGGCTCCAGGAAATCAGCGGTGGATCGAGGGACACCGCGGCGAAGGAATTGACGGTCAGGCCCTCGCGCTTGCCGGATGGCGTCCGTGTGGTCATGACGGTCACGCCCGTCGCGAACCGCCCGAGCGCGTTGCGCAGATGGCGCGGATCGATCAGCCCCTCTTCGATATTGGGCATGTGCACCGTCATCGTTTACCGTGCGCTTCCGGCCTGGAGATGGATCGGCGCAATTCAATTCAAATTTTGGCGCCTTCTTTAGCGTAAAATTAAGTGCGGGGGCGCAGTTCGCCCAATAATATGTTTTGCTAAAGGTCATCAGAAAAGTTGATGCGCTTTGTCCGAAAATCTGAAAGACATCCGGCTGTTCGTCGCGGTTTATGAGGAGCGCTCCTTCACCACGGCAGCCGAGCGCGAGCATGCAACGCAGTCCGGCGTGTCGCAGCACATCCGCAAGCTGGAGGACAGGTTCGGCGCGCGGTTGTTCTCGCGTGATCGCGGCACTGTCACGCCGACGCCGGCGGGGGACAGCTATTATCGGCGCTGTGTCGACCTGCTGCGGGCCTATCAAGCCGCCGACCATTCCGTGCGCAGCTTCGCTGGAGGACTGACCGGCGAGATCGCCGTCGGGCTGATGCCGACCATGACGCGTTGCGCGCTGGCGCCAGCTTTATCGCGCTTCATCGAGATGCACCCCAACGTGGCGCTGCGCATGGTCGAGGCCTATAGCGCCATGCTGACCGGTCAGGTACGCGCGGGCGCCATCGACTTTGCCATTGTGCCCGGTTTTCCGGGACTTGCCGGGCTGAAGAGCCAGCTATTCATGCGCACGCCGGAAGTGCTGGTGTCACGGCGTGGTGGGCGGCTGGAGCATCTTGCGCCGATCAGGCTTCGCGGGCTGGGACCGTTAAAAGTGGTGGCTCCTGGCCGGCAGAATGCACGGCGCACGCTGATCGAGACCTATCTCGCCTCGAACGGCGTCGAAGTCGAGCGCATGCTGGAGCTCGATGCCATGCTCGGCACGCTAGATTTCGTGGGTCATTCCGACTGGGTGGCGATCCTGCCCGGTGTCATGATGGTTTCCGATGTCGAGCACCCCATGCTCACCATCAACCCGATCGTTGACCCGGTACTTCCCTTGGATCTGGTGCTGATCGAGCCCTTGCGCCGCGCGCTGTCCTCGCCAGCCCAGGCGTTCGTGGACGTTCTGCGCGTCGAAACAGCGCGACTCAATGCGGTCTGGGCGCCTTACCTGCCCGGCGAGTAGAAGGTGTCGCTCCATGAAGCGCGTGCTGATTACGGGCATGTCTGGGACCGGGAAATCCGCCGTGATCGAGGAGTTGGCCATGCGCGGCTACGAGGGTCACGATCTCGATGATCCGGAATGGTCTGAATGGGTTGATGCCCATCCCGCGGATACGCTCACTCCCGCTGAAGGCAAAGATTGGGTTTGGCGAGAGGATCGCGTTCGCGCGCTCTTGTCCAAACCTGCAGATGGAACGGTGTTCGTCAGTGGCTGCGCCCAAAACATGGCGACGTTTTTCCCGCTGATCGACACCGTAATCCTTCTCTCGGCGCCCGTTGCGACGATCATGGAGCGGCTGGAGGCTCGAACATCTGGAGGCTACGGCCATGTCGCCGAGGAGCGGCAGAAGGTTGCCGATCTCATCTCGGCCATTGAGCCATTGCTGAGGAAATCTGCCGACTACGAGATCGATACAAGGAGACCAGTCCACGATACCGTGGATGAAATTCTTCGAAGAGTACTGTAGCGCGGCAAATAATCACCTCGGCAGGAGGTTTCTGCGCCAACAACCTCCGCCGTGCAAGATCGGCTCTGGCATAGCTAGCCGGATCGGGCTTACCGACAGGCTTTAGGCATTCACCTGATCCCCTATGGCGAACAATCGCAGTTCGCCATAGGGGAAGAGATGCAGGTCTGACTACCCGCGGAGGGGTCAGCTTAATAGCTCCGCGGCCACTCCCGCGGCGTAAACCACTTCGGATCCTCAGACTGGGACTGGTCGGTCTTTTCGACCTGAACCGGTGCAGCGGTGTGCTTCTTGTGATGCACGGTCCGATGCTCCTCTTTCGGCTTGTGAGCCGCAAGTGCAGCAGTCGAAGCTCCTGCCATGCTGAGTGCAGCAATGATAGCAAGGTATTTCATGAACTTAGCTCTCCGAGATTTTGGCGATAGCCGCCCCGGAAGGTAGGCCGAAGCCATTCTTAATCAAGTAAACCGTCGTCAATTTTTTATTACTTTCAGTAACATGAATGAGCGGAGGCTCTGGCGTGGCGAGCTCAACGGGGATGGCGCGAAACTGCTGTCGCGAAGCGATTGAGTTGACAGCCGCAAGCCGCTGAACAAACTTGCAGCATAACCACGTTGCGATAGTCATAAACGTTCAAGCCGGGATGTTCTGCGTATGGCCGATATTTTTATAAGCTATAGCCGTGAAGATCGTGGTCTCATCGATCAGCTTTCCGAAGAAGTCGAAAACCTTGGCTATACCGTCTGGTGCGACGGAGATCTGCAAGGCGGCAGCGCGTGGCGCCAGGCAATCGCGACCGAAATCACAAAATGTCAGGTGCTGATAGTTCTGTGGAGCGAAAACTCCAAGAAATCGGTTTTCGTGCCGCAGGAGGTCGACGAAGCCATGCAGCTCGAGAAGCCGGTCATCGCGCTTCGGGTGAAGGGGTTTGAGAGCAAAGACGTCCCGCTGGGCTTCCGTCACATCCAGGTCATCCTCAACACCTCCATTCCCCAGCTCAGCCACGCTCTGCGCAGCCACATCCCTGCGAAACAGGAGCTGGCTCCGCCGAGCGTCCCCGAAGAGAAGCAACAGCCGGCCACGCCGAATTTCGCCGAAGAGGTGACCGCGCAGTCGATCTTCTCCCGCGCAATTCCAGTCGTGACCATGGTCGATCGGACGCAAACCCAGGAAGGCCAGAAGCTCCTGGCGGCTTATGGAGGCGTCGGACGCTGCGTTCGCGTCTGCGGGCCGACCAAATCCGGCAAGACCGTGCTCATCAACCAGGCGCTGCGGCACCTGGACCCGATCTATATCCCCGGCGGCGTGACCCACGACATCCAGTCCTTTTTCGATCACATCGCCATCGCGCTCGATCCGAACGCCACATCGACGCCGAGCGAGGCCTTCATCTTCCGCAAAGCGGCCGAGGCGAAGCGCCCAATCGTCATCGACGACTATCACCGCATCCAGACGGTCACGCGCAAAGCGATCCTGAAGCGCATACAATCCTTCCTGGATCAGGACATCTCGGTGGTGCTGGTGTCCTGGACCGACATCGACAATGATCTGATTCAGCAGGACCCCGGCCTCGAAGGCCGTTCGGAGCCACCGATCAGCCTGTCCTTCTGGAAGAATACCGAGATCATCAAGATCGGCCGCGCGGGGTTCAAGGCGCTCAATGTCAAGCCATCGCCCTTCACTCTCTCCGCGATCACCACGCAATCCTTCAACAATCCCTTCCTCATGCAGCAGCATTGCCTGAAGGTCGCGGAATTATGCGGTATCACCAGGCGGCAGGACGAAGAGAAAAGCATCGCTATCAGCGAGGAGCAGGCAAAGGAGATCTTCGGCTCGCTCTGCTCGCAGACAAAGGCGCATTTTCTGCCGCTAATCGAGGGCAAAAACGCTAGGAAGTTTGCACTGATCACCGGACAGTCCACTACGATCAACGGTCTCATTGCGCTGGGCATCCGGCGCATGGAGCCGGTCCACGCCATGAGCATGGCGAAGCTCGCCTCGAACATCAGGGGGTTGGTGACCGACCCCTCCTGGATCAGCGCGCCGGAGATCGAGAACCGTGTTCGCGACTTCATGGCGACGCTGGACAAAAGCCCACATAAGCAGACGGCGATCGAGTTCTCCAGCGACAAGCTGCACATTCACCCCTTCTTCAAGCGCTATCTGTTGTGGGATTTCGCGCCCTCGAAAGGCTTTTATCCGGATCTGATCAATTACCACGACGAGAAGTCGAGCGCTGCGCAGGCGTCAGCCTGAGCCGTCAGCGCGGGTTACGCCGCTGATGATGTTCTCCTCCGCGAGCGCGCGGGCGAGCGTCTCATTCGGATTGCGATAGCGGTGGATCGAGGCTTTGATGCTGGCCAGCAGCGCGTCCTGCGCTTGGAGCGCCGCGACGGCCTCCGCCTGCGTCACGACCTCAAAGCGGATCTGGCCGCCGGGCGCCATACGGCCGATCACCGGCAGATCGGCGGTGATAACGGTTGCGATTTTGGGATAGCCACCGGTTGTGCCGCGATCGGCGAGGAGGACGATCGGGTGGCCAGTGCCGGGCACCTGGATGGCGCCATGGGCATTGCCGTCAGAGATGAGATCGAAGCCTGCCGAATGCTCGAGGCGCGGGCCGTCCAGCCGAAGTCCCATCCGGTCGGAGAGATGGGAGACGGTGAAGGCCTCACTGAGGAATGTGGCAAGTCCTTCAGTGGTAAAGCGGTCCGCTTGCGGTCCTATGATGATGCGAACGGCCTTGAGTGGCGGTAATTTCGCCGGCCTCAAGGTCGATTCGCCTTCGTCCGCGGGTTCAGAGAGACGCAGAGGCAGGACATCCCCGACTTGCAGCGCGCGCCCATGAAAACCCCCAAGGCCGCAGACCGCCAGTGTCGAAAGACTGCCGAGCGCGGGCGGAATGTCGAAGCCGCCGGCTACCGCGAGATAACAGGGGGCACTGCCCTTGATGACCACCCGGAATTGCTGCTCCGGCAGCAGCGTCAGGCTGCGATAGGCGGAATAGCGCTCACCAGCCGAGGGCAGCATCTCGATCTCGACGCCATCCCCCGTAACTGCAATGCGAACAGGCCCGACGCGCACTTCGAAGGCGGGACCGCTGAAGCGCATCTCCAGCGCGCCTTCGCCGTCAGCATTGCCGACCAGCCAATTGGCGAGCCGCAGCATAATCGGGTCGAGCGCGCCGCCTTTGGGCACACCGATTGCCTGATATCCGGGCCGGCCCAGATCTTGGACGGCGACATTGAGCCCCGGCGCAAGAACGGCCAGAGCGGCGCTCATGAGAGCCACGCGCCCCTACCTGCGGCGGAAAGCGTCTCGAACATTGCCAGGGGCACCGGCTCAAAGCGCACTTCATCGCCTGGCGCCAACAGAGCCGGCTCGGCGGCCGCAGGGTCGAACAGGCGGACCGGCGTGCGTGCGATGATGTGCCAGCCGCCAGGACAGTCGAACGGATAGATGACAGTGAAGGATGTCGCGATAGCGAGCGACCCACGGGGAACGCGCGTGCGCGGATCTTTGCGGCGCGGCAGATGCAGGGCCTCGGGGGTGTCGCCCAGATAGGGGTGGCCCGGCAGGAAACCGAGCATATACACGTGATAGAGCGTGCTCGAATGGCACTCCACCACCTGATCCGCCGTGATACCGGCAAGCTCGGCGACCTCGGCAAGGTCGAGCCCGAATTCGGGCGCGTAACAGGCCGGGATGGTCCATCGCCGGGAAGGCAGCGGCTCGTCGCTGACATCCTGGATGATGGCGGTCAGCGCCTCCTGCAGAGCAGCAGGTTCGGTCACGCGGGGATCGAACTGCACCAGAAGCGAGCGGAAGGCCGGCACCGTCTCCCGCACGCCTGCAGGTGGCTCGACATGCAGACGCCGATGCAGGCGAATGACTTTCGCGTTGGTCCGCCGATCCACGCCTTCGTCGAGCTCCACGGTAATGGCCGCATCGCCTGATGGGCGGAAGCGCGGCCAGGTCGTCGGGGAGGGGCGGATGTCATCCATCGGTTCGCTCTGCTCTAGCCGCCTTCCGAACCCGACCTATTGCTTGGGATGATCGACCTTGGCGATGAAGCGACCGTCGAATGTCTTCGCCAGATCGACCTTGGCCGCGGACACCTCCGGGTCGAAGGCCAGCAATTCCTGTGCCGCCTTCATGCTGGCCTCGGTGATGATGCCGTCGCGGGAATAAGTCGGCAGCGAGGCTTTCACCGCTTCGACATACAGGTTGCGGTCGCTGAGATAATATTCCTCGGGGACCGCCGAGGCGATGTCTTCGCCAGACGCCTGGTTGATCCATTTCAGCGCCTTGTGCAGCGCATTGACGAGACGCTGGGTGGTTACCGGATTTCTCTCGATGAACTCGGGCGTCGTATAAAGCACGGCCGCGGTGCTGTTGCCGCCGAAAATGGCCTTCGAGCCTTCCTCGGTGCGGGTATCGGCCAGCACGTAAATGGCCTTGTCGCGGATGAGCGTGGAGATCACCGGCTCGAGATTGGAAATAGCATCGATCTCACCCTTTTGGATGGCCGCAACGGCCGTCGGCCCGGCGCCGACGCCAACGATCGAGACCTCGTCCGGCTTCACCCCGTCCTTGCCGATGAGCAGGTTGACGAAATTGTTGGTCGAGGAGCCGGGCGCGGTCACGCCGATCTTCATGCCCTTGAGATCACCGGGCTTCTTCACCTTGTCCTTGAGCGCGGTCTTCACGCCCAGCACGAGACCGGGAAAGCGGCCGAGTTCGATTACCGCGATCACCGGCCGGCCCTTCACCTGCATGCGGATGGTATGCTCGTAAGCGCCGGTTACGGCGTCGACCGAGCCGCCCTGCAGCGCCTGCAGGCTCTGAGAGCCGCCCTTGAAGTCATTGATGGTGATGTTAAGGCCTTCCTCGGTGAAATAGCCCTTCTTCTCGGCGATGGTCAGCGGCAGGTAGTAGAGCAGGTTCTTACCGCCGACGCCGAGGCTCACATCCTTTTTCTCCGGGGCGGCCGCCTGTGCCGTGTCGGCAAAGGCGAGCACGAGCATGGCTGCTGCCAGTTTGGTCCAGAGTTTCATGTGGCTTCCTCCTGACTTATTGGCTTCCTTGCGGCCAGCCGAACTAGCCAACCTTTAAACGTATTCGGTGTAATACCCGCGAATGCGGGGATGACATCCAGTGCACGTTGGATTTCCGTCCGTTTATGTCACCCTTGTGCCGTGGCCACCGTTTCTGCCGGGCGCCATTTCAGGAGCCGAGCTTCGGCGAGCGAGACGAAGGCGTCAATAATGATGACGAAGATGGCGAGGATCAACATGCCGGAGAACACGCCCGTCACGTCGAACACGCCCTCGGCCTGCGCGATCCGGTAGCCCAGACCGGCTGCGGCGCCGAGATATTCACCGACCACCGCGCCTACGAGGGCAAAGCCGACCGAGGTGTGGAGCGAGGAGAACACCCAGGACATCGCCGAGGGCAGATACACGTGGCGAAGTAGCTGGCGGTCATTCATGCCGAGCATGCGTGCATTGGCGAGCACAGTGGGGCTCACCTCCTTCACACCCTGATAGACATTGAAGAACACGATGAAGAAGACGAGCGTGAAGCCCAGCGCCACTTTCGACCAGATGCCCAGTCCAAACCACAGGGCAAAGATCGGCGCCAGCACGACGCGGGGCAGGGCATTGGCAGCCTTCACATAGGGGTCGAAGACGGCTGCCAGCAGCGCCCGGCGCGCGAACCAGAACCCGATCGCGAGGCCGGCGGCCGCGCCGATGAAGAAGGCGAGCACGGTCTCCAGAAGGGTAATGCCGAGATGGCGCCAGAGCGTGACTGTGCCGAGATCCTTGTAGGTGCGGGAGAGCACATCGAGAGGCGTGGAAAAGAAGAACGGGTCGAGCAGCGGCTTGCTGCCAACCGGGATGGTTGAAAGCACATGCCAGAGCAGGAGGCCGAGCAGCCCGACCAAGATCTGCAGAGCTAGCAGGAACAGCCGCGATCTAGGCATGGCCGCTCCCCGTATAGGCTTTCAGCACTTCGCGTTTGAGCTGCTGCCAGATCCCCTTATGCGTCTCGATGAAGCCTGGCAAATGCCGGCTCTCGGTGATGTCGCGTGGGCGGGCGAGCGGGACCCGGTGGTCGCCGATGATCCGTGCACGCGGTCCCGCCGACATGATAACGACCCGGTCGGCGAGTGCGATCGCCTCTTCCAGGTCGTGAGTGACGAACATCACGGCCTTGCGGTCGGCAGACCAGAGCGTGAGCAGCAACTCGCCCATCAGCGCGCGGGTCTGGGCGTCGAGCGGTCCGAACGGCTCGTCCATCAACAGGAGCTTCGGCTGCAGGATCAGCACCTGGGCGAGGCTGACGCGCTTCCTCTGGCCACCAGAGAGCTGATGGGGAAACCGCGCTCCGAACCCGGAAAGTCCGACCCGCCCGAGCCACAGAGTCGCCTGCTCACGCGCCGCTCGCCGGGATGTCCCCCGCACCTCCAGCCCGATGGCGACATTGTCGATGGCGGTTTTCCACGGCATCAGCGCGTCGGCCTGGAACAGATAACCCGCCTGCCGGTTAACGCCAGTCACCTGTGCGCCGTCCACGCGGCAACGCCCGGCAGAAGGCCGAAGGAGCCCGGCCGCCACATTCAGAAGCGTGGATTTCCCGCATCCCGTCGGTCCAACGATCGCAACGAACTCACCCTCGCGGACCTTGAGCGTCGCATTCTCGACCGCAACAAACGGTTTGCCGCTTGCCTCCGCAAAGGCAACGGCGACATTCTCCAGCTCGACGGCACCGGCATGCGCAACATCGCCGTCAGACACCAGAACGCTTTCCACCTGAACGTCTCTCCCCGCTCGCGCTCGATTGGCCGAGATTTTGCGAGTTTTGGTGCACTTTGGTGCCCTCATCGCGATTTGGCAAGCACCGGCGCAGCGCAGCGAGGCTGGCTAGGAAACCAAATCTTGCTCCTGGCGCGTTTCAATGGTCACCTCCGACCAGAAGCTTTCCGAACGCGGGCGGCCGCGGTCAAATCGTGGCCGGCTTCGCACGATTTTCTCCCTGTCGGCGCCACGATTGTCGGCCATGGTGAGAAGAAGCCGGTGGTGCCGAACATGCACGAGGACGGCCGGGACAATCCGGAAGGACGCGCCCGCGACAGGCGGGTCGAGTTGGTCTTCCCCGTCTGCCGATGATTCCTCTGCCGCGGCGACCGCCGACTGCCGGCAAGGTCCTGCGCTGCCAGGGAACAGGACAGCTCCGGCGTACCACCTGCGGCGGTGTTCCGTCCGCACAGCCATGAAGGATCGATTATGACATTTTTCACCGTCTCCAAGCGGCTCAGACTCTGCTTGCCCGCGCTTGTCGCACTGGGCTTTTCCGCAACGCTAGCCGCGCACGCTGCGCGCGCGCAGGAGGATCAGCAAAAAGAGCACCGCCACGAGCTGCGCAAAGTCTGCGCGGAGGACTTCAAGAAATTCTGCAACGACGTGCAGCCGGGCGGTGGGCGCATGAGGGAGTGCATGGTGTCGAACATCGACAAGCTCACGCCGGAATGTCGCGCCGGGGTGGAGGAACGGCAAAAGAGCAAAGAGAAAAGCTGATATCGCCCTGAAGCGCCCGCGCTGCTGATAGGCTGCAACCGGCATCTTCCGCAAATGCCTTCCGCGCTGTTATCGTGATGGCAAACGAACAGGAGGCGCGCGATGGAGACGGTCAGTCTGGTGCAGGACCAATGGCGGTTGGAGCTGATGCCGGAGATCGGTGGCAGCATTTCGCTGTGCACCTATCACGGCCAGGACATCATGCGGCGCGCCTCGCTGAAAAACGGGGCCGCGGTCGAAGCGCGCGACATGGCTTGCTTCCCCCTGGTGCCGTTCTCCAACCGCATCGAGCACGGCATCTTCACATTCGAGGGCTCGCGTATCGAGCTTCCCCGCAATATGGACGACCACCCGCACCCGCTGCATGGCCAAGGCTGGCGCGGGGCGTGGGAGGTCGAGGCGCAAGAAGAGGACAGGGCAGTCCTCCTTTACCGCCATGAGCCGGACAGCTGGCCGTGGCGTTATGAGTCCCGGCAGGACTTCAGCTTTACGCCCGACAGCCTCGTCGTGCGGCTGAGCGTCACCAATCTTGCGGCAAGACCGATGCCGGCAGGTCTTGGCCTGCATCCCTATTTCCCGAAAGGCGACGGCGCGACGCTCACCGCCAAGTTTGCCTATCTGTGGGCGTCCACCGCCCAGCAGATTCCGATCCGGCTGATCGACCTGCCACGCGAGCTGGATTTTTCCCGCGGCCTGAAAATTGCCGATCTCGACCTCGACCACTGCTTTGCCGAATGGGGCAAGTCCGCGGTTATCGAATGGCCAGGGCAACCCTATCGGGTGAATATGCAGGGCGATAACAATCTCGACTTTCTGGTCGTCTACACGCCGCCGAAGGAGAATTTTTTCTGCGTCGAGGGCGTGGAGAATATGAACAACGCCTTCAACTGGATGTCGTCCAGCGTCAACACCGGCGTGAAAATTCTCGCGCCTGGCGAGAGCCATAGCGTCACCACGATCTTTCAGGTCGAGCCCGTCCGCGGTATGAGCTGACGCGCCTCGGTCATATGCTTGCGGCATAATCCACTGGGCAGGAGTTGAGCAATGCACCTTCACGCGCCTTGCTGCACACGCTTCCATGGCGCCAAACCGCCCCGTCTCAAGGTGCAGGCTGGCGGCGATCCGGCGCCTGCCTTCGATCGCGCCGCCTGCCTCGATCTCGCCGACACGGCCCTGCGTTTTGCACGGATTGCCAGCGCTGGTTATGCCGATATCCGTATCGGCGGCAATGAGCGCGAAATTCTCTGGTCGCGCGAAGACAAGCTGAAGACCATTGATTCCGCTCTGGAAGCCGGTTTCGGTGTGCGAGTGCTGATGAATGGCAGCTGGGGCTTTGCCGGCAGCTCCGTTCTCACCGAGGCGGAAATCGAGCGCATGGTGGGGCTGGCGGTCGAAATGGCTCAAGCCAACGCGCTGATCCAGGCGCGGCCGATCGTCATCGAGGCGCTTCCAGCCTACACCGAAGACTGGACCATGCCGCTGAAGACCGATCCGTTCGCGATCGCGACGGACGTGAAGGCGGCACATCTCCTGGCCATCAACGACGCCGCGCTGAAGAACGGCGCTGATTATTGCAGCTCCATGCTGTTTTTTGTTCGCGAGCAGAAATTCTTTGCCTCCACCCGCGGCAGCGCCATCTTCCAGACGAGGCTGCGGAGCGATGCCTCGTTCCAGGCTACGGCCGTCAACAAGGACACCGGGAAATTCGCCCGCC
>Ga0081540_1002615_pt1 | contig 14634 bp, 15 predicted proteins | sample TabmetS2T1R1_FD_71024 | JGI IMG/M metagenome (GOLD analysis project Ga0081540, IMG submission 71024) | Tabebuia heterophylla rhizosphere microbial communities from the University of Puerto Rico - S2T1R1 | ecosystem: Host-associated > Plants > Roots > Rhizosphere ... | reverse complement strand
TTCCGCCGTGTCGGCGGGCGTGGTGTTGAAGCAAATGCGGATTTGCGGCGCGCCGAGGTGAACCAGATTGATGATCCGTTCGAACAAGAACAGCCGTTCTCGCGGCTCGCGCAGGCCGGCGCCGACCACCACGCAGTCATAATGTTTTGCGCCCAGCGCGGCCGCGGCGACGGCTTCGGCCGTGTCGCCGAGATCGATCAGGCAGCTATCGGCTTCATAGCCCACGGCGCGAAGCTGCTCGATTTGAGCCTCGATGTGGCTCGTCACCAGTTCCGCCGTGAGCCCCGGAAAGGCGCTGAAGTCAACGAAGGAAGGGTCGATGCCGATCGCGAGCACGGTCTTTTTCGTCATGCGCCTGCTCCATTTCGAAGTGCGAATTAGCGTTGGCCAACGCTTCGATGGCCAGTGAGGTTCCAGCATCACGAATATGATAGTTCGCCACGCATCGAAGCATCGATGTCATCAAAGCGGGCATGATGACCTTCAGTCGCCGACCGGAAATCGAACCGGCGCCGGCTTGCACAGGAGAGCATCATGGCAACCACCGACAATGCAAACCACCTGATCGTCACCGCGTTCTGGGAGGTCAATTCCGGAGAGGAGGGCGCGGTCGCAGCGCTTCTAAAGGACTTCCTGCCGCAGGCGCAACGCGAACCTGGCGTGAAGGAATTCCAGATTCACCAGAACACCGCAAAACCAAGGGAGTTCTTCTTCTACGAGGTGTTCGCAGGCGAAGCGGCGTTCGCCGAGCATCAGCAGACCGACCACTTCAAGAACATCATCCTCGGTCAGGCGATTCCGAAACTCGCCAAGCGCGAACGGTCGCAGTTCCGGTTCATCTGATTTCAGGCGGACGCCGGAGCGGCAGCATCATGCGTTACGCTGCCACGTTCGACAGGAAACGATCGACGGACGCGCGCAGATCGGCGGCCTGGTCCGACAGGTCGCGCGCGGTCGCCAGCACGAGGTCGGCGGAACGGTTGGTGTTCTCGGTTGCGGTCGCCGTTCCGGCAATGCTGCGGGCGACGCTTTCCGTTCCGGCGGCGGCGTGCCCGATACTCCTCGATATCTCGCTTGCCGCTGCATTCTGCTGGCTGACGGCGTCGGCAATCGCCGCGGTGAAGCGATCGATCTCATCCATGATCGAAGCAATGGCGCCGACATTGTCGACCGCCTGCTTGGTCGCCGATTGCACCTCGGCAATCTGGGATGAAATGTCCTCGGTCGCCTTGGCGGTCTGGGTGGCGAGCGCCTTGACTTCCGACGCGACCACGGCGAATCCGCGACCCGCCTCGCCGGCGCGCGCCGCTTCGATCGTGGCGTTGAGCGCCAGCAGATTGGTCTGACCGGCAATGTTGCGGATAAAGCCGACGACCTCATCGATATGCTGCGTCGAACTGGCGAGGGCCCTGATCGTCTCGTTGGCCGTTCCGGCCATGCCGGAGGCGCGCTGCACGATCGTCGTGGCGTCATTGACCTGCGTCTTGATCGCTTGCACGGAATCGCCGAGCTGGCTCGCGGCGGTCGCCACGGTCTGAACGTTGGCCGAGGTTTGGCCTGCGGTGGAAGCCGTCTCGACGGATTGCTTGCCGGCGGCGTGCGCGATTGAGGAAAGGGTTTGCGCGGTGTTCGTCAATTCGCCCGTCATTCGGTCGGTATTGGTGAGAGCCGCGGTAAAGGTGGAACGGAAGGCTTCTATCTCGGCCTCGATGCGCTGGCGCCGGGTGACCTGTTGCGCATGGGTCTCGTCCTTCGAGGACATCAGCGCGAGATCCTGATCGGCGCGGGCCTTCAGGCTCGCCTGCATGACGGCAAGCGACTTCAGCAGCCGGCCCAGCTCGTCACGCCGCCGGACCGCGATGTCATCCGTGAAATTGCCGGCCGCCACGCGTTCTGCGACATGCATCGCCGCGAAGATCGGCTTGCTGAGCGAATAGGCAAAGGCCATGGCAATAATGAAACCGACGATTGCGGTACCGATGGCGATTCCAAACATGGCGGTGCGTGCTGCCGCGACCGACGCTTCCGCCTCGGTCCGGTAGTCGAAGCCATAGGCCGCCACCAGTTCCACGAGATCGTCGAGCGCCGCGACGGCCTCGTCGCCCTGCCGCGTCAGCGAGAAGGTCGTGGGAATCTCGGTCAGGCCGCCCGGCGCCGGCTTGAGGATCTTCAGTCCGGCGTCCGACCAGCCGCGGAGGCTGGCTTCGGCCTTCTCCCGGGCAGCCTTGACGTTTGCACTCTGGACCCTGTCCCGGACCACGCTGAGATCTTCGGAAATATTGCGAACCAGCTTTTCAAAGCGGGCAACGGCTTCGCTCGTCGCTCCGTCGGTCAGGCTGCGCTGCATGACGAGGCGCGCCTCGTTCAACCCGGCATGCGCCGACCGCGCGTGGTTGATCCCCATCAGTGGGCCGTCATAAAGACGCACCACCAGATCGCCCGCGGTGGAGATACCTTGAATGCCATAGAAAGCGAGCCCGCAGGCAAGCAGGATGACAACACTGAAGGCGCCGAAAATCTTGTAGCGGATCGACATCACAAATCTCCGGCGAAGCCGTCTGGCGAAACTAATCCGTGACCGTCACCATCATCTTCATGCGCGGATGGATGGCGCAGATCACCTGCACGTTGCCCGTTTCCTTGAAGGTCACATCGGTCGATGTGCCGGGCGCCTGCGAGCCGAGATTGAATTCGCTGCCCTTGGTGGCCGACATGATGTTGTGAGGAATGCTGTCGTCGTTCACATAGGTCAGCGCTTCACCCTTCTTGATGGTGACGCTCTCGGACGAGAATACCCGGCCCTGCTGATGGATCACCTGATTGGCGGCGAGCGCGCCAGCCGACAGGCCGGAGAGAATGACGAGAGCGAACAGAACGGTCTTGTGCATGGAAGTTTCCTTGGACGGCAGGACTGAGGTTAGCGAGGGAGGACCGGGACGGCGGTCGGACTGAGATTGCTGGTGAGAGTCTTCATGAAGGCGACCAGGTCGGATTTTTCCTGGGCGGTGAGGCCGAGCGGCTTCATCAGGTCGGAACGGCTCGGGCGGTCGACACCGCCGTGATCGTAATGTTCGACCACCGCTTCCAGCGTGGCGAGCGATCCGTCGTGCATATAGGGGCTTCGGCGTGCAATCTCGCGCAACCCCGGCGTCTTGAAGGCGTGCTGCATCTTGACCACGCCCGGCACGAATTCGCCGCGGCCGATATCCTTGCTTGGCAGCCCGATGTCCTGGAAGCCGTCATTGGTGAAATTCCAGCCCTCGTGACAGGCGGAACAGAGCGCCTTGCCGTTGAAGACGGCGAAGCCGCGCTTGGCATCTTCCGAGATCGCCTTTTCATTACCGTCGATCCACGCATCGAAGGGCGCCCGTTCGGAAACCACGGTCCGCTCGTAGGTCGCGATGGCCTTGGCGAGCGTCTTGGCGCTCATGCCTTCGCCGGGAAAGGCCGCGGCGAACGGCGGCTTGTATTCGCCGATGGAGGCGAGCCGCTCCATCAATTGCTCCAGCGGCATGTTCATTTCGCCGGCGGCCTGGATCGGGCCAAGCGCCTGCTCTTCGAGGGTAGCCAGCCGGCCATCCCACATGAAGATCTCACCCCACGCTGCGTTGACGATGGTAGGCGAGTGCCGGCCGAGCTTCGCCATGCCGTGGCCGACGCCGACCGCCAAGCCGTCGCCCCAACCGAAGCCTGGGCTATGACAGCTCGCGCAGGACTGCGCCATGGAGACCGAGAGCCGCGTATCGAAATAGAGCTTCTTGCCGAGCGCAGCCTTCTCCGGCGTGTAGGGATTTTCCTTTGGAAACGGGATCGTCGCCGGCCGCTTGTACTGCGCCTTCATCGCATCGATCCCGGGCGCGGCCTTCTGGCCGAGATCAATGCGGCGAGTTTCACCGACGACGACCGCGCCAAAGCTGATACCGGCAAAACCGATCGCACCGAGACTGGCTGCAACAACGAGTGCCGCGCACAGGGATGGTCGACGAGGGAACAATCCCGACATGCCACGTCCTCGAAGGTAGTGCCGATGAGCCGCATGAAAGAATGCGACGCGAGGCGAATGCGATTCCGTAAGAGTGGCGTCACGGTAATCGCCAATGGTTATCACTGTGTTCGGAATGTGCGCTCTGAATTCCGTAGTTCTACGAATCGCGAAAATACCGCTGTTTGTAGCGGATTCAGCAATCCTGACGTGCGCGAGACGCGCCGCTCATTCACAAATCAACGATTGATTTGCTGCATCGGCCGCGTCGATGGCGCGACGTTTCAACATTTCATGTTCGCGCTTGTTGCCTGCGAGTGTGGCTGCGATCTCGAACGCTGCGCTCGCCTCCGCGAAGCGGTCGAGCTTGAAGAGAAGATCGCCGCGGACGCTTGGCAAGAGGTGATAAGTTTTCAGTGCGGGCTCGCCTGCCAGTCCGTCCACAATCGCGAGCGCGGCGGCCGGCCCTTCTGCCATACTCACCGCCACGGCGCGATTGAGTTCGACAATCGGCGAACGCACCAGGCCCGATAGTTCGGCATAGAGTTTTGCGATGCGCGGCCAGTCCGTTTCGTCAGGAGTGGCCGCTCTGGCGTGACAGCCGACGATCGCCGCCTGCAGCGCATAGAATCCGTGGCCACCGCCGAGTTCGTAGGCCCGCGCCAGTGCCGATAGCCCGCGGCGAATCTGAAGCCGGTCCCACCGCGCCCGGTCCTGGTCCATCAGGAGAATCGGATCACCGGCTGCATCAATGCGCGCAGCGCTGCGCGAAGTATTCAGCTCCATCAGCGCGAGCAGGCCGTGGGCTTCGGCTTCCTGCGGCGCGACCAGTGTCAGCACGCGGCCCATGCGGAGCGCATCATTGCAGAGCTGCGGCCGAAGCCATTCGTCGCCGCGGGCGGCCGTGTAGCCTTCGTTGAAGATGAGATAGACGACCTCCAGCACCGAGGCGAGCCGTTCCGAAAGCTCTTCGCCGCGCGGCGTCTCATAGGAGAGCCCGGATTCCGACAGCGTCCGCTTCGCGCGCACGATGCGCTGGGCGATGGTCGCCTCCGGCTGCAGAAAGGCGCGCGCGATCTCCTCCGTCGTCAGGCCGCAGATCATCCTGAGCGCCAGCGCAGCGCGGGCCTCGCGCGACAACCGCGGATGGCAGGCGGTGAAGATCAGCCGCAGCAACTCGTCGCCGATATCGTCGTCGAGCGCGGCATCCGGATCGGGCATCGCCTGCTGCTCCTGCTCCAAATCGTGGGTCAGCATCTCGTGCTTGCGGGCGAGCATGCGGCGGCGGCGCAGGTCGTCGAGCGCGCGGCGTTTGGCTGCTGCCATCAGCCATGCGCCCGGCTTTTCCGGGACGCCGGTGGCAGGCCAATGTTCGAGCGCCGCCACCAGGGCTTCCTGCGTCAGGTCTTCGGCCAGCGTCACATCGCGGAGCATCCGGGACAGGCCGGTGATCAGGCGCGGCTGCTCGATGCGCCAGACCGCCAGGATGGTGCGATTGACGTCGACGGCCGTCATCGCCGCCGACTGTGCCTGGCGAACCCGCGCATCAGGCGTGAGCGCGCACATTGACCTCGCATGCACCGTCCACGCCCGGTGTCGCGAACGAACGAACCTCGCAGGTTCCATCCCAGCCCGGCATGTGATCGAGGTGCAGCTGCATGAATTCCCGCGCGGCCGCCACGGCCTCTTCCTTGTCGCGAAGCTCGAAGATCGCGTAGCCGCCGATCATTTCCTTGGTCTCGACGAATGGCCCGTCAACCACGCTCAGCTTGCCGTCCGTAATCCGCACCTGCGCGCCCGTGGCAACCGGCATCAGCCCGCCGCTATCGAGCATTCGGCCGGCCTTGATTTCCCGATCGGCGAGCTTGGCCATCGCTTCCATCAAAGCCGGCGTCGGGCCACGTGTGGGCTGGGACGAGGTAACGATATACATGAAGCGCATCGAAAGACTCCCGTTGAGGCGAGCCGCGGCGGCAATCGCCACGAAACTGTCTCGCTATGGGAGACGACGAACGGGATGGCGCCGGATCGACAGGCGTTCCGGGATTATTTTCGCGGGCAACTTGCCGGAAACCGGCCGGCCGCTGATTGCGACCGGGGATGTCGGCGCTGTAGGCTCCCTGCATCAACGCCCATGGGGACAGGCATGAAGTGGTGCACCTATCGATTTGGCGTCTCGGGTTTCCTGTCGATCCTGACGGCGATCTTGCTTTTCGCATCTGCGCCCGCCGGCGCCGCAACGATCGTGGCGCTTGGCGCCAGCAACACGTATGGCAAGGACGTAGCGCGCAATCAGGCCTATCCAGCGCAACTCGAGGCGATATTGCGGGCAAAGGGGGCCAACATCCGCGTTGTCAACGCCGGCATCAATGGCGACACCACGGAAGGCATGCTGCGGCGCCTCGACCGGGCTGTTCCGAACGGGACCAGCGCCGTCATCCTGCAGCCTGGCGGCAACGACCGCCGCAAGGGCTCGCCGGACCGAACATCGGAAATTCAGAGCCGGCTGAGGGCCCGGGGCATCCCGGTGATCATGATCGCCAATGGCACATTCAGGGGATTGCCGCATCAGCCCGACGGCCAACATCTGACGCCGGAAGGCTACCACATGCTCGCAGAGCATGTGGCGTCCCAAGTTGCTGGAGTGATCGGCCGCTAGGGCAGCGATGTCGGCTTCTGAGGGCCGAGCGGAAATGTTCTGATCGGTTAAAGTACTACTGCTGGTGACCCGAAGCGGACCGTTTTATCATTTTATGAATGGTCCGAACGCGAACCATATGGCCTTCTCGGTGATACCATGACGCTACATATTGCTTTGCAACTTCCTGATATGACCAAGGTGCGCGCAATGCCTCGGACGTACGATTCCGAGACGGAAGATATAAGGTCGATCCTTTCGGATCTGTGCAGAACTGTTGCGAAGGAGGGGCAATTTGTCGTCGGCGGATTTGGTCAAGATCGTTGGCCTGTCGATGCGGGTATCGATCTTGCGATTCTCCTAGAACAGCTACCGGATGTCTTACGGGCGGTAAGAGCTGGCGCGGCAACTGAGATCGACTTCTATGAGCAAGGAATTGAGCGCAGAATAGAATTCTCTCCCGCAGGAAACGCATACAATGCGACGTGCATGTCCCAGACGGAGTGGCAGCCGAACCCCACAGTTGAGCAAGTGGGCCGCGCAGTTCTAGAGGGAATGTTGGTGGGCGTGCAAGACGAGGTGGTGAGGCTCATAGAAGAGATCGCTCCTGATCTTGCTAAGCATGATCTGGTCCGTAGATGGCGGGATGCGCCGATTGAGCGCTGATGCGCCAAGGACCTTCATCGAGCCACACAATTACCGCTTCTGGCCCCTTTGAGACACGCCCGCCTATCCCAAGAAATGTCCGTTCACCTGGGTAGACCGGAAGTCGCCGTAGTCCGGCCAAACCGACGCGAATGACCCAATTCGGACTGGGTTTGCGATGGACGGTTCAAGGCGACCCGAAAATGAATTTAAGTGCCTCAGTTTGAGTTTTTGCTGTATCCTATTGGGCCTTCTTCGCAACATGTGAGAGGAGGTTAGGATGAACAAGTCCTTTGTCGCCGCCACTTTGATCGCGTTGGCAAGTTCTGCGATGGCTCAAGATGCGATGAAGGTGGTCAAGCCCGATGGGCTGACGTGGAAAGAGCATCCGGTCTTCAGGGGCGCGCAAACCGCCATCCTGATCGGTGACCCAACAAAGGCCGAGACGATCGTCCAGCGGGTGAAACTCCCGCCGAATTATAAAATTCCGCCACACACTCATCCCTATTCCGAGGTCGTCACGGTGATGAGTGGCAGCTTTGGGAACGCCATGGGGGAAAAGTTTGATCCCTCGAAAGGCGAGACATTGAAGCCGGGCTCCGTCTTCGCGCTGCCGGCGAAGCACCCCCATTATGTTTGGACGACAAACGAAGAAACGATCGTCCAAATTGTGTTCACTGGGCCGGGGGGCATCGAGTTCATCGATCCAGCCGACGATCCGCGCAAGAAGTAAAAACGAAGCGCCGAAGCATGAGTGATTAAGAGGCCGACTCAATCGGCGGCCTCTTTCTTCATTCCGGCACAGGCGCGATGTCGGCTGTTGGCCCTTCGGCGACCTCCGGCGATGTCCGGTTTTGTGCTGCTGTTGAGCGATGAGCCGACATCAGGCTCGACCAAGACTAAGCGCCTGCTAGTTCACGATCCGGACAACTGGATGCTACTGTCCCCGCATCATGATCAGGGGATCGGCCGCGTCAGGCACCCGCCGCCACTGCGCATTGTCGTCGGCCTCGAACTGCCAGGTTTCGCCCTTGGCCGACAGCAGCAGCATCCGGCCGTGATCCAGGCGCCACTGGTTTGGCGCAAAGGCCGCGACCATGGGATCGCATTTCGGCTTCAAGAACACCTGGAAATTATCGCCGGTCGCCTCGGTATTGGTCAGCGTCAGGCCGCAGATCGTCTGGCCGTTGCCGCGAACCATCGACCAGTCGCCGATCATCTGGTCCATCGACTTGGCGAGCGAGCGGGCGGCGGCGAGGTTCTGCAGGATGTAGACCCCCTCGCCGGTCCGCAGGCCTTCGAAGATGCCGCTCTCGACTTCGGTGAAGTCGATGACAGGCTGGCCTGCCGCATCCTGCAGCCGCACGATATCCAGCCCCTTGACATTCCAGGCCGTGATTTCCTTGGTGAACGGCAGCGCCGCGGCGCAGCTCGGCTCAAGCTCGAGCTTGAGCCCCTGCGGCGCCGTATCGCCCTTCAGCGTGACGACGCAGGTCTTGCTGCGCTCGGTGGTAGCAAGCTCCCACTGGCCGATCATGTCCTTCTTCAGCGTCGAGGCATCCTGCGCCGCTGCCGGCGGCGCAAGCGCAAGCAGCGCCGTCAGCGCTGTCGCTGCAATGCCTGAACGCGAACGCGACATCAGCGTCCCTTCACCGGGGTTTCCGGAACGGGCGTCAGCGGCGCCTTGCCGGCAAACCAGTTCTTCAGATTGTCGACGACAAGCTGATCCATGGCATTGCGCGTTACCACCGAAGCTGAGCCGATATGTGGCAACAACACGACATTTTGCATGGCCTTCAGGTCGTCCGGAACGTTCGGCTCGTTGGCGAAGACGTCGAGACCGGCCGCGAGGATGGTGCCGGATTTCAGCGCCGCGACCAGCGCCGGCTCGTCGACGACGGAGCCGCGCGCGACGTTGATCAAGACGCCGCGCGGACCGAGCGCCTTCAACACGTCGGCATTGATCATCTTTGCAGTGGAAGCGCCACCGGGCACGATCACGACCAGCGTGTCCACGTCCTTCGCCATCTCCATCAGATCGGGATAATGCTTGTAGGAGACGGCCGACGACGGGTTGCGCGAGTGATAGCACACGGGCACGAGCGAGGCCTCGAGCCGGCGTCCGATCGCCTGCCCGATGCGGCCCATGCCGACGATGCCGACCTTGCGGTCGCGCAGCGAACCGACGCTCAGGGGATAGTTCTGGGCCTGCCACAGGCCGGAACGCAGATAGCGGTCGGCCTTGACGAACTCGCGCACGGTCGAGATCAGGAGGCCCATCGCGACGTCGGCGACCTCTTCCGTCAGCACGTCAGGCGTATTGGTGACGACGATGTCGTGCTCGCGCGCGTAGGCCGAGTCGACGTGGTCGTAACCGACGCCAAAGCTCGCGACGATTTCGACGTTCGGAAACTGCGACAGCGCCTTCGCATCCGCCGGCACCATGTGATAGGTCACCGCCATGCCGCGAATCTTCGCGACCGTATCGGGCGTCAACCGCTCGAGGTCGGCGCGGCTCTCCGCCATATGCAGGACGTACTGATCCGAAAAGCCGTTTTCCAGGATCGGCCGGATAGGACCGTAGATCAGGAGATCGATCTTATCGGACGAAACATTAGCGGCAGCCATCAATTTTCCTTTCCAAGCGCGCTCTCATGCCAACGCCTTAGCACCAAATGCGAAACTAGCGCCAGCAGCCCATAGATGACAATCCCGGCCACTGAGAGCAACAACAACGCCGCGAACATTCGGGGAATGTTGAGGCGATAGCCGGACTCGGCGATCCGGAAGGCAAGTCCGGAGCCGGCGCCGGCCGTGCCCGCCGCGATTTCGGCGACCACGGCGCCGATCAGCGACAGGCCGCCCGCGATCCGCAAGCCACCGAGAATATAGGGCAGCGCCGCCGGCAATTTCAGGTACCGCAGCGTCTGCAGCCTTGAAGCGCCATAGAGTTGAAACAGCCCGGCCAGATTGCGATCGACCGAGTTCAGTCCGAGCGTGGTATTGGACAGGACCGGAAAGAAACCGACGATCCAGGCGCAGACGATGACCGCGGTCTGCTGCGGCAGATAGATCAGCAATAGCGGCGCGATGGCGATGACAGGCGTGACCTGCAGGATCACCGCATAGGGAAACAGCGAATATTCCAGCCATTTCGACTGGTTGAACAACAGCGCCAGCGCGACACCGCCGATAGCCGCCGCGATAAAACCTTCCAGCGTGGTGAGCAGGGTGACGCCGAGCGACTCCGAGAGCACGGTCCAGTCGGCAAGAAGCGTCTGCAACACGACATAGGGGCTCGGCAGCACGTAGGGCTGGATGTCGTTGACGCGCACCACGAGTTCCCACAGCGCAAGCCCCGCCGCCAGCACGGCGACGGGCAGCAGCATCCGGCTGATGTTCTGGAACGCGTTCATGCGCTGCGCTGCCCGGAATAGGACGGCGCCAGCGCGCCCGAGACCTCGCGGCAGCGGGCAGCGTACTCCGCCGAGGTACGAAACTCCTCAGCTCGCGGCTCTGATGTCGTGATGCGAAACTCGCGTGACAAGCGGCCCGGCCGCGCCGTCATCACGATCACCCGCTGCGACAGGTAGACCGACTCGAACACCGAATGGGTGACGAAGATGACGGTCTTGTGCAGCTTGCGCCACAGATCAAGCAGGTCGTTGTTGAGCCGAAAGCGCGTGATCTCGTCGAGCGCCGCGAACGGCTCGTCCAGCAGCAGAATATCCGGGTCGGTGACGAGCGCACGCGCCAATGAGACCCGCATCTTCATGCCGCCGGACAATTCACGGGGGTATGCATCGGCGAATTCCGCAAGGCCGACCTGCGCCAGCGCTTCCGCAATGCGCCGGTCGGCCTCAGCCGCCGTCACGTGCGCGAGCTTGAGCGGCAGCCGCACGTTTTCACGCACGCTCGCCCACGGCATCAAGGTGGGCTCCTGAAACACAAAACCGATGGGATGGCGCCCATCCGCTTTGCTGGCGCGATGGGAAACATCCACCGTGCCCGCGCTCGGCGCACCGAGCCCGGCAATCAGCCGGAGCGCGGTCGACTTTCCGCACCCGGAAGGCCCGAGCAGCGAGATGAATTCGCCCTTTGCGACATCGAGATCGAGTGGCCCGAGCGCCGTCACGCCATTGTCATAGATCTTGGTGACCGCGCGCAGACGCACCGCAAGGCCCGCCGCGTCGATATCCGTCTCGGACAAAGCGGGTCCGGCCATCTCGCTTCAGTTCTTCGGCCGCAGATCGACACCGACGCCCTTGTTGACGAAGCGAAGCGTATAGGCCTGGCGGTAATCGATATCGCGGCGAACCACGCCGGCCCGCACCATCTTGTCGAAGAAGCTCGCCACCCGCGCGTCGCTCATCGCGCCGATGCCGTCGCGCAAGGTGTCGCCGGAATCGACGATGCCGTATTCCTTCATCTTGGCGACGGAGTAGCTCAGCAGCTCGTCGGTCATCTCCGGGTTCATCTGCTTGATCATGGCGTTGCCGGCCGAATTATCTCCGTAAAGATAATTGTACCAGCCGATCGCGGAGGCATCGACGAAGCGCTGCACGAGGTCCGGCTTCTTGTCGACGATCTCGCGGCGGGTCTCGATCAACGTCGAATAGGCGTTGAAACCGTGATCGGCGAGCAGGATCACGCCCGGCTTGAAGCCCGCCGCCTTCTCGACGGCAAACGGCTCGGACGTGACGTAGCCCTGCATCGCGCTCTGCTTGTTCACGATGAAGGGCTGCGAATTGAAGGTGTAGGGTTTCACCTTGCTCTCGCTGAACCCGTATTCGGACTTCAGCCACTGGAAGTAGCTCGCGACGCCTTCCTTGGACACGAATAGCGTGAGCGGCTTGAGATCTTCGAGCTTGGTGAACTTGGTTTCCGGATGGGTCAGGAAAACCTGCGGATCCTTCTGGAAGATGGCGGCAACCGCGACCACCGGTACGTTGTTGGTGACCGCGTCGAACGATTGCAGCGTGTTCGCGGTCATGAAGAAATCGATCTTGCCGGCGGTCAGCAGGATGCGATTGTTGGTGTTGGGGCCGCCGGGAACGATGGTGACGTCGAGGCCGTATTTCTTGTAGGTGCCATCGGCAACCGCCTGGAAGAAGCCGCCATGTTCCGCTTCCGCGACCCAGTTGGTTCCGAACGACACCTTGTCGAGGGTTTCCGTGCGCGCCGGCATCGACCCGGCAGCAAGCGCCAGGAGAGCTGCGGTTAACGCTCGCGGCAAAATGGCCAGCTTCATGGTTGGACTCCGTCGCTCGTTCTGGCCCATGATGGGAGGCTATGGACGCTGACTACGTCCCCTGAATATCTAACAAACTACCCCGCAAATTCATCCAAAGAAACGCTTCGCTCGATGGCTTCAACCGTTCCGCCCCGCGACTGGACCGACATCCACTGGCCCGACATCGCCAAAGCCGATGCCGCGCGCTGGATCGCGGTGTTGCCGCTGGCGGCGACCGAGCAGCACGGCCCGCATCTGCCGCTGGAAACCGACGTGTTGATCGGCGAGGCCTATCTGGCGCGAGTGCGCGAGCTGTTGCCGGTCGCGCTGCCCGTCACCTTTCTGCCGCTGCAGCCAGTCGGCATTTCCACCGAGCATATCGACTATGCGGGAACGCTGACGCTGCCGACCGACGTCGCATTGAAGGAGTGGATGGCGATCGGCGAGAGCGTCGCACGGTCCGGCATCCGCAAGCTCGTGATCGTGACGAGCCATGGCGGCAACAGCGCGGCAATGTCGCTGGTGGCGCAGGACCTGCGCGCGCATCACGGGCTGCTCGTGGTCACCACGAGCTGGTCGCGCTTCGGTGCGCCGGATGGATTGTTCTCCGCGGAAGAAATCCGCCACGGCATTCATGGCGGCGCGGTCGAAACGTCGATCATGCTGGCGCGCTATCCGCACACCGTGCGGAAAGAGGCGATCGCCGATTTTCGTCCCGCCAGCATCGCGATGGAGCAGAAATTTCGCTGGCTCTCGGCGCATCGGCCGGTCCCCTTCGCGTGGCAGGCGCAGGACCTCAATGAAAGCGGTGCGGTGGGAGATGCCACCAAAGCCTCCGCGGAGAAAGGCGAGCAACTGCTCGATCATGGCGCGCGCGCGTTCTGCGAATTGCTCGACGACGTCGACAAATTCGATCCGGAATTGTTTCTTCGTAAAGCATAAAGCCGCGATCTATTCTTTCAACCATCTGAAATTACTAAGAAATAATCGACGAAACCATATTTCGAGGCGCCTTTTCGAACCGCTTTCGAAGCCACTCCGTCCAACTGGGCGTGCGGACCACATTGGGCCGCTTAACACAGGATGGAGTTTCCAAATGTCGATCAAGACCAAGTTCGCCGCTCTCGCTCTCGCTACCCTTGCCGTTACCGGCGGCATGGCTTCCACGCAGGCTCAGGCCAAGCCGCTGCAGTGGGGCGTTGGAGCCGGCCTCGTCGGTGCAGCCATCGTCGGCACTGCGATCGCCGCTTCGGGCCCCGGCTACTACTATGACGGCTATCGCCGCTGCGGCTGGGTTCGCCAGTTCGACGCTTTCGGCAATTACATCGGCCGCGTCCGTACCTGCGGTTACTGATTTTCCCGGCTGACTTGGTTTCGTGGATCTGCGTCCGGCACGGGCGCCTCATCCACCCCCGTGCCGCACCCGACCCGCCCGGTTGTCCCCCCGGGCGGGTCACCTTTTTTGAGCACAGGCTCATCGCCAGCCCCCCGACATCGGCCACGATGTGTCGGCGATGTCCCCGAATACCCGTCAGTGATGTCTCCGAACGGTATTTTCACGGCCAAAGGACGTGTGGGCCGGTGTTGCATCCACGCCACGCTACGAGGCCATCTGATTGTATTTGCTGGCCCCCCTTCTTGCTATTGCGAATTACTTGCAATAAGGGTCGGGAGTGAATGGCTGAGTTCCCCGATCTGGCGCTGACTGGGGAAGTCATGGGAATCCGATCAGGGGCGACGGGGTTGAAAAGTTCATTTTATGGCTGGCGGCGGGCTTTCAAATCGGCGGCGGTAACAGACGACCGAAACACGCTTCAAACTGCAGGCCGCAACCGCCGATCCCGGGAAATTGCGCTGGCAGGTGCGGCGGTCGGCGCGCTGGCACTCGGCAGTCCGGCGATCGCCGCCGACCTGCCGCTTAAGGCGCCCTATCTTGCGCCGGCGCTCGACTGGAGCGGCTTCTACGTCGGCTGGCATAGCGGCTACAGCCGCGGCAGCACGGATGTCAGTGTAACGGCCCCCGGTTTGACCGGCTCGAACAAGGCGCTTGGCAGCATGTTTAGCGGCCTGCAGCTTGGCTACAATCATTTCCTGGCGTCAGGCCTTATGCTGGGCGTTGAGGGCGACCTTTCCTTT
>Ga0081540_1002614_pt1 | contig 14635 bp, 15 predicted proteins | sample TabmetS2T1R1_FD_71024 | JGI IMG/M metagenome (GOLD analysis project Ga0081540, IMG submission 71024) | Tabebuia heterophylla rhizosphere microbial communities from the University of Puerto Rico - S2T1R1 | ecosystem: Host-associated > Plants > Roots > Rhizosphere ... | reverse complement strand
GGGGGGGGGGTGCCCCCCCCCCCCTTTTTTTTTTGGGGGGGGATGGTAGCGATGTTGCCGCCTATGGAGACGTCCGCTCTGGAAGGTATGTTGTCGTTGCAGCATCGCCGCAAACCGGCGCGAATGGCGAGTCGCCCGGAGGAATTTCACCCCGAGCCGCTCACAGATTGGGACTTGAACCTCTCGACTCATCCGGCTCGTGTCATCGCGCGAAGGCTACCCGCCTTCCGTTGCCAACGGGCTCCTCTCGGCAAACCGATTGGCCCACATCAACGGCAATGACCCGCCCCCTTCGCTCCAGCTCCATTACAGAGCCTTCATCACTACGAGGCAGTCCGCCCCTCTCCGGCGCATCGGTACTTTCGGCCTCGCGGTTGGAGCCACTTGAGCCTTTTCCCTTGGCATCGCCGGCCAGGTTCTCACGTTCCATACCGGAGCCCGGTCGAGCTTCGCGCCGCCTACACGCCGGATGCCGCTCGGGCGGTATCAGGGCATCCCCCGAACTAGTCCCGGAGGAAGGGTCACCCTCCGGTTTTGACATCGCCTATTCCGCTTTCGACGCTTCTGCAGCGGTTCGCTTGCGCTCGCCTCTCTCGACCATGCCTGCCGGGATCATTGTCCCCGACTTTTCCGCGACCCTCACAACCCCGGCTTTTGACCGCAGCAGCTCGCGGTAGCTTGGGATCAGCGACCTGATCGCCGAACCCGAAGGGCCTACCTCCATCTCCAGTACAGTTACGCAGCGCCGTTTGGACCGGCGTTACTCGTGACACAAGACCCTTACAGACTTCGCTACCACGTCGATTGGACTTATGGTTGACCCGAGCAACTCGTCACTCGCGCGTCACACTCCCCTCAATACCGAGCCGAGCTCCTTTGAGCAGAAATCGAAGGCGCTGACGCGCGGCGCTTTTCGCAGGTCGCGATGTGTGAGGAGATACATGGGATAGCTGAGCTCCTTCAGAGGCCCCAGCACGCAGACCAGCTCGGGATCGCAGTCGCCGACCGGAGCCGGCAGATGCGCAACGCCGGCGCCCGACTTCACAGCCAGAAGTATGCTCGGAATATTGCCACTCTCGCCGCACACAGTCGCGTGCGGAGCCTTGGCCTTCAACCATCGAGCTGCCCTGTGATTGGCTAGGCCTTCATCAAAGCGGATCACGCGATGACTGTTCAGATCACCGGGCAGGCGAGGACGGCCATATCGTTCGATATAGGAGCGCGTGGCGTAAAATCCCCATGGCACGTCAGCCATCTTCTTGCCGACCAGGGACTCATCACTGGGCTCGCCGCCTCGTATGGCGATATCAGCCTCTCCCTTTGACAAATCGACCAAACGCTCGGTCATGATCAGGGAGACCTTTAGTCCCGGATAGCGCTCGGTGAACCGGTCGACCAGACCGGATTTCATGAGACGGTGACCGACTGCGGTCGAACATGTCACCCGGATGCATCCGGTCATGCCTTTCGCAGACGACGCCACATGCCGTTCGAGAGCGGCAGCACTTTCATCCATGCGCTCTGCATAAGCGCGCAATTCCTTGCCGAGATCGGTTAGCCGGTAGCCCGTTGGAGGGCGCTCGACCAGCTTGCATCCAAGGTCCCTTTCAAGCGCCGATACGTGCCGGTGTACCGTTGACTGATTAACGCGCAGCACTTTTGCTGCGGCGAGCGTGCTCCCCTCGCGGGCTACGGCCAGGAAGTGACGCAGGTCGTTCCAGTCGTACATGCCCTAGTTATGCAATTCTGCGGGGTGAGCGCGCAAGCTTGCTGCTCCCCGGCAGGCTCACGGTTCGCTATCAATGCCGAAGGACTGGAACAGCTGACACGAGCGGCCACGATGCGGCGCCAAATCATAGCTATCCTGGCTTTCAGCGGACTGGCTCTCGCGACTATGAGCGCGCCGGCACAACAGGGAGCGTTCCCGACGAGGAGTGACATGGCTTCGGATGCAGGCGCCGATCCCAAGCGAGTCAATATAATCTTTGCCGAAGGCACCGGATCATTCGTGGTCTTGCTTGAGATCGCAAAGGCGCAGGCCTTCTTCGCGAAGCGTGGCATTGAAGTCCATACACTGCCGAGGCGCGGCGCTGCCGTGCCACGGCTGAGTGATGAAGCTCCGCTCGGTCTCATCGGAGCGCCGGCGGCGCTCCTGCAACTCGCAGACGGTGCCGATCTGAAACTCATCGCGACCCTCAGCACTACGAACCTCTCAGGCTATCTCGTGGCGCAACCCGGCATCAAAGCGTCAGCCGACCTGCGCGGGAAACGCCTGGGCGTGCGCGTGATCGGAGCGGGCATCTGGATTTCGACGATGCTTGCTCTTGAACAACTGCAGCTTGATGCGCTCCGTGACGACATCACGATGGTGCCTGTGGGCAGCCCCGCGGAGATCTTTCGCGCGCTCGTGCAAGGGGCAATCGACGGTGCGCTTGTGACGCCCGCACAAAGCCGCGAACTTGAAAGCAAAGGCTTCTCGGTGCTGCTGCGAGACTATCCCGCAGGGATCACGAGCTTTGACGGTGTCCTGGCGGCGCGGACAGACTACCTGGCGGCGCATGCCGATGTGGTTGAGCGCGTGACCGCCGCTCTCATCGAGGCGCTTGCGTTTGGTCTTAATTCCAAGAATCATTCCGAGGTCATGAAAGCATTCGAAGTCTCGCTCCGGATCACAGACGCTGGAACGGCCAGCGACAATCTGCGCGAGCTCTGGCGCAAGCCCTATCCTTTGCTTCCCACGCTGCAACGTATGCGGCGGATTATCGGCACGCACGACGCCCGGGTTCTCGACATTCCCCTGGAGTCACTGATTGACGATCGCTTTGTCCGCGCACTCGACCAGGCCGGTACCATCGACGCCCTGTACAGGACCCACGGCGCCAGCATCAACCCCGGTCAGCCGAAGATTGATGTTGCACGCTGACGACCGCTCTTGGCACGTCGCGATAGCCGCCTGACGGCGGCTATCGGATCGCTCCGGCCGTCACCAGGCATGGCCGGCGAGTGCGTGACTTACCCCCGCTTATTCATGTGCGGATGGTAGCGATGTTGCCGCCTATGGAGACGTCCGCTCTGGAAGGTGTGTTGTCGTTGCAGCATCGCCGCAAACCGGCGCTTTTGACCCAGTTCGGCCCCGGCGCGCCTGCACTAGCACCTGAAATCGGGGAGGCTCAGCCGTTGTAGGCGGAGAGGCGAACCAATGGGCCCCGGCGCTCTACCGCAATACCACACCCGTGGAAATGGAAATCCCGAAGGACATGGAGGGCCGCTACACTCTCAACGACTCGCTTGCCGACGATGACTCGACATGGCGCGCGAGCTTTTCGAGCGTCTGGTAACCGTATTCGACCGCGCCAAAGCCGATCTTCGCATCGCGCTGAGCTTTGCTTGGATGCAACTGACGCAGGGTAATCACAGTCTTGCCGTCGCTCTGCTCGTCGAAAGTGATCGTCGTCCGGAACCGCCCCGGATCATCAGCGTCATCTGCTCCGTGATCAATCTCGATCAGGGTCGGTGGCTCGATACGACGGAATTGCATGCGGTTGGGATAGCGCCGGCCATTGGGCGCAATCATGTCGAAGCGCCACAGCCCACCAACGCGGATATCGATCTCCTTTGTCTCGATTTCGAAACCGGCCGGTCCGAACCAATTTGGTAGATGTTTTGCGTCAGCCCACGCTGAAAATACGACTTCGCGACGTGCACTTATTACCCGTGAGAGGACGATTTCGCGATCGAGTGCCCATTGGGCAAGCGCGGTGTTGGTGGACGAGGTCATGATCAAATCCTTTGATTGGGATGGGTATGCGACGGTAGCGTCGAGGATGCTCGCGAGCTCGTGGAGGTCTTCGCGACTGCGAATGGCATCTGCCGTTTGAGTAGGTCAACCATCTCGACCTCTCTGCCGCGGCTTCTTCTCGATCTTGTTCACATAGGCTTCGAGCCGATCGAGGCGGGCCTCCCAAACCGCGCGCTGCTCAACCAGCCAACGTTCGGCGCGGGTCATGGCAGCTGGTTTCAACCGACAGGTACGAACACGCCCACTTTTCTGGGATTCCACGAGGCCGCCAGCTTCAAGCACCCGGATGTGCTTCATCAGGCTAGGCAGCGCCATGGCAAATGGTCGGGCGAGTTCCCCGACCGACGCCTCCCCCTCGCCTAGTCGCGCAAGGATCGCTCTCCTGGTCGGGTCCGCAAGAGCGCCGAACACATGATCAAGATGCGATGATAAGTTATCCATTCGGCTAACTATAGGTGCGCGCCGAAGAGTTGTCAATAACAGTTATCCGTATGGCTTACTAAAAACCTGATCGAGGCGTCGCCCATGGCAGGCAAGCGTGATGGCCAATTTCCCCTTGTCCAGGGAATGCGCTTGGCATGCATCGGCTCGATGTTGTCGCGGTCTTGCATCGCCCTACTCCTCTGTTTCAGAGGCGTACCATCATGGCGCTGCACCCAACAACTTGCCGAATTTAGTCGGCTTCGGATCTGCATCGGTCGTGACATCATCAGCAATCCTGATGCGTCTTGTCGCGAATGGCTGTTCTCAGAAGGCGCAAGGCGGTTCTTCTCATTGCAGGGCCCGCCCTCCTGTTCCTTTGCTAGGAGGAATCACCATCCAATTGGGTGCCAATACCCAGCGGAGAGTTCTCCATCTTCTATTGGCGACCAGCCGGGCTCGACGCGACTTGGAAAGCACCGTACTCTGATGCTTCCCGTCCTGGCGCCGGTCATTCTACATGCTGCCCGGAATTGGCGGTCCGTCGGACGGGGGTTGGCGATTGCGGAAACTGTGAGGCAGCCCTTGACCGAATCCGACATCAAACCGTAAGGCGACCTGTGCTTTGGAGCACAGCGCCTTGGGGACCGTGCGTTAGCTTCGCGGGCTCGGCTACTGGATAGTTGATAATTCCGACGCGATGCGCCGCAACGGTGTTGACTGCACGGAAATTTGAGCGGAACGTGTGAGCGTGAGACGGCGAGAGTTCATTACGTTTGTGGGTGGTCTGGTTGCTTGCAACGCCGCTGCGCGCGCACAGCGGCCGAGCCGGCTGCGTCGTCTCGGCATGTTGGAGAGGACCTCGACTGCGATAAACGCGGCCAATTTGGACGGCTTGCGGCAAGGTTTGCGCGACCTCGGTCACTCCGAGGGAGAGAACTATGCCATCGAGTATCGATCGGTAGATGGCATCGACGAGTTGTTCCCGAATTTGGCGGCTGAACTGGTACGCCTGAACGTCGATTTGATCCTGACCAGAGGCACTCCCGCTGCCCTCGCCGCCAAGAAGGCGACCGCAACGATCCCCGTGATCATGGTCGGCGTCGGCGATCCGGTCGGGCAAGGCATCGTCGCGAGCCTTGCTCGTCCGGGCGGGAACGTGACCGGGCTGAGCGCACTTGTAACCGATCTGTACGCAAAGCGCGTGCAATTGGTCAGAGAACTCGTTCCCGGTGCGACCCGCATTGCGGCACTCTTCAATATGAGCAATCCTGCCATCCCTCCACAGTGGAAGGAGGTCGAGCGGACCGCACAATCATTGGCTATGGAGCCCGAGCTTCTCGATGTGCGCGCGGCTGACGATCTGGAACGAGCATTCGTTTCTGCCACCGCGAAAGGCGCGAACACACTGATCGTCGGCCTCGAGACGCTCACCCAGGCCAATCAGAAAACTATTGTCGATCTCGCCATGCGGCATCGGCTGCCCGCAATCTACGCGTCCAAGGAATTCACGGGGGGCTTGCTCACCTATGGCGTGAGCTACCCCGACCAATATCGCCGCGCTGCAAGCTTCGTCGATAAGGTACTGAAAGGTGCCAATCCCGCCGAACTACCGGTCGAACAGCCAACAAAATTGGAGCTGGTCATCAACCTCAAGGCTGCCAAGGCTCTCAATCTCACCATTCCGGCGGTGCTACTCGCTCGCGCCGATGAGGTGATCGAGTAACCTTATTTCAGCGAACACCACGTGCGGCAGCTCTCCCGATTTTGGCACCGCCCAAGTTCGGGTTGGTGGTAATCTCGAGACGCTCAAACGCTCGGACCCACCGTACCGCCAGCTACCCGCACGGCCGAGGGGTGATGGAATGACGGCACCAGTGACGCGCTTGCAATCGGCGGCCTTGCTTGCTTCGGCTGTGTTGGGTTCGGCTTGGCGTCAAGCGAGCACCTTTTTGGTTTTCTGTCGCCAACACTGGCGTGAAATGCGCCTCAGTATGCGCCAGCACTGGGCGAAGCCCTTTGCCAAATTGCGCTCGGCCAAATCAGGGCAAAGCGGAGGCCTGTTCCGGAAGTATGCTGTCTTATTGGTTGCTCTCGTCGGCGGATCCATGCTCGCCAACGCTCTCGTCGAGATGTATTATTCGTACGGTGAGAGTCGACAAGCGCTCAACGCCGTACAACGCGAAAAGGCCCTCGGCGCGGCCACCGTCATCGAGCAATTTGTAAAGGAAATCGAAGGCCAAGTGGGCTGGGTAACGGGCTTTTCACCCGCCGGTAGCGGACTGGAACAGCGACGGCTCGACTTCCTTCGGCTCCTGCGTCAGGCTCCAGCCATCACTGAAGTAAGCTATCTCGACGCCGATGGTCGCGAGCAGATCAAGACCTCACGCCTCGACGTGGACACATTGGCCAGTGGCGCGGATTTGAGCAACGATCCTAAGTTCGTCGATGCCAAAGCTAAAAAGCGCTACCTCAGCCCGGTCTATTTCCGCAAGGAGTCAGAACCCTATCTCACCTTGGCAATTGCCGGCAGCGGCCGCAGCGCCGGGGTCACGGTCGCCGAGGTCAACCTAAAATTCATCGGTGATGTGGTCTCCCGAATTAAGGTCGGCAAAGCGGGTGTAGCCTATGTCGTTGATCATCGCGGCTTGCTAATTGCCCACCCAGATATTGGACTTGTCTTGCGCAAATCCGACCTAAGCGGTCAACCGCATGTTGCATTGGCACTTGAGAAGCTGCGCGACACCACCGTCCACGTTCCAGAAATTTCCAACGACCATCTCGGGCGCGAGGTGCTTACAGCATCCGCGCCGATCGGCACGCTCGGCTGGCTTGTCTTCGTCGACTCGCCGTTAAGCGAGGCCTTCCAACCGGTGTACGACTCGCTGCGCCGAACGATTGTGGTACTCGCGCTTGGTTTAACATTCGCCATTCTGGCCGGAATTTGGCTCGCCCAGCGCATGGTTGTGCCGATTCGCGCCTTGGCCAAAGGGGCAGCACGCATCGGCAGTGGCGATCTCGATCATCGCATCGAAATGCAATCGGGCGACGAGGTAAAGACGCTGGCCGATAGTTTCAACGACATGGGAGCGCGGCTCAAAGAGTCCTATGCCACCCTGGAAAATAAGGTCATCGATCGCACGCGCGAACTCTCACAGGCCCTCGACCAGCTGCGCGCGCTCGTCGGTGTCAGTCAGACCATCAATTCGACCTTAGAATTGCAGACCGTATTGGCGGCCATCCTCGCCCACGCCTGCCGGCTGGCCAATGCGGGGGGTGGTGCGATCTACACTTTTGACGACGTGACGGAGGAGTTCTCTCTCGAGGCGACGCACGGCATGAGCCCCGAGTTCACCGAGATCATACGCAAATTGCATCCAAAGTTGCGGGACAACAACCCGGTCAGTCAAAGCGGCCTCAAGCGCGCAGTCATTCAAGTAAGCGATCTCGCGGCCGAGTCCTCATGGCAATTTAGCGAAGAGCTCTTGCGGGCGGATGTCCGAGCGCTGCTGGTTGTACCCTTGTTGCGTGAGGAACGGATCATTGGCGCCTTGATCGTCAGGCGCAACCACCCCGGCACCTTCGAGCAAGCAATCATCGAACTCATGCAGTCGTTCGCCTCGCAATCGGCCCTGGCGATCCAGAATGCGCGTCTGTTTCAGGAGCTAGAAAAAAAATCCCGGCAGCTTGAGGTCGCCAGCCAGCACAAATCACAGTTTCTCGCCAACATGAGCCACGAGCTGAGAACACCGCTCAATGCCATCCTTGGCTATACTGAACTCATGCAAGATGGCCTTTATGGCGTACTGCCACCCAAGACGAAAGAGGTGCTCGAGCGGGTTCAAGCAAACGGTAAGCACCTGCTTGGACTCATCAATGATGTGCTCGATCTGTCGAAAATAGAAGCGGGGCAGATGGATCTCAACACCGAGCACTATTCGATGAACAATGTCATCCAGATGGTAGTGTCGGCGATGGGATCTCTTGCGGCAGCCAAGAGCCTGCACCTCAAAACCGAAGTGTCCGACGACCTGCCACTTGGTTACGGTGACGAGCGCCGTATTGCCCAGGTGCTCCTCAACCTTGTCGGTAACGCCATAAAGTTTACCGACGTCGGCGAGGTTTGCATTGCGGCCCACGCCGCAGATGGTATGTTTTCGGTCGCGGTTGTCGACACAGGGCCTGGCATCCCCAAGGCGGAGCAAGGACGCCTGTTCCACGAATTTCATCAGGTGGACAGTTCAAATACTAAGAGCAAAGGAGGTACTGGGCTTGGCCTCGCCATCGCCAGGCGCATCGTTGAGTTGCATGGAGGGCGGATTTGGGTGGAATCAGAATTGGGCAAGGGATCAACATTCCACTTCGAGCTGCCGGTTCGGTCCGAATAACCTGGGGAAGCGGTATGAGCACGCGCATCCTGATTGTCGAAGACCAGGAGGATAACCGTGCAATCTTGCGTGATCTCTTGCACAACGCAGGTTACGACCTCATCGAAGCCACGAATGGTGAGGATGGGGTCACGCTGGCGCAGCGCGAGCGACCGGATCTGATCCTCATGGATGTTCAACTGCCTTGCATGGACGGGTATGAGGCGACCCGGCGTATCAAAGGCAACGTCGAGCTCAAGTCTATTCCCGTCATTGCAGTGACGTCTTATGCCTTGAGCGGCGACGAGGCCAAGGCGCAGTCGGCCGGGTGCGACGCTTACCTGGCCAAGCCCTTCAGTCCGCGCCTGCTCCTTGCCAAGATACGAGAGTATTTGCCCAGTGGGGGGTGACTATGCGCCAGCCACCCTTGCTTCTGATCGCCGATGACAATGAGGCCAATCGCGACATCCTTGGGCGACGTCTCGAGGCCCAAGGCTATCAAGTCATCATGGCAGGCGACGGCGAAGAGGCACTCGCGCTTGCACGTGCCAAGCTACCGGATCTGATCCTCCTCGACGTCATGATGCCTAAGTTGGACGGGTTCGGAGTTTGCCGCCAGCTCAAAGCCGACAACAACCTGCCGTTCATCCCGATCATTCTGGTCACCGCCCGGACCGACAGCAAGGACATCGTTGCCGGCCTGGATGCGGGCGGCGATGAGTACGTCACCAAGCCGGTCGACCAGGCTGCGTTAGTCGCGCGCGTGCGCTCCAGCTTGCGCATCAAGCAGCTGCACGACACCGTGCAGGACCAATCCGAACGCCTTGCGGCTCAGGCTGCGGAGCTCGTGCAATGGAACGATACCCTACAGCAGCGCGTGAACGATCAGCTGGCGGAAATCGAGCGCATGAACCGATTGCGAAGATTCCTGTCGCCACAAATCGCGGAGCTTGTTGTCTCGTCTGGCGGTGAACAGCTGTTGGAAAGCCATCGCCGGCAGATCACCGCGCTCCGCTGCGATTTGCGTGGCTATACCGGCTTCGCTGAAATTGCCGAGCCCGAAGAAGTCATCAAGGTGCTGCGCGAATACCATGAAGCGCTGGGTCGGCTCATTCATAAATACGAAGCCACGCTGGAGCATTATGCCGGTGATGGCGTCATGGTTTGGTTTAATGATCCCCTCCCGTGCCCAGATCCATGTGAACGCGCCGTTCGCATGGCCATTGAGATGCGTGCCAGCGTAGCCACGCTCGCGGCAGGGTGGCGAAGGCAGGGTCATGACCTCGGTTTCGGAATCGGCATCGCTCACGGATACGCTACCCTTGGCCGTATCGGCTTCGAGGGCCGCTTCGACTATGCGGCCGTAGGCACAGTGGTGAATGTGGCGGCCCGTCTTTGCGACCAAGCCCAGAATGGACAAATTTTGGTAGATCCCAAGGTGCAAGCGGTCGTTCACTCCATCACCACCACGGAGCTCGCCGGCGAGCTCACGCTCAAGGGACTGCATCGACCAATTGCGGCTTTCAACGTCTGTGACACCGACCCACTACTTAGTGGCGCTTTTTGACCACTTGAGACACGTTCTGCCTTCGAGGCGCGGTCCCGCCACCAGTAACCCTCTTCTTGGCTGATACGAATAGCGACGTCGCTGCGGCCAGCCTCTAGGGCAAGTTCTAGCGCACTCGATGCAGGTGAACTTTGGAGAGATCATAAAAGACGGCAATGCGAGGACGGATGACCTCGCGGACTGCCGAAGCATTGCCCGGCCGGCCTTCCAGCAGGCAACGCAACATGCATCCCCCACAGCTCGTCTTCCGGAGCACGGCTCGAGCTGTTACAGCGTTGGCGCACGCAAGCTGTCGCAAGAAAGCTACGATACAGCCAAACTTTCTCCATACCGTTGCGGGAGAAACCGCCCCGGTAGGGGTGCGTGATCGCTGTGTGAGAGTAACATGCGTCCATACCCCGCTACGAGCTACCCGCTCGCAAGAGTTCAATATACCGGACCACGTTTCGCGAGCTTTATGACCTTTCTCCTTGCTGTAGCATTTTTCAGCCTCGCCGCAGACGCGCAGTGCTACAGGAACGGCCCTTACGACGCTTCTGAAATCGCCAATAGCGCGTTCTTTAGCACACGCGAGCAGACCAAATTTGCTCCCGGCGAGCGCCATTATCCCTTAGCCTCGCAGGCAACGGCCCGTTATTGCTTTTCGCGCGGCTGCGCCGGTCAGCTCACCGTGAAATGGACTGATGAAGAGCAGATCCGATTGCATCATTTGCGCGCTTCGATGGTGCAGAATGAGGACCCGGCATCGGAATTGCGCTTTATCAAAGTCGCCACCTTGCAAATGGAAACCTGGCTCTATGCGCGTTTGCAGGGCCTCGATTCCTCGACCGTGACCGGAATTATGAAAAGGATTGCCGGTTATTACGGTGGGGCGCGTTCCGAAGACGCGACTTGGATTACCGGTGCGATGGGTTCCCACGACCGCTTTGATAAAGAATGTGCCACTTATGCGATGGAGGCGACGCAGCATTTACTCGTGTTGGCCAATTTGGGCTTGCTTCGACACTGGAACGTGATGGCACCAGTTTATCGGTATGGCATTCCAGGTCACTGGACCGCAGGTCTGGAAAATCGTGAGACTTGCGAGAACTACCGGTTCGATCTCAATACGGCGGCATCGGCCCGATACCGTTTGCACGTCAAGGGGCAAGATCCGGCAAGATTGGCGCTCGAGGACAGCCAGAGTTACGCCTACCTGTTTCCGGGGATGGACGGCAACGGTGTGGGCCAGCCGACCGGACATCGTCATCGAGATGCTCCGGCCGGTTCGTTTGCCTTGAAGGGACCTCTGCCACCAGTCGGGCGTTAGGCATTGGCATATGACCTCTAGACCGACGTAGCTCGAATCAAAGCTCTGCGTAATCCCGTCATCGTCGATCTCAACGTCGGGCCCAAGCCTCGATCGGATCGAAGATGGTCAAGGTCACATCCGCAGGCAACGGAGTGTTCGCTTCAAGCGCGCAAGTTGCGATAAGGCATGAGGGCATAGCAGGCTTCGAGGCTCCAATCCCGAAGCTGAGCGGTCGGCCCGTAGTGAACTGATGACCGATACATGCATCGCCGGCGAAAGCGATGCGGGGTTTCTCAGGTGCTAACCTTTTGTACGGGTTGCGGATGGCCGGACACAGAGGATGTCATCCCGTGCCAGGTACGTACCAACATTTGACCTTTATTTCCATGCCCGGACGGGCCCGGATGCACGCATGGTAGTCGGCATCCAGGGATAGCAGCTGCCTGACCTCAGGACCGACACGGACATGATGGCCGTGGACGTCGGCGGTGTAGCTCTTGTCGTACGCGTAATACCTGACATTCTTCGCAGGGAAACAATCTTTATCGCTGCAACAATCGGCGTCATACCAACTGTGTCCCAGGACTGCCGCCGGTGCAGCCAAGAGCAGCGCAATCGATACCAGCCATATTCTCAACATTCCGAAACCCCTTGGCAAATGTCTCAAATCCCCCTGCACACCTTTCTCATGTACGTAACGTCTCGATTGCATGGCCGCCATCGCTTGCGAGGTCGAGCTCGGCCCCTCGGCATCCCGCCGCTGTGGCCGATTCTGACGGCAAGGCGACCCTTTATTGGCGAGATCTGGCGGTCAAGTTGCGTCTGCTTGTACCCCAACTTGCAGCTGTGCAGGGCCGGCATCAGGAAACGGCTCGGGTCGCGAACCTTTCGCGGATATGAGCGGCAAGCAGGGCGCTTGCCGTTGACAATTCTTTGGCACAATGAAGTCTGATGTCTGCCCGCGGTAGCGACGGCAGACCCTGCTTGCGCCCGAAAGGTACCAGAGACCTCGGAAAGGTGCCGGACTTGACGACCGTCACGGCGAGCCCCTGACTGGCGATAGCCTCTACCGTAGCAAGGCTGTGGCTGACGAAGGCAAGCCGCCAAGGTCTCCCGGCCTTGTCGAGAGCCTGCAAGGCCCATTGCCGAAACAGACACCCGACAGGATAGAGTGCCACGGGAATGACATCGAGCTGTCGTGGATCGAGCGTCACCGGGCCAGCCCAGATCGCACGCTCGCGACAGAGCAGGTCTCCGTCACCATGGCCCGCTGCGTGCATGGCAATCACCAGATCAAAATCCCGGCCGAGTCGCCCAAGCATCCCGGCGGTAAGTCCCGTCTCCATGACGATTTCAATGCCGGGATAGGCGTGCGCGAACGACTTGAGCTGAGATGGAAGGACCAAAGCACCGTAGTCGTCCATAACGCCGAGCCGAACGCGACCGTTCACGTCGTGCTGACGCAACCGCTGCACGGCCTCATCCGCGAGTGCAAGAATCCGGCGCGCGTACGTCAGCAAGGCATCGCCGGCCGGTGAAACGGCGACGCTCGTCGTCGAGCGCTCGAAGAGTTCAACGCCGAGATCAACCTCCAACCGCTTGATCTGCGAACTAACCGCAGACTGCGTCCTGTTGAGCGCACGAGCGGCGGCCGTGAACGACAAGTGGTCGGCCACCGCCAGGAAAGCCCTGAGCAGGTCAGGATCGAGTGATGGCCCAGTTATCACGATCGGGGATGACCTTGATCACGATTATTCGATAGCGGGATAAGTACCTAATCATTATCCAAGTGGCAAGCGCGCGAAACTCGAGCCGCCGAGCGCCACATTGGAGCAGCAGATGACGAACCCGCGTCCGATGCACACGTCTTGGGATGGCAGACCGCCACGTCCGTTCACTATCGCCGTACCACAGAGTAGCCTGGATGATCTGCGCGAGAGGCTGGCGCGGGTGCGTTGGCCAGACCAAATTCCGGGGAGCACGTGGGAGTACGGCACCGCTGCCACCTACCTGCGAGAGCTTTGTATTTATTGGCGTGACAGCTACGACTGGCGGCAGCACGAAGCGCAGCTGAATGCGTTTCGTCAATTCAAGGCCACGATCGGCGGCAGCGACCTTCACTTCATTCATGAGCAAGGTGAGGGCGCAAACCCGAAGCCGCTGCTTCTGACGCACGGCTGGCCGGGCTCGTTCTACGAATACCACAAGCTCATCCCACGTCTGACACATCCATCTCGGTTCGGCGGATCGCCATCCGACGCGTTCACGGTCGTGGTTCCCTCGCTGCCCGGGCATGGCTTCTCATTCACGCCGGACCAGCCGCGTTTCGGCCTCAATGAGATCGCCGATAGCTTCAAGACGTTGATGGTCGATGTGCTGGGCTACCAGGTTTTCTACGCGCACGGCCATGACTGGGGCGCCTTTATCGCGACCCGCCTCGGATACGCACATGCGCAGTCTCTGCGCGCAATTCACATTACGCTGCTTGCCATTCCGCGCAAGCCATCGTCCGTCGCTCCGAAAACGCCCGAGGAAGAGCAATTCTATCGACAGCTCGCACATTGGCTGAGCGAAGAGACTGGCTACTCCCAGATCATGGGAACCAGACCTCAGACCTTGGCCTATGCGCTGACGGATTCTCCTGTCGGCCTTGCCGCGTGGATCATTGAGAAATTCCACCGATGGAGCGATAGCAAGGGCGACATCGACCAACACTTCACACGAGACGTCCTGCTCACCAACATCATGATGTATTGGGTGACCGGCGCCATCGGCTCGACGTTCTGGCCCTACTACGCTCGGCTGCATGAGCCGTGGATCGTTCCCGATGGGGCCTCCGTCATGGTCCCGACGGGATATGCCGAGCACCCTCGTGAAATTCTGACCCCGCCTAGGTCGCTGGCCGAGCCGTTCTACGGCAACATTCAACGTTGGACTCGGATGCCGGCAGGCGGTCATTTCCCTGCACTCGAGTACCCGGAAGCCCTGTCTGCCGACATACGTGAGTTCTTTCGACAATACGCTGGCTGATTCGACCACGGCGAAGAGCTTTGAACGGCAGAAATCGGAGACAGCCGAGATCGCAGAATGCGCCGTGGCTATGTCTCAAATTGGCACTCAAAGCCATGCCGCACCAGTCTCTTTCACGCAGTCGACATTCCTCGACTTCCCGCCGCGTGGCTTCACTCTGA
>Ga0081540_1002613_pt1 | contig 14639 bp, 11 predicted proteins | sample TabmetS2T1R1_FD_71024 | JGI IMG/M metagenome (GOLD analysis project Ga0081540, IMG submission 71024) | Tabebuia heterophylla rhizosphere microbial communities from the University of Puerto Rico - S2T1R1 | ecosystem: Host-associated > Plants > Roots > Rhizosphere ... | reverse complement strand
GTCGTGGCGGCAATCACGTCGGCGAAGTCCTGCTCCCGATAGTTGATGGCAACATCAGCGCCGAGCCGACGCGCGGTGTCGAGCTTGATGGCAGAACCGGCCGTGGTGATTACTCGCGCTCCGTAGTGATGGGCGAGTTGGATCGCGAGGGTTCCGATGCCGCTCGTTCCGCCATGCACAAGCAGCGTCTCGCCGGGCTGGAGGCGGCCGGTGTCGAACACCATCGACCACACCGTGCACGCCGTTTCCGGAAGAGCGGCGGCATCCCGCAGCGAGAGTCCCCGCGGCGCGCGCATCAGCTGACCCACTGGCACGGCCACTCGCTCGGCGTACCCGCCACCGGCCAATAATGCACACACCTGGTCGCCAACGGCCCAGCCGGTAACGCCCTCGCCGAGCGTCGCGATGACGCCGCTGCACTCCAGACCCAGATACGGCGACGCGCCGGGCGGCGGATCGTAGTGGCCCTGGCGTTGCAGGAGGTCGGCCCGGTTGACCGCGGTTGCGGTCACGTCGACGAGCACTTCGCCCAGGCCCGGTTGCGGGTCCGGAACCTCCTGCACTCGGAGTACGTCGGGAGGCCCGGGGCGAGTGATCACGGCGGCACGCACGCGGTGACCTTAGAGCGTGCCGTTCCGTCCATCGACGGACGGGCGTCAGTGGCAGAGTGAGCCCATGTCAGGCATGCCGCGCATCACTGTCGGAATCGGGCCGGTGAGTGAGGCGGAGGTGGTGTCGGTCGCCCGGACTGGAGCCGGGGTGACGCTGTCGGCCGACGCGCTCTCGGCCATCGAGAAGTCGCGGGCGATCGTGGACGGGCTCGCCCACGACACCGAACCGCACTATGGCATCTCGACCGGCTTCGGAGCGCTCGCGACAACCTCGATCCCGGTGCACCGGCGGGCCGCGCTGCAGCGATCCTTGATCCGGTCGCACGCGGCCGGGTCCGGACCAGGGGTCGAACGCGAAGTCGTCCGGGCCATGATGCTGCTCCGCTTGTCGACCCTGGCCACAGGCCGGACGGGCGTGCGGCCACTGGTCGCGAACACGCTTGCGGCGCTGCTCGATGCCGGGATCACGCCCGTGGTGCCGGAATTCGGTTCGCTGGGCTGCTCCGGAGATCTGGCGCCGCTCTCCCACGTAGCACTCGCGCTATTGGGTGAGGGCGAGGTACGGGACCCCGAGGGCCGGCTGCGTCCAACCGCGGACGTTCTCCCCGAGCACGGCATCCAGCCGGTCGAGCTGGCCGAGAAGGAGGGGCTCGCCCTGATCAACGGCACCGACGGGATGCTGGGCCAGCTGATCTTGGCGTGTGCCGATCTCGACCTGCTGCTGCGCACCGCGGATCTCACCGCGGCGATGTCCGTGGAGGCGATGCTCGGTACGGCCGCGGTCTTCGCCGCCGATCTCCAGGCCCTGCGCCCGCAACCCGGACAGGCCATTGCGGCGGCCAACATGCGCGCACTGCTCGCCGGCTCACCGATCATCGCCTCGCATGCCGGCCCGGACTGCGCGTATGTCCAGGACGCCTACTCGATGCGGTGTTCGCCCCAGGTGGCCGGCGCCGCGCGGGACACGGTCGCGCATGCCCGGACCGTGGCCAGTTACGAGCTCGCTTCGGCCATAGACAACCCCGTGGTGACGCCGGCCGGTGCGGTCGAGTCGAACGGCAACTTCCACGGTGCCCCGGTCGGCTACGTGCTGGACTTTCTCGCCATACCCGTGGCCGACCTCGCCTCCATGAGCGAGCGTCGAACCGACCGGATGCTGGACGTTGCCCGCTCACGCGGATTGCCGCCCTTTCTGGCCGCGGACGCCGGCGTGGACTCCGGGCACATGATCGCGCAATACATGCAGGCGGCCGTCGTGTCAGAGCTGAAGCGGTTGGCGGTGCCGGCGTCGGTGGATTCGATCCCGTCGTCGGCGATGCAGGAGGACCACGTGTCAATGGGTTGGTCGGCGGCCCGAAAGCTCCGCCGAGCTGTCGACGGCCTGGGTCGGGTCCTCGCCGTGGAGTTGCTCACCGCGGCCCGTGCAATCGACCTGCGGGCACCACTCGGGCCTGGACCAGCGACGGGGGCTGTGATCGCGGCACTGCGGCACAACGTCGATGGGCCGGGACCTGATCGTTTTCTCGCCCCCGAGATCGAGGCAGCGGTGGCGTTCGTCCGGTCCGGGACCGCGGTGGCGGCGGCGGAGTCGGCGTTGCCGGCGCCACTCGGTTGAACGAAGGAGAATGCGGCGAGGCGCGTCGCGTGATGGAATCCGTTCGAGGACCCGGTTGGAGGGAGACGCGATGACTGGCCAGGAGACAACCGCAGGTGCCCGACCAGTCTGGGCTGCGCGGGGCACGACGCCCGCGACAGCCGCAGGTTGGCCGACCGAGGCTCCACTTCGGATGCTGCAGAACAACCTGGATCCGCAGGTGGCCGAGCATCCGGACCAGCTTGTGGTCTACGGGGGTACCGGCAAGGCCGCTCGCGATTGGCGCAGCTTCGACGCGATCGTCCGCGCCCTCACCGACTTGAAGCCGGACGAGACGCTGCTCGTCCAATCCGGCCGCCCGGTGGGCGTGCTGCGAACGCACGAGTGGGCGCCGCGGGTCCTCATCGCCAACTCCAACCTGGTGCCGGACTGGGCTACGTGGGAGGAGTTCCGCCGGCTCGAGGCGCTCGGCCTGACGATGTACGGCCAGATGACGGCCGGCTCCTGGATCTACATCGGGACGCAGGGCATCCTGCAGGGCACCTACGAGACGTTCGCGGCGGTGGCGGCGAAAAGGTTTGGCGGCACCCTCGCCGGAACGATCACATTGACCGGAGGCCTGGGCGGCATGGGTGGCGCCCAGCCGCTCGCGGTCACGATGAACGATGGCGTCGCGATCTGCATCGACGTTGACGCGTCACGGATCCAGCGCCGCATCGAACACCGTTACCTCGACGTGTCGAGTGACTCGATGGACGAGGCGTTGCGGCTCGCGGTCGAGGCGCGGGACGCACGACGACCCCTCTCGATCGGGTTGCTCGGCAACGCCGCGTCGCTCGAGCCCCAGATGCTGGCGCATGACGCGCCGATTGACATTGTCACGGACCAGACGTCAGCGCACGACCCGTTGTCTTACTTGCCCATCGGGGTCGAATTCGACGACTGGCATGACTACGCCGCCCGCAAGCCCGAAGAGTTCACCGGACGGGCCCGGGCGTCGATGGCTAGGCATGTGGAAGCCATGGTGGGCTTTCTGGACCGGGGTGCCGAGGTCTTCGACTATGGCAACTCGATCCGCGGCGAGGCGAAGCTGGCCGGGTATGACCGGGCGTTCGATTTCCCGGGTTTCGTGCCGGCGTACATCCGGCCGCTGTTCTGCGAGGGCAAGGGCCCGTTCCGCTGGGTGGCGCTGTCTGGGGACCCGGCGGACATCGCCCGGACCGACCAGGCCGTTCTCGACCTGTTCCCTGAGAACACGTCACTGCGCCGGTGGATCACGATGGCCCAGGAGCGTGTGCACTACCAGGGCCTGCCGGCGCGGATCTGCTGGCTGGGCTACGGGGAGCGAGACCGCGCCGGTCTGGCGTTCAATGACTTGGTTGCCTCGGGCGCGATCAGCGCCCCGATCGTCATCGGCCGCGACCATCTCGACTGCGGCTCGGTCGCTTCGCCCTACCGAGAGACCGAAGCCATGGCCGACGGCTCGGACGCGATCGCCGACTGGCCGCTGCTAAACGCCATGGTCAATGTCGCGAGTGGAGCCAGCTGGGTGTCGATCCACCACGGTGGGGGCGTCGGGATCGGTCGATCCATTCACGCTGGGCAGGTGACTGTTGCGGACGGCACCACGCTCGCCGCCGATAAGCTCGAGCGGGTGCTCACCAACGATCCGGCCATGGGAGTTATCCGCCACGTCGATGCGGGCTACGACCGCGCGGCCGAGGTCGCCACGGAGCGCGACGTCGCGATACCGATGCGGGTCAGGGCATGAAAATGCCCCCAATTCGGCCTCGGATCGCTGAAAGATAACGGCATGCACCTTGCCTACACGCCAGAAGCCAACCAGTTCCTCGTCGACGACCCGTTCGCACTGCTGATCGGCATGCTGCTCGACCAGCAGATACCGATTGAGAAGGCGTTCACCTCTCCGTACGAGTTGCAGCAGCGCCTCGGCCACGACCTGGATGTTCGGGAGATCGCGGAGTACGACCCGGCCGCGCTCGAGGAATTGTTCCGTACGCCGCCGGCGCTACATCGCTTCCCAGCGGCGATGGCAAAGCGCGTCCAATCGCTTGCCCAGGTCCTCGTCGAACGGTTCGACGGCGACCCGGCCGCGGTGTGGAACGGCGCCGCCGATGGGGCGGACCTCGTGCAGCGCGTCAGCACCCTGCCCGGGTTCGGAGATCAGAAGGCGCGCATCTTCGTCGCGTTACTCGGCAAGCAGTTCGACGTCCAGCCGCCCGGCTGGCGGGCAGCAGCCGGTGATTACGGCGACGAGGGAGCCCATCGATCGGTCGCCGATATCGTCGACGACGACTCCCTGTCGCAGGTACGCGCCTTCAAGCAGCAGTTGAAGGCAGCCTCGAAGGCCAAGCCGGCCTGACGCTCCCGGGTCGGAGCCACCCGTCTCGGGGTGCCGCCGGGCGTGGTGCGGCGTGGCTGCCAACAGTTGCACAGGGGACCGGGAGAGTATGCGCGTGGACGAGGCCCAGCGGTTGTCGAGTGGACGAAGCGGAGGTACCGGCGTGGCTTGGTTTCTCGTCATCGTCGCCGGCCTGCTGGAGACCGGGTTCGCCGTCATGCTCAAGCAAAGCGACGGCTTCACCAAGATCGTGCCGACCATCCTGTTCGTGGTATTCGCCCTCGGCAGCTTCGGTCTGCTGACGCTGTCGTTGAAGACGCTCGAAGTAGGTCCCGCTTACGCGGTGTGGACCGGGTTGGGGGCGGCTGGCACGGTGATCGTCGGCATGATCTGGTTGAACGAGTCGGTTACCGTGCTGAAGCTCGTGTCGATCGTGCTCGTTATCGCCGGTGTCGTCGGGTTGCAGCTAAGTGGTGGCGCACTCTGACCAGGCTCGGACTGACGCCGATTTCCGGCCGCGTCGGGTACGCCGGTAACGCTCCGGTACGTACGGAACGTAACGACCAGACGGTTCGCCTGCGCGTGCTCCGCGTGGTTGACGGGCAACTTGGGTCCGGCGTAGACAGAGGTCGACTGCACGGGTGGGTGAACATGGACGAGCACCGGCCGCGGCTGTTCGACCTGAGTCGCTTCGGCGATGGGAACGATCGCAATGCGACGAACCGGCGTCACCGAGTCGTCGTCAATATCGTGCTGAGCCTCGCTCGGTGTCTGGATCGGCATCGCTGATGCCACCGGCCTCGCCTGACAGACTGGAGGGAATCCCGTCACAACGAGGTGACCAAGTAATGAGCGAGACCCGGACGTCCGACACGTCCGCCATGAACGAAAGCACGCAAATCGACCTCGAGGCGTTCCGGCGGCGCTACCTGGCCCACGCCGCGCGCCAATTGCCCGGCCGGACCAACCGGGAGCTGTCCGCCCTGGCGCGGGAACACCTCGAGCTAGGCGTCGTCCGGCCGGACGGCGAAACGCTGATCCGGTCGCACAATATGGACGGCGACACTTCGGCCATCGACATCGTGACTCCGGATGCCCCGTTCCTCGTGGACTCCATCCGGGCCGAGTTCGATCGCGCCGGCCAACCGGTCAGCCGATTGCTGCACCCGCAAATCGTGGCCAGCCGGAATGCGGACGGGCGCCTCGAGATGGTCTACGACCTCGACGACAACGTCGAGGTACCGGAGGGCGCGATCATCGAGGCGTGGATGCATATCGAGACCGATCGTCTCGAACCGGCCGAGGCCGAGCGTCTCATCGCGTCGCTACGTCGAGTGCTCAACGACGTTCACCTTGCCGCCGCGGACGCCCCTGCGATGTACGCACTGGTCCGCGAGCTGGCCGACCGTCTCAGTGACGATCCGGGCGAGTTCGACCGCGAGGCGAGCGTCGAGGCCGGCGACCTGCTGCGCTGGCTCGCTGACGGCAACTTCCTCATCCTGGGGCATGCCGCCTACTCCGCGGCCGATCTCGCCGGAGCCGGTCCGGGCATATCCCATTCCCAGGCCAACGGCGTGCTGCGAGGAGACACCCAGGTGTCTCCCCTGGAAGTGCTGCCGGCGTTCCGGAGCGGCGCGCCGTTAGTGATCTTCAAATCACCGTTGGTGTCAACCGTGCGTCGCTCAGCGCGCTACGACTGCGTGACCGTTGTTCCGCCGTCAACCGGCGGGGAGGGCCAGACCGTCCACGTCTTCCTCGGCCTGATCACCACCCTCGAAGACGGCACGGTGGCCCGGGTTCCTGTCGTGCGTAAACGCATCGCGGAGATCCTGCTGCGATCGGGAGTCCGGGCCAGCAGCCACACCGGACGCCAGCTGCTTGCGGCGTTGCGAACCTTGCCGCGGGACGAGCTGCTCGAAGCCCCGACCGCCGATCTGCTGCGGCTCGCCCAGCTGGTCGTGGCCCGGGCTGAGCAGGGTGCGGTGGGCGTCTTCGCCCGGGTGCATCTCAACCGCGATTTCGTCAGCGTGCTCGTGTATTTCCCGGCCGATCGTTTCGGTCCGGAAACCCGACGCCGGGTGGGGGAGGTGGTCCTCGCCCATTGGCCGGGCGAGGTCGTGGCCCGCGACGACCGGATCGTCGAGCTGGGTTTCGCTCGGATGCAGTTCCTGATCGCCTTGCCCCCGGGCGCACCGGCCCCTTCGCCGGATCGTCGGCTGGTCGAATCAGAGGTAGCTCGGGTCACCCGGCGGTGGAGTGACGATCTGGCCGATCTGGTGGTGCTGGCGTCAGGCGAGGACGTGGGACAACGGCTGTTGCGCCGATACAGCGGAGCGTTTCCTGAGGCGTACAAGGAAGATTTCGCCGCGGGGACCGCGGTGCACGATCTCTCCCGTTTGGAAGCCCTCGACGACGAGGACGGTCTGTCGTTCGAGGCGTATACGCCGCCGTCGGACGACGAGGCCGACCGCCGGCTCAAGGTATTCCGGACTGGCGATCCTTTGAGTCTGGCCAAAGCCCTGCCCATCTTCAGCCAGATGAACATCGAGGTGCTCGACGAGCGTCCCTATGAGATCGAGCGCTCCGACGGCAGCGTGGCGTGGATCTACGACTTCGGCCTTCGCCTGCCGAGCGCACGTGACCTCGATGCCTCGCGAGCAGAGAAGGTCATCCAAACCCTTCGTCTGCTGTGGAACGACGAGATTGAGCAAGACCGCTTCAACGCCTTGGTCTTGGTCGCCGGTCTGACGTGGTGGCAGGCGAACGTGTTGCGGGCCTATGCCAAATATCTACGCCAAGCCGGCACGACGTTCAGCCAGGGTTACATCGAACAGGCGCTCATCGAGAATACCGGCATCGCTCGTCAATTGATCGAGCTCTTCGAGGCGCGCTTCGATCCGGCTCGGGTCGGGATGGCGCCCGTCCTGGGGACCGACGATGGCCGAGGCGAGGGTCAACCCACATCATTGGTTGAGGCCATTGAGGCAGACCTGGCCGCGGTGGCAAGTCTTGACCAGGACCGCATCCTTCGCTCGCTGCTGAATCTCATCACCGCGACCCTGCGGACGAATGCCTATCGGGCCGAAGGCCCGGCCACCGTGGACAACGTCGACCCGGCCGAGTCACAACGCAGCATGCTCGCCGTCAAGCTCGACCCCAGCCGGATTCCGAACCTGGCCGAGCCCCGACCCCGATTCGAGATCTGGGTCTACTCACCACGGTTGGAAGGGGTCCATCTGCGATACGGCCCGGTCGCCCGCGGCGGATTGCGCTGGTCGGATCGGCGCGAGGATTTCCGTACCGAAATACTGGGGCTGGTCAAGGCGCAGATGGTCAAGAACGCCGTGATCGTGCCGATGGGTGCCAAGGGTGGCTTCGTCGCCAAGCGATTGCCCGATCCTCAGCGCGACCGCGAAGGCTGGGCGGCCGAAGGCGAGGCCTGCTATCGCGCGTTCATCGGTTGCCTGCTGGAACTCACTGACAATCTGGTCACCGGTTCGGACGGCGTGCGCCAGGTCGTACCGCCCCCGAATACGCGACGTTACGACGGCGATGATCCCTATCTTGTCGTTGCGGCCGACAAGGGGACCGCGACGTTCTCCGACATCGCCAATGAAATAGCGAGCGACTTCGGCTTCTGGCTCGGTGACGCGTTCGCCTCCGGTGGGTCTCGTGGTTATGACCACAAAGCAATGGGAATCACCGCACGGGGTGCGTGGGAGTCGGTGAAGTTCCACTTCCGCGAGCTCGGCCTGGACACCCAAGATCAGGACTTCACGGTCGTCGGCATCGGCGATATGTCCGGTGACGTCTTCGGCAACGGGATGCTGCTCTCCCGGCACATCCGGTTGGTGGCCGCATTCGACCACCGGCATGTCTTCCTCGACCCGAACCCGGATGCAGAGAGCTCGTTCACCGAGCGGGAGCGGCTGTTCCAGCTACCGCAATCGAGCTGGGCGGACTACGACACCGGGGTCATCTCGGCCGGGGGCGGCCTTTATTCGCGCACGCTCAAGTCCATCCCGATCAGCGACGAGGTAGCTCAGGCACTGCGGTTGCCGCCCGGCGTCACCGCGATGACTCCGAACGAGCTGATCCATCACATCCTGCTCGCCCAGGTCGATTTACTGTGGAACGGCGGGGTTGGCACCTTCGTCAAGGCATCCGGCGAACCGCAGCTGGCCGCGGGCGATCGCGCCAATGACGCGGTTCGGGTGGACGGCGCCCAATTGCGCTGCCGAGTCGTCGGTGAGGGCGGCAATCTGGGCTTTACGCAACTGGGCCGCATCGAGTACGCCCGGTCGGGCGGACGGATCAACACCGACGCCATCGACAACTCCGCCGGAGTTAACACATCCGACCATGAGGTGAATCTGAAGATCCTGCTTGACCGGGCCGTGGCTGCGGGGCACCTTACGCGGAACGAGCGCAATGAGCTGCTGCAGAAGGTGCGCGACGACGTCGTCGAAGAGATTCTGCAAGACAACTACGAGGTGAACCTCCAACTGGGCATGGCCCGTCGGCTGGGACCGGCCATGGTCAACGTGCACGCTCGCTTCCTGCGGACGCTGGAGGCGACTGACGGCTTGGATCGCCAGTTGGAGTTCCTCCCGTCGAACAAGGAGATAGCCGCACGAGAGGCGGCTGGAGAGGGGCTGACGTCGCCGGAGGTGGCGGTCCTCTCCGCCTATTCGAAGATCACTCTGAAGCGGCGAATCGAGGATTCGACACTGCCCGATGAGCCGTGGTTTCACCGCATCTTGTGCTCGTATTTCCCACCCCTGATCGTCGAGCGATTTGGCGACCAGATACGCGAGCACCCATTGCGGCGGGAGATCATCACCACAGTTCTCGTTAACAACATGATCAACCGCAGTGGCACGACGTTCGTCCACCGGGCGACTGAGGAGACGGGCGCTGACGCCGCGCAAATCGCACGGGCGTACGTCATCGCTCGCGAGGTGTTCCAGTTGCCGCAGCTATGGGATGAGCTGAAGGCACTCGACAATCAGGTGCCGATTGATGGTCAGGAGGCGGCCTACCAAGAGCTGCGCCGATTGGTGGACCGAGCCACCCGTTGGCTGGTCGAAGCGCGGTTCCCGATCGACGATGTGGCGGGTGAGATCGAGCGCTTCGGCCCGACTATCGCGCACCTGACACCACGCGTACCGCAGCTCCTTCGCGGCGTCGAACGCGACAACATGGCCAAGGAGGTCGACCGATTCGTCGAGCAGGGTCTTCCGCGTGATCTTGCGACCCGGATCGGCGAGATGCTGACGGCATTTCAGCTGCTCGACGTCGTGGAGATCACCCGGAAGAGTGGGCGTCCGGCCGATGAGGTGGCCGAGGTGCAATTCACGGTGTCCGAGCAGTTCAGCGTCGATGTGCTGCTGACCAAGATCACTGAACTGCCCCGAGATGACCGGTGGTCGGCCCTGGCCCGGGCGGCCCTGCGACACGACGTGTACGCCGCCTTGTCCGCGATCACGTCCTCGGTGCTCGCTGGTACCGATCCGGGGGAGCCGGCCACCGAGCGAGTGGCGGCGTGGGAGAGACAGAACGCCCAGCGCGTCGACCGCGCGCTGTCGATCATCGGTGACGCATTGCAGCGCGACCGGGTGGACCTCGAGACCCTGTCAGTGGCCTTGCGAGTGATGCGCAGTCTTGCGGACTAGCGGGACACTGGTCAGCGTCAGCGCAGTCAGAATGCGCGACGCCCGCGCCGGACTGCGGCCCCCTCGGCCGGAGCGATGCTTGGACGCATGGTTGACGGCGAACGTGGCACCCTGGCCCACACCGTCACCTGTTCGCTACCGATCTCTACCCCCCAGCTCGAGGCAAGCGAGTGCACGATGGCAAGGCCTCGCCCGCTCGTATCGTCCGGCCCGGAGCTCATCAACGTCGGATGGCTGGAACCTCCGGCATCAGTGACTCGGATAAGCACATCCTCGCCCTCGGTAGACCACTCCACGGCGAGCTCGTCTGTGGGTAGCGGTCGGCCGTGTTGGATCGCGTTGGTGATGAGCTCGGTGGCCACGAGCGCAGCGTCGTTTCTGGCGTCGGCTGACAAACCATGAGCCGCCAGATCCGCGGTCAAGCCAGCGCGCACCACCGCCGCACTGGCCGCCTCCGCTCGGACGTGCATTAAAACCACGAAACCAACCGCCTGCCTGGTCAGTCCTGCCCGACCTCCGTCGACATCGTCGCTAGGTTCGTGGCGAGTATGCCCCGAATGCGCAGTGCCTAAACCAGCCGGCGCTGCCCTCCGTGTCCGTCGAGCCAGTGGATCACATCGGCCGGCCGGTTGGTGATCACCACGTCGACGCCGAGCCCAATCACATAGTCGATATCGGCCAATCGATCGACGGTCCAGACGTAGACGCGATTGCCGCGGGCGTGGGCTCGGGCCACGTATCCGGGATCGGCCACGAGCACCTCCAGGCCGGGACCGGCAATGCCCACGCCGGCCGGCAGGTCGCCGTCGCGGCGCCCACGGATGAGCCGATCCATCAGGAGCACCGTCGGAAGGTCAGGGGCGAGCAACCGCACCCGCCGCAGCGCGACCGGCGCGAAGCTCATCACGCTTACCCGCCCGTCCGGGTGAGCTGGGCGACGCCGCACCGACGCCCGCTCGGTCACTTCCCACGGCCGGCCCGCCCAGCCGAATCGCCGCAGCACCCGGACCAGCTCCTTCTCGACCAGCCCGGCGTACCTGGTCGGATGCTTCGTCTCCACCAGCAAGCGCACCTCGCGGCTGGCATCCCGGACGAGCCCGAGCAGCGTTTCCAACGTGAGCACGCCACCCGCTGTGTGCCGGTCGGGCGCAACTCCGGCGAGATACGGCTCGTTGCGCAACGTGCGGTCCGCCGCGTCAGGCCATTCGGCGGATGTCGCGTCGTACCACGATGAGAAGTCAAGCGCGTCCAGCCGAGCCAGGTCCATCTCGCTGACGGGGCCCACGCCATCCGACGTGCGATCGACGGTGCGGTCGTGGACGCAGACGAGATGCCCGTCCCGCGTCAGCCGCACATCACATTCGAGCGCGTCGGCCCCGGATTCGATGGCGGCCTGATAGGCCAGCTCGGTGTGTTCGGCGACGAGCCCGGATGCGCCGCGGTGCGCGGCTACCAGCGGCCGCGCTGGCCGGGGGCGGGGGGTCGGCGTGGTCCGGCGGCGTTCCGGCGTCACATTGTCCTATCGTGCCGCATCCGCGCCGGTATTGGTCGAAGGTGCGGGCGGTCAGATGATCACGCCCTGGGTGCCGTCGGGCCCGACGATCGGGCGACCGGCCTGCACCCAAGCCTCCATGCCACCGGTCAGGTTGACCGCGTCATAGCCCTGACGGGTTAGCCAGGCGGCGACCTGCGCTGACCGGGCGCCGACGCGGCAGACGACGACAATGCGGCCGGTCCCGTGGAGGGCCCCGGACTCGGCCAGGCCGGCCGGGAGTTCACTGAGCGGAACGTGGATCGCATCGACGGCATGCCCGGCGACCCACTCCTCGTCTTCTCGCACGTCAAGCAAGACCGTGTCGGGCGGTTGGCGGTCGAGATCCGGAACCGACACCGACCGCACGTCGAACGTCATGGCGATGCGCTCATTTGAGTAGCTTGGACAGTCGGCGGTCGGCGAGTTCGCGCCCTTCCGTCTGGCAGGTCGGGCAGTACTGGAACGATTTGTCGGCGAAGGACACCTCGCGGACCGTGTCTCCGCAGACTGGACACGGCAGACCGGCTCGAGCGTGAACCTTCAAACCGCTGCGCTTCTCACCCTTGAGCGTCGCGGCCCGCTGGCCTACCGAGCGCTCGACCGCGTCGCGGAGCACGGTGCCCATCGCAGCGTGCAGGCGTTCGGTCTCTTCGTCGGTGAGCTTGGCCGCGATCTTGAACGGGGACAGTCGAGCTGTATGCAGTATCTCGTCGGAGTAGGCGTTCCCGATCCCCGCGATGACGGTCTGATCGGTCAAGGCCCCTTTGATCTGGGCTCGCTGACCGCGTAGCAAGTCGCGAAGCTCGGCGACGTCAATCGCGAGCGCGTCCGGTCCGAGGCGGGCGATGCCGGCGACCTCGGCGGGATCCCGAACCACATACACGGCGAGCCGCTTCTGGGTGCCTGCTTCGGTGAGGTCGAAGCCGCTCTCCGGGCCGCCGTCGAACTCGGGCGCAAGATGCAGGCGCAGTGCGAGTGGACCCTTGCCCGGCCGGGGCGGGGCTGCGGGCAAGTTGTCGCGCCACTGCAGCCAGCCGGCCCGCGCCAGATGAATGATCAGATGCAGCCCATCGACGTCAAGATCCAGGAACTTGCCGTGCCGGTCTACTCCGGTGACCGTGAGCCCGTAGAGCGCCGACACCGGCGGGTCGAACGTCTTGACCGCGCTGAACGCTGCGACGTCGACACGAGCGACAACCCGTCCGACTGCTCGCGCACGGAGAAATGCGGCGAGAGCCTCGACTTCCGGTAGTTCGGGCACAGGTCGAGCGTACGGGTCACGGCACCGAACGGGCGGTTAGCTGCTCTTTGGCCCTTACGCTGGCGTGATGAGCCGGGGGGTTCGTGATGTCCTGCGCCGTCGATGGCTGCGCCGCGGACTGCTTGTCGCCGGGGCGATCCTGGTTGCGTGGCTCGTCGCCTGTTTTCTGATCGTCTTCGACCCCACGGTCAACCGGGCGACTCGCGCCGATGCCGTCGTCGTGCTCGGGCCGCCGACCGAGGATGGCCGGCTGGAAACCGGCCTCACATTGATCAATCAGGGGTATGCCGGCAACCTCGTCATCTCGATCAACTCGCCGAACCAGCGGCGGGCCAGAGCCGTATGCGCCCAACCTCCCGGTGGAGTCTCGGTCACCTGCTTCACGCCTGACCCGGCGACCACCCAGGGCGAGGCGCAAGAGATTCGGCGGCTCGCAGCCGCGCAGCACTGGAATACGGTCATCGTGGTCACGTCGACCTACCACGTCTCGCGGGCACGGATGATCATCAAGCGGTGCTTCGACGGCAGGCTGGAGGTGGTCGCCGCGCGATCACACATCTCACCGCTGGGCTGGGTCTATCAGTTCGCCTACCAAACCGGCGGATACCTCAAGGCCGCGATCAGCCGGGGCTGCTGATCGCGGCTGCTGATGGCACGATCAGCGAACTCGCCAACGGCGACGTCAACCCATACCCGAGTCCGCCAGCGAGACGTAACCTGAAGCCATGACGCAGTGGGGCCTGGACACGCTTTTCAATCCGGGCAAACGTCACATGGACGAGGAGAAGCGCCGGCTCCAGTCCACCCGCCAGCAGATCGGGGACTCCTCCGGCGGCAAGCGCATCGACCTCGAGTCGGGGAAGGTCACGATCCGTCGGTCGAGCGCTCCGGACGAGGACACCGAAAACGCGCAGGAAGGAGCTGCGGCTCCCGTCGCCGACGCCAACGAGTCCAGCGAGGCATCCTCCGACGCCGACCTCGAAGTGGCGGGGGCCGCCGAGGACGTTTCTGCGGAGGCGGACGGGCGCTAACCGCCTAAGTTTCCGGAATCGTTCCCAGGGCAGCTTCCGTTGCCGGACCCGGACGGGTGCCGAGCGCGGCCGACGGGTCGGTGAGGCCGGCCAGGAATCGGCTGGCGAGGTCCGGTGCGTGACAGACGAGAAGCGATCCAGCTAGACACCTGGCCAACAATCCCGACAGCCTCCGCGCGCCGCGTTGATCAGCACCCGGGTCCGGTCCCAGGCCGGCGAGCTGCGAAATCAGCTGCGATACGGCCTCATCGAGGACTCGGTCGGCGCCGGCCGTTGTTGCCAGCTCGGCCTGCAGGGCTGCGACCGACGCCGGCGCCCGGGTAGCGGCGCGGACCACGTCGAGCGCGATGACGTTGCCGGAACCCTCCCAAATCGAGTTCAGCGGCGACTCGCGGTATAGACGGGGCAGCCCGCTCTCCTCGACGTACCCGTTGCCGCCGACGCATTCGAGAGCCTCGGCGACGACCGACACCGTGCGCTTGCACACCCAGTACTTCGTCGCGGGAATGGCCAGACGGGCTAACGCCCGCTCGTCGTCGTCGACGGTTCGGGCCAGCCGGACGAACAGGGC
>Ga0081540_1002612_pt1 | contig 14643 bp, 14 predicted proteins | sample TabmetS2T1R1_FD_71024 | JGI IMG/M metagenome (GOLD analysis project Ga0081540, IMG submission 71024) | Tabebuia heterophylla rhizosphere microbial communities from the University of Puerto Rico - S2T1R1 | ecosystem: Host-associated > Plants > Roots > Rhizosphere ... | reverse complement strand
TCACCTTCCTGCCGAAGGATCCGGAGCGGGAAGGGCGGATGTCGTTCGGCCCGATCTACGAGGTGGCCGACGCCACCTACATCGTGAAGGCGGGCTCGCCAGTGAAGGATTTCGTGACGCTCGATCAGCCCGGCATCAAGGTCGCCGCCGTCAACAACACCACGACCATGCGCGGCGCGATCGCGCATCTGAAGAACGCCAAGGTCACGGGCTACCAGACCTATGACGAGATCTTCAATCTGCTGAAGAACGGCGAGATCGACGCGTTCGCGCTGTCGCGCGATCAGCTCAATGCGATGGCCAAGAAGATTCCGGGCACGCGCGTGCTGGACGAGACCTTCAAGCAGACGGTGACCGCGGTCGCCGTGCCGCCGAACCACCCGCAGGCACTGGCCTTCGTGGTGAAGTTCATGACGGACGCCATCAGCAACGGCACGCTGCGCGCGGCCTATGACAACAATGGGCTGAAGGACAATCCGATCCGCACGGGGGCGAAGTAGGGGGCACCGTATCCGCCGCCCGGACCAGTGTTGTCCCGGCCTTCGCCGGGACGACGGTTTAGATTTGCGCACCCATCCACGCGCGCCTTGCGCTGCCGTGGTGGCCCGACATGGCTTGCGCGGCATCTGTGCAACTGCACAAATTCAGGGCATTGCACCGATCTCCGCAGTCTTCCGGGTTTAAGGGTAAGCTACGGATATAACGACTGATTTTCGTTCCGCCGCATTGGCACATCGATTGCTTAATGCGTCCTAGTCAATGACGACTGCCGTCCTTTCGGATTGTCCGGCCAATGCTGGCCGTGGCGCTGGGATCAAGCAGCCTCGCATGAGGTGCTTCGAGCAGTCATCGTGATTGTTCCACGAAAGCTCGCGCATCCCTGCCCCTGATCGGGCGCGACCCGCGTCATTCCGCGCCGGGCTGCATAGCGGTGCGGAATCTGTCGCGCGCGAGGACGGCGAAGATTTTCATTCAATCGGTGCACGGCTGCGCAGCATCCGGCGCGCTTCAACGCTGTCTCTTAGAAGGGGAACTGGAATGGCCTATCTCGCGCCTTCGGAATTCGTGACCAAGATGGTCGACGCCGGAGAATCCAAGATATTCATGTCGACGCGCGATACGATCATCCGCGCCTACATGGCCGGGGCGATCCTCGCGCTCGCCGCCGCGTTTGCGGTGACCATCAACGTGCAGACCGGCGTGCCGATCGTCGGCGCCGCATTGTTTCCGGTCGGCTTCTGCATGCTCTACCTGCTCGGCTTCGACCTGCTGACCGGCGTGTTCGTGCTGGCGCCGCTGGCGCTGATCGACCGCCGCCCGGGCGTCACGCTCGGCGGCGTGCTGCGCAACTGGGGCCTCGTCTTCATCGGCAATTTCGCCGGCGCCTTCACGGTGGCGGTGATGATGTCGATCGTGTTCACCTTCGGCTTCTCGCAGGCGCCGGACAAGGTCGGCCAGGTGATCGGCACCATCGGCGAGGCCCGCACCGTCGGCTATGCCAGCCACGGCGCGGCCGGCATGCTGACGCTGTTCGTCCGCGGCATGCTTTGCAACTGGATGGTGTCGGCCGGCGTCGTCGGCGCGATGATCTCCACCCATGTCAGCGGCAAGGTGATCGCGATGTGGATGCCGATCATGCTGTTCTTCTTCATGACCTTCGAGCATTCCATCGTGAACATGTTCCTGTTTCCGTCGGGCCTCCTGCTCGGAGGCAAGTTCACCTGGTGGGACTACATCTTCTGGAACGAGATCCCGACCGTGGTCGGCAACCTCGTCGGCGGCCTCGCCTTCACCGGCCTGACGCTGTATGCGACGCATGTGCGGACCGGACCGTCGCGCAGTGCGTCGACCGCGGCGCCTTCGCGGACCGCCTCGCGCGTTGCCGCTTGATCATGCGATGCGAATGGGTCTCTCTTCGCAAGGAGAGAGACCCGTTGCCGCGAAGGGTCGAATGCCGCGCGAGCTGAAAATATCGGCCGGACAGTTTTCCGATAAGGGCCGCAAGGAGACCAACCAGGATTTCCACGGCGTCCTGATCCCGGACGAGCCGTTGCTCAGCCTCAAGGGCATCTCCGTCGTGCTGGCCGACGGCATCTCTACCAGCAAGGTGTCTCGCGTCGCCGCGGAATCCGCAGTGAAGGGATTTCTCACCGACTATTATTGCACCTCGGAATCCTGGTCGGTGCGGACCTCGGCGCAGCGCGTGCTGGAGGCGACCAATTCCTGGCTGCATTCGCAGACGCGCAGCCAGTACGCCTATGACAAGGATCGCGGCTATGTCTGCACGCTCAGTGCCGTGGTCATCAAGTCGACCACGGCGCATCTCTTCCACATCGGCGATTGTCGCATCTATCGGCTGTCCGGCAGCACGCTGGAGCAGCTGACCAATGACCACCGCGTCGTCATCAATTCGCAGCAGAGCTATCTCGGCCGGGCGCTCGGCGTCAATCCGCAGATCGAGATCGATTACCAGATGCTGCGGCTCGAAGAGGGCGATGTCTTCGTGCTGGCGACCGACGGCGTCTACGAGCATCTCAATGCCCGCCGCATCGCCAAAATCGTCAACGAGGGCGCCGCCGATCTCGATGCGGCCGCGAAAGCGATCGTCGAGCAGGCGTTCGAGGCCGGCAGCGACGACAATCTCACCGTACAGATCGTCCGCATCGACAGCCTGCCTGACGGTGCGGCGAGCGAGGTGTTCGCCCAACCGCGCGAATTGCCGTTGCCGCCGCTCTTGGAAGCGCGGATGGTGTTCGACGGCTACCGCATCGTGCGCGAACTGCACGGCTCTAGCCGCAGCCACATCTATCTGGCGGTGGACGTCGAAACGGACGCGGTCGTTACGCTGAAGATTCCATCGGTCGATCTGCGCGACGATCCCGCCTATCTCAAGCGCTTCCTGATGGAAGAATGGGTGGCGCGGCGCATCGACAGCCCGCATGTCTTGAAACCATGCCTGCCGTCGCGGCGGCGCAATTTCCTCTACCTCGTGTCAGAATATATCGACGGCCAGACGTTGACGCAGTGGATGATCGACAATTCCGCAGCCGATCTGGAGACCGTGCGCGACATCGTCGAGCAAATCGCCAAAGGACTGCGCGCGTTCCACCGCAAGGAAATGCTGCATCAGGACCTGCGGCCCGACAACATCATGATCGACAGAACCGGGACGGTGAAGATCATCGATTTCGGCTCGACCCGCATCACCGGCGTGGCGGAGGCCGAACCGTCGGGACTGCACGACGACATCCTCGGCACGCTGCAATACACCGCTCCGGAATATTTCCTGGGCGAGGGCGCGACCGCGCGCTCCGACCTGTTCTCGCTCGGCGTCATCACCTATCAGATGCTGACGGGAAGGCTGCCCTATGGCGCGCAGGCGGCGCAGGCGCGCACGCGCGCGCAATTCGGCAAGCTGCGCTATCGCCCGGCGGCACATGGTGCCCGCGAGATCCCGGTCTGGGTCGACGGCACGCTGGAGCGCGCCGTGCATCCCAATCCGGCCAAGCGTTATGACAGCCTGTCGGAATTTCTGTTCGACCTGCGCACGCCCAATGCGAACTACGTCAAGACCTCGGCCTCGCCCCTGATCGAGCGCAACCCGCTATTGTTCTGGAAGAGCACGACGGTGGTGCTGGCGATTGCGGTCGTCGTGCTGCTGGCGCTGCTGCACGGACTGCACCGCTAGAGCCCGTGCGGCAGTCCAACTTTCAACGCTGCAAGGGCTTCAGTCCGGCCTTCGCGATGACTTCCGCGGCCTCTGCAGAGGAGAGGAAGCGCATCAAGGAGATCGCGGCGTCGGGGTGTTGTGAATTCTTCGGCAGCGCGCCAACATAATGGGTCGGCGGTTGAACATCCGGCGGGACCGTACCTACAAATTCGACGCCCGGCACATGGATCAGTTCGGGGACCTGCTGGAAGCCGATCTCCGCCTCTCCGCGGGCGATGACTGCGGCCACCACCTCGCCGGAAGGGGGACCGCGAATCTTGCGTGTCTTGCCGGCGATCTCGTCGGCGACACCGAGCTTCTTGAATCCGATGGTCGAAAGGTACGTGCCGCTCGAACTGTCCGACACAGCGATGGACTTGGCTGCGAGCAATGTGCCGCGCAGCCCATCCATCGTGCCGATGTCGGGCTTCGGCTGGCCTGCGCGGACCACCATGCCGATGAAGGATTGCGCCAGCGGAATGCGGCTTCCCGGACGTGTCAGCTCGCGCTGGTCCAGGAGATCGACGCCGACCCCGTCCATGATCACGGCGTCGGCCTCCTCGCCGCGCGCCAGACGCGTTGGTATCGCCTCCGGCGAATCGCCGACCGAAGGCCCGCGTGTGGTAACGAGCTTGTGCCCTGTCGACTTCTCGAAGGCGGGCCCGAGCTCCTTATAGACGCTGAAGAACCCGGCCGAGATCATCACCTTGATTTCGTCGGCGGAGGCCGGCAGCGCGAGCACGAATAGGCAGAGAAGGCCGGGCGCCAATGCGCGCAGGCCGGCTGAGAGCCGCATGAGGGTGTCCTCCCGGGACGTTCTTGTTGGCGGCGATGCTAGTGCCTATCGGGGAACGCCGCCAGCCGTCATTGCGAGGAGCGATAGCGACGAAGCAATCCACGTCTCCGCATGTGGAACGATGGATTGCTTCGCTTTGCTCGCAATGACGGGGGAGCGCGCCGTAGCACCTCACGAATTGACGTGGACGAAATCCCGCAGCAGCGGATAGATCTCGTTGTTCCACTTCTTGCCGGAGAACACGCCGTAATGGCCGACGCCGGCCTGCATGTGGTGCACCCGGCGATAGGCGCGCACGCTGGTGCAGAGGTCCTGGGCGGCGAGCGTCTGACCGATTGAGCAGATGTCGTCCTTCTCGCCCTCGACCGTCATCAGCCCCATGCGCCTGACCGCCTTCGGGTCGACCTTGCGGCCGCGATGCATCAGCTTGCCCTGCGGCAAAAGATGCTCCTGGAAGACGTCGCGCACGGTCTCGATGTAGAATTCCGCGGGCAGGTCCATGACGGCAAAATACTCGTCGTAGAAGGTCTTGATGGTTTCGGCCTTCTCCTTCTCGCCCTTGGCGATGTGGTGGGCGAGGTCCATGTGCTGCTTGATGTGGCGTTCGAGATTCATCGAGACGAACGCGGTGAGCTGCACGAAGCCGGGATAGACCTGGCGGAACGCGCCCTTGCACTGGAAGGGCACGTAGTTGATCAGGTTGCTCGCGAACCAGTCGATCGGCTTGCTCTTGGCGAATTCGTTGACCTTGGTGGGCTGGATGCGGGTGTCGATCGGCCCCGCCATCAGCGTCAGCGTCGCCGGGCGCGCGGGATGATCGTCCTCGCACATGATCGCAGCCGCCGCCAGCGCCGACACCGACGGCTGGCAGATCGCCGTCATGTGCGCGCGCGGGCCGAGCTTGTCCATGAAGGTGATGAGATGGTCGGTGTAATCCTCGAGGCCGAAGCGGCCGTGCTCGCGCGGAATGTCGCGCGGGTTGTGCCAGTCGGTGATGTAGACGTCGTGGTCCTGCAGCAGCGTCTTGACGGTGTTGCGCAGCAGCGTGGCGAAATGGCCGGACATCGGCGCCACCAGCAGCATGCGCGGCTGCTCGGGGCCGTCCTCCTTCTTGAAGTGCAGCAACGAGCCGAACGGCGTCGAGTACGTGACCTCTTCGGTAACCGCGAATTCGCGGTTACCGACCCTCACCGTGCCGATGCCGTAGTCCGGACGGCTATAGGTCAGGGCCGAGCGGGAGATCAGCTCCAGGGCGGCGGCCAGGCGCCCGAACATCCGGTCCGAGACGCCCTGGGGCACGAGATTGAGGTATTTCAAGGCATTGGCTGCCCCCGAACGCCATGGCTCCGTGAGGTCCATATGGTTCTGGTAAGCTTGGTAGATCACTGACATCATTCACTTCCGCCCCTGCACCCCCCGGCCATGCAATATCGGAGCCAAGGCGGAGCGGGCGGACCCGCCAAATTGGCACGTCGCTTGCTGCAAAAATGCCTGACGCGTAGGCAAAATCCCGGGGGTGCGGGCCTTCTTATGCGGCGGAAACGGACTTTGCCCAGGCGGGCATGTAGCGTGAGGGAAGGGGCCAATGGCAAAGACCACACTGACCATCAGCAGCAAGAACTATTCGTCATGGTCGTTGCGCGGCTGGCTGCTTGCGAAATTCTCCGGCCTCGAATTCGAGGAAGTCGTCACCGCGCCGGACGACGCGTCGGCGCGGGCGGAAATCCTCCTGCTGTCGTCGTCGATCCTGGTGCCGTGCCTGCGCCACGAGGGCGCCACCGTCTGGGACACGCTGGCGATCGCCGAATATCTCAACGAGATCTGCCCCGAGGCGGGGCTGCTGCCGGATGACCGCGTTCAACGCGCGCATTGCCGCTCGATCTGCGGCGAAATCCATTCCGGCTTCACCACGCTGCGCGCGTCGCTGCCGGTCAATCTCAAGGGGCATTTCCCCGGCTTCAAGATCTGGTCGCGCGCGCAGGCCGACATCGATCGGGTCTGCACCATCTGGCGCGAGTGTCTCGCCAAGTCCGGCGGGCCGTTCCTGTTCGGCGCGGGCCGCACCATGGCGGACGCGATGTACGCGCCGGTCGTGACGCGCTTCATGACCTATGACGTCAAGCTGGAGCCGAAGCTTGCGGCTTACGCCAAGACCATCATGAGCATGCCGGAAATGGTCGAATGGATCGACGCCGCCCGCGCCGAGCCTGCCGACATCGAGGAACTTGAGGTCGAATATTAGGCAGCCTGCCTGCGCTTTGCCCGGCTGGCAGGGGCCGCGCCGCGGGCATGTTTCGCTCAAGCGCGTGCCATAGGACACACGTTGCCAGCCGCGCACCGGCCAGAGCGCCGATACGGGATTCGCTTTCAAATTATTGGCTTCGAAGCGGCATGACGCACTGCAGCGCGTCTGGCGCGATTTTCGCATGGCAACATGCAGCCGTGACCGCAACGATGCGCCGCTGCCGAACTCTTGGACGCCGCTTCCTTGCGCGCTCACGAACGAGAACAAAGGAGGCGTCAATGAACAAGCTCGCGGCCCTCGGCAAATTCTCCCACGTCAAGCCAGGCGACGCCGACTACAAGACCTTCGACATACCGCCGGCCACCGACAAGGTGCCGCTGGTCACGCCGTGGGAGTGACGGCGATGTCGTCCCCGGAGGAGTTAACCCTTGTCGTCGGCCGCTGGCTGCGGCCCGTCGTCTTCGTTCTGGATGTTGTGTACCGTCTCAAGGCCGCGGCGACATCTAGCCGTGAACAAGTGAGTACGGCGTCTGATCACTGATTCGGGCGCGGTTTGTTCGAACCGCGTTCCAAACCTTAAGAAACCGCGCGCCTGCGTCGCGTTTTGAGACACAGGCGCGCGCTTAATTACGCCGCGCCAGGCTGCCTGACGCGCGGCAGCCGCCAACCGATCACCGTTGCTTCGACGGCGTCACCCGATTCGTCATTGTGCCAGCGGCCGTCGACGAACCGGCAGGCGAACGGCAATTGATACGTTCCGCTATGATCCTCGCAGAGCACCTCGACCGGCATTTCCGGCGGAGGTGCGCCAAATCCATCGAATTGCGCCAGCCGCTTTTCCCGAGTTGCCATTTGTCATCCTATCCACTCTTTGCAAATTGCGGCGTCCGCCCGCCCCGGGTTCCCGACCCGTCCCCCGGATCACCCTTCGCCAAGCACAAGCGATGAATACGGTACGAGTGTGGTATCTGTGGCGTTGCATGCTTCCGGCGTGCAAATTGGTGTGATCGACAGTTTCGGGATGAGGCGTAGATGAACGGACGGATCGCTGTTGCCGCAGCTTGCGCAGTGTCCTGCTGGCTGCCGCAGATTAGCCACGCTCAGGACGTTCCGGGCATTGAAATCTGCACCGTGGAAAAGACCATGGAGCGGCGCACCTCGTGCCTGCAGAGCAATGTCGATTTCCTGCAGAAGAACATTACAAAGCTGTCGATCGACAATCAGCGCCGGATCGATGCGGCGAGCCGGCAGATCGACGCGCTGAAGGCGACGGTGGCCTCGCTGGAGAAGCTCGTCGGGGAACAGAAGAAGGCGATCGAGGAGATCAAGAAGGCGCCCGCGCCGCCGGCAAAGGATGCCGTGCCAGCCGCGAAGGAAGGCACCAAGTAGCCACGCTTACGCCACGCGGTAGCGTTCCATGACATCGGTGTCAGGTTCATAGCCGAGCCCTGGACCATCAGGCACTACGACGTCGCCGCATCTGTCCACGTCAATGCCGCCGCGCCACAAGCAGGCGGCGCGCTTCATGTAGAACATCTCGACGAAGGTGGCATCGTCGCGCAGCGACAGCAGATGCAGCGTCGCCAATAGTCCCGGACCGAAATAGGGTGAATGCGGCGCCAGGCGGACGCCGCGGGCGTCGGCCAGTGTCACGACTTTCTGATACTCGGTGATGCCGCCGACTTTCGTTACCGAGGGCTGCGCATGGCTCACCGCACCGGCATCCATCATCTGCCGGAATTGATACACGGTGCAGGCGTTCTCGCCGGCGGCGACGCCGAGCCCGCCTTGCTTGCGCACCTCGGCAAGTGTGGCGAAATCCTCCGGCGGCCACACCGGCTCCTCCAGGAACAGCGGCTTTGCTTCGCGGCAAGCATGCGCAAAGGCAATCGCGGCTGCGCCATCCATCGGGCAGTTCATGTCCACCATCAGCGGAATGTCCGGGCCGATCGCCTGCCGCGCGGCATGCACCGGCGCTGCGGTCGTCTCGTGCAGTTTGATGGCGGAATAGCCCTGGCTCAATGCCGTCCTGCATTCGCCGGCGACGAGGTCCGGCGCGCCAATGCGCAGCAGGCTGGCATAGGCCGGGATTTTCGTCCGCTGCTGCGCGCCCAGCAGCCGGTGCAGCGGCACGCCCTGCGCACGGGCGGCGATGTCCCACAGCGCGATGTCGAGCGCCGAGATTGCGAACATGGTGATGCCGTAGCGGCCGAACAAGTGCAGATTGCGCTGGATCTGCTCCATGAAGGCGGGGATGCCGGCGGCATCCGGCACCTCCTGGCCGCGGGCTTGCGGCGCAATCATCTCGTTGATCGCGGCAAAGGTTGTGCTCGGGCAGACATAGCTGAAGGCATCGCCCCAGCCGGTGACGCCGCCATCAGTGATGACCTCGACCATGACGATGTCGACCGCGGCGATCGACGACGCACCTTGCCTGAAGCTGGCGACACCTGCGTCATAGGGAATGCGGATGTGATGCGCCCTGACGTCGCTGATCTTCATGGTTCCGCTCCTCCCCGGATGCTAGTTTTTCCGATGATGCATGGTTTCGCCCGGCGAGAGCAAGGACTGTCAAACGCGCCGCTATTGCAGCAGGCATGATGGTGGCGCTTCGAAGGAGAACAGCTAGTCCATGAATCCGGCCCAGAAAGCGCTGTGGTATGTCGAAGGCCATCTGTCGAACGCGCTGACGCTCGACGAGATCGCTTCGGTTGCAGGCGTCTCGCGCTTTCACATGGTGCGGGCGTTTGCGGAAGCCACCGGCATGTCGGTCATGCGCTATGTGCGCGCGCGGCGTCTGACCAAGGCGGCGCGGGCGTTGGCAAAAGGCGCGCCCGACATCCTCACGCTGGCGCTGGATGCAGACTACGGTTCCCACGAGGCATTCACCCGCGCGTTCCGCGACCATTTCGGCGTCACGCCGGAACAGGTCCGCGCCGCAACGTGCCTCGACCAGCTCAAACTACAGGAGCCGATCATGATGGACTCCACGCCCTCAACCAATCTGAACCCGCCGCGCTTTGCCACCGCAAAAGCCCTGCTCGTGGCCGGCATCGGCGAACGCTACAATTTCTGCGACAATGGCGGCGCCAACATTCCCAACCAGTGGAATCAGTTCAACCAGAAGGTCGGCGAAATTCCCGACCGCGTCGGCAACGTCGCCTATGGCGTCTGCTGCAGTGGCGATGATTCCGGCAATTTCGACTACATCGCCGGCGTCGAGGTTTCCGACTTCTCCGACCTGCCGCGCGATTTTTCGCGCGTGCGGATTCCCGAGCAGCGCTATGTGGTGTTCAGCCAGACCGAGCACATCTCGACCATCCGCCGCACCGTGATGGCGATCTGGAATCAGTGGCTGCCGCAGTCTGGGTTGAAGGTGGCGGACGCACCGAACTTCGAGCGCTATGACGAAAAATTCGATCCCGCCACCGGCAATGGCGGGCTGGAGATCTGGGTGCCGGTGAAGGAGTAGGACGGCTCGCGCGATGCAAGCATTCAACTGCATCTTTCCTGACAATGCTTGCTGACAGTTTACGCAAAGCAGCCTTCGTCCGTACGTGCGGAGACGGCGAGGAAGAAAGGCAGTGCCGCGCGGCGGCCTACCTAACTTCCTGTATGCTCTATTCTTTCTCAATCAGCCCGCCCCGGTGAGCGCTCCGGGAGACGCCGCCATGCTCCGCGCCCGAACTGGCCCGGAATTCGCATTGCAGCATAGGTCCGTGAGGACCGACCGGCGATTCTGAGCGCCCTGCCAAAGCTGAGCAGCAAATTGAACAGGCCTCAGGTCCCGCTGAAATTCCGGGATTGGAGGGTGCCATGAACATACATGCCGCGGTTAATCCAAAATGGTCTGGCCTTACGCGCCCGAACGGCGAGGCTCTTCGCCTGAACAACAGGAATTTCGTTGCCATCGATCGCGATCGTGACGCCTTGCACGAGCCGACCTATCGCCCTCAGGCTCTCTACAATCGCGCGAACGAAGGCTTTCATGCCAACAACGAAACCTTCCTCCTCCACGAGGTTTCGACAAATCTGCCGATCTACCGCGCCGATACCGGCCCCACTGATTTCCATCTTCACCTTCCACCCGGCGGTTATCAACTCGTGCTGGTCACGTCGGGCGTGTTCACCTTCGATTACGATGGCCGATTTTACTACGTCGGTCCCGGTTCGGTGATGCTGCAGAGCGCGATCGTGCATCGCCAGCTGTTTTACACCTGGTCGGGACTGTCCACCGAGGAGAACCTGCGAACGCCGCAGACGGTGGTGCCGGATCCGATGTCGATGGGCTATTCCGGCAAATTTCTCGAAGCCTTCATTACTGATCCCACGACTTTTCCCAACCCGACGGTGGTTGATCACGATCACATCAACGAGGAGGAAACGCCACGTGTAGCCTGGAGCCATCCGCTGCATGACCGTCCAGCCGATGCCTGTTTCTGGCTGCAGGATCCACTGGAGTTGGAAGCGCTCTTCAAGCCGCTGCCTGTGGGCACACCGATCAAGTCCGCCGGGCCTGCTTACGTGCGCGACATCGGTATCGAGATTCCGAGCGGCCGCCTGACAACCGGACATATCATCGCGACCGATCCGCGCGGCCAGTCGCTGTTGCCTAAGAGCACTTCGGCAGCAGCGGACACCGCCTTTCTCGGCAAAGGCGAAGTTGTCATCTATCGCGTCATTCGCGGCACGGCCGAATTCACCAACGGTGCGGGCGAGAATTTTGAACTGGTGACCGGCGACACCGTCACGGCGGGCAAGGACACGATCAATCTGGTGGGGCTGGGCGAAAATACCCAGGTTCTCCGGCTGGGCTTGCTGAAGGGCATCGAGAATCTTCGCAGCTGGACGCCGACGCAGCGCGACGAAATTGACGGTCTGGCTGGTCAAATCATCACGCGGACCGACGTTCGTCCGTTGCGCAACGAGGGCAAGCCGGTCGGGTATTTGTACGAGTAAGTGCGCGCTTGGCGCTGCCCGTCCTACGACCGATTGTATCGATTGCACCGCTTCGCAATGCTGCTCTGCGCCGCATGGCCGGGGGCTTGCTTGGCAAGCCTCGACTTTGCCATAACTGCCCCAACCAAAATGTTGCGCGTGGGGCTATCAGGAAATCCGCCCGCAGCCGAAAAGAGCCGGGAGGATTTTCATGGCCGATATCCGCGTTCTCGCCACCGATCTGGAATTTCCGGAAGGCCCGGTGGTGATGCCCGACGGCTCCGTCGTTCTGGTGGAAATCCGCGGGCAGCGGCTGACGCGGGTCTTTCCCGATGGCCGCAAGGAAGTCGTCGCGAAAATTCCGGGTGGGCCGAATGGCGCAGCCCTCGGCCCCGACGGCAAGATGTACATCTGCAACAATGGCGGCTTTAGCTGGATCCCGACCCGCAACATGATCATGCCGGGGCCGCAGCCCGACGATTATCAGGGCGGCTCGATCCAGCGCGTGGACCTGCAAAGCGGCAGGGTCGAGACCGTCGTCGCCAAATGCGGCGAGCATGGCCTGCGCGGGCCGAACGATCTCGTGTTCGACAGGCATGGCGGCCTGTGGTTCTCCGAGCTGGGCAAGCGCCGTCACCGCGAGATGGATGTCGGCGGCATGTACTACCTCAAGCCCGGCATGAAGGAGATTGTCGAGGTTGTGCACGGCGTGCTGCCGGCCAACGGCATTGGTCTGTCGCCCGACGAGAATACGGTCTACATCGCGGAGACGCCGACCGCGCGGCTGTGGGCTTACGAAGTTCACGAGCCGGGCGCTTTGAAGCCTCGCGATCCGATCTATCGCGGTGAGCGCGGCAAGCCGATTGCGGGGCTCGGCGGCTACCAGATGTTCGACTCGCTTGCAGTCGAGGCGAACGGCAATGTCTGCGTCGCCACGCTGATCTCCGGATGCATCTCGGTGATCGCGCCCGACGGCACGCTGGTCGAGCAGGTCCCGACCGGCGATCGCGTCACCACCAACATTGCGTTCGGCGGGCCCGAGCTGAGGACCGCCTACATCACGCTGTCCGGCAAGGGCGAACTGATCGCGATGGACTGGTCGCGCCCGGGACTGGCGCTGAATTTCTTGAACAAGTGACGAGCGCGCCAAAAGCGCGATTGTCATTCCGGGGCTCGCGAAGCGAGAACCCGGAATCTCGAGATTCCGGGTTCGATGCTGCGCATCGCCCCGGAATGACGTTGGGGAGGAGTGAGAGATGCCCTGGCTTGAACCGGTGACGCTACGCGGCGCGCATGCGCGGCTCGAGCCGCTGTCGGCCGACCACTACGATGGCCTCCTCGAAGCCGTGAAGGACGGCGAACTCTGGAAGCTCTGGTACACCTTCATCCCGAAGGCCGAAGACATGCGCAAGGAGATCGACCGCCGGCTCGGCCTGCAGGCGGCGGGCTCGATGCTGCCGTTCACGGTATTCGATGCCGAGGGCAAGATCGCGGGCATGTCGACCTACATGAACGTCGATACGCCGAACCGCCGCGTCGAGATCGGATCGACATGGTATGCCAAGCGTGTGCAGCGCACGGCGCTTAACACGCAGTGCAAATTGCTGCTTCTGCAGCATGCCTTCGAGAAGCTTGATTGCATTGCGGTAGAGTTCCGCACGCACTTCTTCAATCACCAGAGCCGCCGCGGCATCGAGCGTCTGGGCGCCAAGCAGGACGGCATTTTGCGCAACCACCAGATTGCGCCGAACGGCACGTTGCGCGACACTGTGGTCTACAGCATCATCGCGTCCGAGTGGCCGACGGTGCAGGCTCACTTGAGTTATCAGTTGAACGAGAAGCTGCGTTAGCAGCCCTGTAGAGGCGCATGGAAACGTTCGATTATGTGATCATCGGCGCGGGCTCGGCAGGCAGCGTGCTCGCGAGCCGTCTGGGCGAGGATTTGGGCACCAGGATTTGCGTGCTGGAGGCGGGGCCGAGCGACTGGCATCCCTACATCCATCTGCCGGCCGGCTTCATCAAGACGTTCCACATGAAGAGCATCAACTGGGCCTACCAGCAGGAGGTGGGCCCCTGGACCGGCGGGCGCAGCATCTATGCGCCGCGCGGCAAGACGCTCGGCGGCTCGTCCTCGATCAACGGCCATATCTACAACCGCGGCCAGCGCCAGGACTTCGACACCTGGGCGCAGATGGGCAATCGCGGCTGGGGCTATCCGGACGTGCTGCCTTACTTCAAGCGAATGGAGCGCCGGGTCGGCGAGGGTGAGGACACGTTCCGCGGCCGCCAGGGTCCGCTCACCGTCACCACCATGGACTGGAAGGACCCGCTCTGCGAGGCCTTCATGGAAGGCGCGGTCAGCCTCGGCATTCCCAAGAACCCGGATTACAACGGCGGCATCCAGGAAGGCGTGTCCTACTGCCAGCGCACCATCGAGGGTGGCCTGCGCATGAGCGCGGCAAAGGCTTTCCTGCATCCGGCGAGGAAGCGCGGCAATGTCGACGTGCGCACGCATGCGCATGTCACCAACATCATCTTCGAGGGCAAGCGCGCCGTCGGCGTGCGCTACCTCAAGGGCGGCCGCGGCGGCACGCCGGTCGAGGTGCGCGCGTCCAAGGAGGTCATTCTCTCCGGCGGCGCCTATAATTCGCCGCAGGTGCTGCAGCTTTCCGGCGTCGGCTCGCCTGATCTTCTGAGATCGCTCGGCATCGAGGTGCGTCACGCGCTGCCCGGCGTCGGCGAGGGGCTGCAGGATCACTACGCGCCGCGCTCGGTGGCGCGGGTGAAGAACATCAAGACCATCAATGAGCTGCGGCGTGGCTTTAGTTTGTGGATCGAAGCGCTGAAATGGGCGACCACGCGGCGCGGCCTGCTGTCGCTGTCGCCGACCATGGTCTATTGCTTCTGGCATTCCGGCGAGACCGCCGAAAGCTCTGACCTGCAGCTCACCTTCAC
>Ga0081540_1002611_pt1 | contig 14644 bp, 12 predicted proteins | sample TabmetS2T1R1_FD_71024 | JGI IMG/M metagenome (GOLD analysis project Ga0081540, IMG submission 71024) | Tabebuia heterophylla rhizosphere microbial communities from the University of Puerto Rico - S2T1R1 | ecosystem: Host-associated > Plants > Roots > Rhizosphere ... | reverse complement strand
GGGCGCGGGGGGGGGGCCGGTGCGGCCTCGAGGCCGGGGACCGGAGGCCCGCCGCCGACCCCGATGCGAGGGTGCCAAACAGCCACCACGTGGCACAGCGGATCGCCCGGTTCTGGGGGCGGGAGGCGGACGTCATCCACCCGCCGGTGGACCTCGCGCGCTTCGCCGCGCAGCAGGCGGCGGCCGGACGGGGGGACCACTTCCTCTGGCTCGGAGCGCTCGCTCCCTACAAGCGGGTGGACGTCGCGGTGGAGGCCTTCCGCCGGACAGGTCAGACGCTGTGGATCGCCGGGGACGGCCAGGACGGGCGGCTGCTCCGCGACGGCCTTCCGCCGAACGTCCGGTGGCTGCGCAAGGTTCCGGACGCCGACGTGCCGGGCCTCTACCGGGGAGCGCGGGCGCTGGTGTTCCCCGGCGAGGAGGACTTCGGCATCGCGCCGCTCGAGGCGCTCGCCTCGGGGCGTCCGGTGATCGCCCTGGGCCGGGGCGGCGCCCTGGAGACTCTCACCCCGGAGACCGGGCTCCTCTTCGACGAGCCGACCCCGGAGGCGCTGGTGGACGCGCTGGGACGGTTCGAGGCCTTCGAGCCGACCTTCCAGCCGGCGCGGGCGCGCGCCCAGGCCGAGCTGTTCTCCGAGGAGCGCTTCCGGGACGCCGTCCGGAGGAAGATCGAGGCGCTGCTGGCCGGCCGCACCGACCTCCGTGGCCGGCTTCCGTGGTAGGGCAGAGAGCGTGTTCAACCGGCTGCAGCGGTTCTGGACATCGATCAAGGTCGCCATCGACGTGGTGGTGCTGACGCTCGCCTTCGCGCTGGCGTACCTCACCCGCTTCGACGCGCTCACCGCTCCCCGGCCGCCCTGGCGCGAGACGCTGGTGACGCTCGTCCTGGTCCTGGTGCTCTTCCCGGTGACCTACCGGCTGTCCCGCCTCTACGCGACCAACCGGGTGCGGACCCACCTCGAGGAGGTCTTCGAGCTCTTCAAGGCCACCATCACCGGAAGCCTGGTGCTGGTCGCCCTGACCTACTTCGGGCGTGAGCGCTACTCGCGCCTCACCCTGGTCTTCTTCGCCGCCTACTCGTTCGTCCTGGTCGCGACGACCCGGGTCGCGCTGCGGATGTGGCTCGAGTCGATGCGGCGGAAGGGGCTGAACCTCAAGTCCATCCTCCTGATCGGGGCGGGCGAGCTCGGCGAGCGGGTGGTGGAGACCATCGACCACCACCGCGAGCTCGGCTTCCGGGTGACCGGGGTGCTCTCCCGCGACCCGCTTCCGCCCGGGAGCTCGGTGGGTGGTGCGCCGGTCCTCGGCACCGCCGACGGGCTCGAGACGGCGCTTCGCGACGCTCCGGTGGACCAGGTGATCCTCGCGCTTCCCTCCGAGGACATGCCGCTCATCAAGGCGTTGATGGACCGCCTGGCCCTGCACACGGTGGACGTGAAGATCGTCCCCGACCTCTTCCAGTACGTGACGCTCTACGGGGGGCTGGAGGAGTTCGGCGGCCTGCCCATCGTCAGCCTGCAGGGTGGCCCGCTCGAGGGCTGGAACCTGGTGGCCAAGCGCGCCTTCGACATCCTCTTCTCCGCGCTGGCCCTCCTGGTGGTCTCGCCGCTGATGGTGATCGTCGCGGTGGCGGTGAAGCTGTCGAGCCGCGGCCCGGTGCTCTACACCCAGGAACGGATGGGCATGGACGGGGCGGTCTTCCGGATCCTCAAGTTCCGCACCATGGGGATGGACTCGGAGCGGTCCGGCCCCCGGATGGCGACCGCCGAGGACGATCGCGTCACGGCGCTGGGCGGGTTCCTCCGGCGCACGTCCCTGGACGAGCTGCCCCAGCTGTTCAACGTCCTCCGCGGCGACATGAGCCTGGTGGGCCCGCGCCCCGAGCGGCCGGTGTTCATCGAGGAGTTCAAGCGGCAGATCCCGAAGTACCACCTGCGGCACAAGGTGAAGTCGGGCATCACCGGCTGGGCGCAGATCAACGGGTTGCGCGGGCAGACCTCGATCCAGAAGCGGATCGAGTACGACCTCTACTACATCGAGAACTGGTCGCTGCTCCTGGACCTCAAGATCCTCATCCGCACGGCGCTGGGCGGATTCCTCTCCCGCAACGCCTATTGAGCAGCAACGGTCGCCGGAGCGCCGGCCCGGTTCTGGAGATCGAAGAGCGTCCGTCCCAGGCGCGCCATCCCGACCTCGATCTTCTCGGCGCTCTGGTTGGAGAAGTTCAGCCGGAGGAAGCCGTGCTGGGGCGGCCCGACGAAGAAGCCGCTCCCTGGCACCACGGCCACCGAGTGCTCGATGGCCGCGCGGAACACCTCGTCGTCGCGGAGGCCGGGGGGCAGCTCGAGCCAGAGGAAGAGGCCGCCGTCCGGGGTGGACCAGCGGGTGCCGGCGGGCATGGTGTGCTCCAGAGCGCGCAGCATCGCCTCGCAGCGCAGGCGGTACTCGCCGCGGATCCGCCCGAGGTGCGCCTCGTAGTCGAAGGTCCGGAGCAGCTCGGTCACCGCGTGCTGGTTCAGCGTGGCGGTGTGCAGGTCACAGGCCTGCTTGGCGACGGTCATCGTCCGCATCAGCGGCCTCGGCCCATGCACCCAGCCGATCCGCAATCCGGGGGCGAGGGTCTTGGAGAAGGTCCCGAGGTGGAAGGTGAGCTCCTCGGCGAGCGCGGCGATCGGCGTGGAGGGCGTTCCGCGGAAGCGCAGCGCGCCGTAGGGGTCGTCCTCGAGCACGGGGACGCCATGACGACGGGCCGCCTCGGCCAGCTCGTGCCGGCGGTGCGCGGCGAGGGTGGTGCCCCTCGGGTTCTGGAACTCCGGGACGACGTAGACCAGCGCGGGCCGGTGCTCGCGCATGGCGTCGTCGAGGAGCTCGGTCCGGAGGCCGTCGTCGTCGCCGGGGAGCGCGACCACATTGACCTCGTAGGCGGAGAACGCCTGCAGCGCGGCGAGGTAGCTCGGGTTCTCCACCAGGACGGTGTCGCCCGGATCGAGGAGCAGGCGGGCCACCAGATCGATGCCCTGCTGGCTGCCGCTGACCACCATCACGCTCTCCGCCGTCGCCGCGATGCCGCGGGCGCGCAGCCGGTCGGCGATCCACTCCCGGAGCGGGAGGAATCCCTCGGTGATGCCGTACTGGAGCGCCGCGCCGGGGTTCTTCCGGAGCACGGCCTGGAAGGCCTCGCCCAGCTCGCGGGCGGGAAAGAGCTCCGGCGCAGGGAGGCCGCCGGCGAACGAGAGCACCTCCGGGCGCTCCGCCACCTTGAGGATCTCCCGCACCGCCGACGGGGGCACGCCCCGCATGCGTCTCGCAGTCTGGATGTTCATCGCGCGGGCTCCCTCCGTGGAGTGATGCGGGTCTCTTCCTTCACCGGGCAGAGGACGATGGTGGTCTGGGTGCGGGTGACGCCGGGCAGCGTGCGCAGCTCCTCGGTGAGGAGCCGGTCGAGGGTGCCGGTGTTCTCGGTGCGGACCTTCAGGAGGTAGCTGTCCTGGCCCGCGACACGGTGGCACTCGAGCACTTCCTCGAGGCCCATCACCTTCCGGGCGAACCCCTCGAAGTACTTCGGGTGCTCGATGCCCACGCCGATGAAGGCGGTGATGTCCTTCCCCAGCCTCCGGGGATCCACCCGCGCGGTGTAGCCGGTGATGATCCGCTGCTCCTCGAGCTTCCGGATGCGGTCAGCGACCGACGGCTGCGACAGCCCCACCTTCTTCGCGATCTGCGCCTGCGTCAGCCGGGCATCGGCCTGGAGCAGGTCGACGATCTCGGTGTCCACCTCGTCCATGAGAACGACATCTTGCCGCTCTCCTGGCAGTATTCAATAGGCACAATGATTGTTACGCCTATTTTGTATCGGAAGTGTTCTCGAGTGAGCCTGCCTCTCACGGGCCGGGCGTGGCCACGGAGACCGGTCCCGACCGGGATGCCCGCGCCGCCAGCGCCGAGGTGCCCGCGACGTGCAGCGCAGCGCCGAGCAGCACCACGTCCTTGAGGATGAACCCCCCGCCATCGTTCCCCGGCGCGAGGAGCCCCGGGGTGCTGACCAGGAACGAGAGGGTGACCAGGAAGGTGCCGGTGGCGAGCAGGCCCCCGACCACCCCGAGCCGCGGCCACCACGGGGCGAGGAGGAGGCCGAGCGCGGCGGCCACCTCGACGACTCCGATCACCGCCGAGGCCGCACGCACGCTGAACAGCGCGTACATCCAGGAGAGGACCGGAGAGTGGCTGACCAGCGGCTGGATCGCGTCCGCCTCGAACTGGAAGAACTTGAAGGTCCCGAACAGCGCCAGGAGGAAGGCGAGGCCGATCCGGAGCACGGAGGCTCCGACGGTCTGGATCTGCTGTCCACGGCGCGCATCGAGAACGGTGGCGGTCATCGGGAAGCTCCTGCTCTTTGACGTAGGTACGCCGACCCCGGGTCGCGGTTACACCGCCGGCGGCCGGAAGCAGTCTCCCGGGTGTTGAGGTAGCCTCGAACGGGGATCGGGAGTGAGGGCGCACGCACATCCCGCCGAGCGCGACCGCCTCGCCAGGCGGGTGAGCCCCGGACCACTCGTTCACGCCTCCGAGCTCCTGGTCGTCTTCGTCGCCTACATGCTGACCGCGCGCCTCGGGCTGTTGGTGGCGCCGGTGAGCGGGTTCGCGACGCTCGTCTGGCCGCCGACGGGCATCGCCCTGGCCGCGCTGCTCCTGCGAGGCAATCGCCTCTGGCCGGCGGTGCTGCTCGGTGCCGTCGTGGCCAACGTCTGGAGCGGCGCCTCCTTCTGGGTCGCGGCGGGGATCGGGATCGGGAACACCCTGGAGGCGATCCTGGCGGTGGCCCTCCTCGAGCGGGTGGTGCGGATCCACCCCGGTCTCGACCGGCTGGTCGATGTGCTCGGGCTGGTGATCCTGGCCGCAGGGCTGAGCACCACCGTCAGCGCCACCATCGGGGTGGCGGTTCTGCGGCTCGCGGGCGTCGTCGAGCAGGGACACTTCGCGGAGACCTGGCGCGCGTGGTGGGTGGGGGACGCGCTCGGGGACCTGGTGGTGGCGCCGGTGATCCTCACCTGGAGTCGTCTCGGCGGGCTGAAGCTGCCCCTGCGAAGGGCCGTCGAGGCGCTCGCGCTCGTCGCCGTGGCCGTGGGCCTCAGCTGCTTCGTGTTCCTCCTCGGCCCGCCGCTCGAGCCCACCCCGTTCCGGCAGGCGCACGTCCTGTTCCCGGTGCTGATCTGGGCCGCGCTGCGTTTCGGGCCTCGCGGTGGCAGCGCCACCATCCTCCTCATCTCGGTCTTCGCGGTCTGGGGGACGCTCGCCGGTCACGGCCCCTTCATCGGAGAGACGCCGGATCTGAGCCTCCTCTCGCTGCAGATCTTCATGGGCGTGGCGAGCATCACTGCGCTGGTGCTCGCAGCGGCGAGCGCCGAGCGGATGGAGGCGCTGAGGGCCGAGCAGGAGCTGCTGGCCATCGTCTCCCACGATCTCAAGAATCCGGTCGGGGCCCTCCGGCTCGGCACCCGGCATCTGTTGACCCAGCCCCAGGAGCAGCTGGGTCCCCAGGCGCGCAAGCATGCCGAGTTCATCGCCCGCATCGCACTGAGGATGGAGTCGCTGATCGGCAGCGTCCTCGATGCGGCGACCATCCGGACCGGTCACCTCTCGCTCGTGCCCGAGCGGCACGATCTGGCCGCGCTGATCCGCGACGCCGCCGACACCTTCCGCCCGCTGGCAGAGGAGAAGTCACAGGCCCTGCGAGTGGAGGTGCCGCCGGAGCTGCCGGTGGAGGGGGACCGGGAGCGGCTGCTTCAAGCCCTCTCCAACCTCCTCGCCAACGCGGTGAAGTTTGCGCCGACCAACGGGACCATCACCGTGCGGGCCTCGGTCGAGGACGGGTGGGTGGAGTGCTCGGTCTCCGACGACGGGCCCGGCATCGCGCCGGGCGAGCTGGAGCGGGTCTTCGAGCCGTACTGGAGCGGGGAGTCGTCGAGCGGGACGGGCCTCGGCCTCTCCATCGTCCAGGGCATCGTCGAGGCCCACGGGGGCACGACATCGGTCGAGAGCCGGCCTGGACGGGGCACGACCATCGGGTTCCGGCTCCCGCTCGTCTCCGGCGAGCAGACCGCGGCCGGGGTGGTGATGCCGCGGCTGCTCTCGCGTGGACCGTAGCCCGCGAGAGTCTCCCCCGGGCCCGGTCGACCTTCAGCGGGCCGTGAACCCGCCGTCGACGGTGAGGATCTGGCCCACCACGAACTTCGCCTCGGGCGAGGCGAGATAGAGGACCGACTCGGCGATGTCCTCGACCGCCCCCGGGCCACCGGCAGGCACCTGGGACTTGAAGTATGCGCGGAAGGCGTCGACTGACCCGAACATCCGTGCCGGCATGTCCGTCTCGATGGGCCCGGGGGCGACGGCGTTGACCCGCACCCCCTGGGGAATGAACTCGATCGCCGCGGCGCGGGTGAGGGCATCCACCGCGCCCTTGCTCGCGGCGTAGATGCTGGAGTCCGCGAAGCCCACGGCTGCCACCACCGAGCTGTTGTTGATGATGCTCCCCCGCGTCTTCACCAGATGGGGCAGGGCGTGCTTCATCCCCAGCCAGGTGCCGCGGACGTTGACCCCGACGGTCTCGTCGAAGTCCGCGGTGCCGAGGGTGCCGATGGGGCCGTTCTTCCCCTCGATGCCCGCGTTGTTGAAGAGCACGTCGAGCTGGCCGTACTCCTTCAGGGTTCCCTCGACCGCCGCCTTGACGTCGGCCTCCTTCGCCACGTCCGCGCGGATGAACTTCGCCGTCCCGCCCGCCTTCTGGATGGCCTGGACGACCGCCACGCCCTGCTCCTCACGCCGCGCCGCCACCACCACCTTCGCGCCCTCGCGGGCGAACGCTTCCGCCGTGGCCCGCCCGATGCCGGCGTTCCCGCCGAGGACCAGGACCACCTTCGACTCGAATCGCTTCATGGCTGTCTTTGCTCCCTCGTTCACTGGACCGGGGCAGGAGGCCCCGGTTCCAGGTCGGGCGCTTGGATGCGCATTCTGGAACGATCGTTCCACAAAATCCCGGTGACGGTTCGTGCCGGCCGGAAATCGAGGGGTTACAATTCCGGGCGATGGCCCGCCCCCGGGAGTTCGACGTCGACGACGCGCTGGATCGCGCGACCCAGGTCTTCTGGTCGCGCGGCTACGAGGCGACGAGCGTCCAGGACCTGGTGGACGCGCTGGGGGTGAACCGGGCGAGCCTCTACGCCACCTTCGGCGACAAGGCGCAGCTCTTCGCGGCGGTGCTGGACCGATACGAAGAGCTGGTGAACGGGGCGGTGCTCCATGCGCTCGCTCCGCCGGCGGCCGGGGCCGAGGCGGTGCGCGGCTGGTTCAGGACGCTCATCGGGGCGACGACGCAACCGCGCACGCCCAAGGGCTGCCTGATGATCAACACGCTGACCGGATGCAGCACGGCGCCGCCCGAGCTCTACGATCGGGTCATCGCCGGCGTCCGGTCCTCGACCGACCGGTTGCAAGAGGCGCTCGGCCGCGATCCGGAGCTCGCTCGCCGGGACGACACGCGGACCCTGGCGCGCTTCTTCGCCGCCGAGGGCCACGGGCTCGCGGTGCTGGCCCGGGCGGGCGTCCGCCGCCAGGAGCTGGAGGCAGCGGCCGAGGTGGCACTGCGCGTGCTCGAGCCGCGCAGCGAGCGCAGCTGATCGCACCGACGGTCCAGCATCCCTTCTGATGGACCCGCGAAGCGGCGCCGGGAGGCCGACGGCACGCTTCCCGGACGAACCGACGTGCAGGAGCGCCCCGGGCCGCGCGCTGTGGAAATCTCGCGACGGGCGTAGTGCGCCCTGGCACGTCGATGTCGCTTGCGCGCCTGGACCGGTGCGTATAGATATGCGCGCCTAATGCATAAGTATGCCATCGGGGTGGTCGGGGCTTCCGGCTACTCCGGCATCGAGCTCTGCCGCATCCTCGCCGCTCACCCGGGAGTGGAGGTCCGCTTCGCCGCGAGCGATCGCTGGGAGGGCGCGACCGTCCGCGCCCGGACCGGGATCGCCGGAGCGGTGGGGGCGCTCTCCTACGTCCCGAACGCCCAGTCTCTGAAGGCGGCCGAGGGCTGTGCGGCGGTGCTCCTCGCCACCCCGGCCGAGGCGTCGCTGGAGCTCGCCCCGGCCCTCCTCGAGCGTGGCATCAAGGTGGTGGACCTCTCCGGCGCCTTCCGCCTCTCCGACGCCGGGGCGTACCCGAGGCACTACGGCTTCGAGCACCGGGCGCCGGCGCTCCTCGAGCGCGCGGTGTACGGCCTCCCCGAGCTCTCCGATCGGAAGGCCATCGCCGCCGCCCGGCTGGTCGCCAATCCCGGCTGCTACCCCACCGCCGCGGCGCTGGCCCTCGTGCCGCTTCTCCGCGCCGGGCTCCTGGCCGAGGAGTCGATCGTCATCGACGCCGCCTCGGGTGTCTCCGGCGCTGGACGCCAGGCCACCGAGGCCTACAGCTTCTGCGAGGTCTCCGACGACGTCCGTCCCTACAAGGTCCTCCGGCACCAGCACACGCCGGAGATCGCCCAGTCGCTGGCCCGCGGCGCCGGCAAGTCCGTGCGCGTGACCTTCACTCCGCACCTCCTGCCCATCAAGCGGGGCATCCTCTCCACCGCCTCCGCCCGCCTCGCGCCGGGCATCGTCCCCGGGGCGCCTGCCGAGGCGCTGCGGGCCGCCTACCGCGACGAGCCGCTGGTCGAGGTGCTCGACACACCCGAGCAGGTCTCCATCGCCAGGACCGTCGGAACTGCGCGCGCTGCCGTCGCCGTCTCTGCCTCCGACTCCGGCTTCGATCCTGGCCGGGTGGTGGTGGTCTCGTCGATCGACAACCTTCTCAAGGGGGCGGCGAGCCAGGCGATCCAGAACCTCAATCTCATGCTGGGGTTCGCCGAGCGCACCGCGCTGGAGCCGGCCCCGGGAGTCTCGCCGTGAACGTCCAGGGCTTCCGGTTCGCCGGGCTCCACGCCGGCATCAAGCCGGCGAGGAAGGACCTCGCGCTCGTGGTGAGCGACGTGCCTGCCTCGGCCGCGGGCTGCTTCACCATCAACCGTGCGCAGGCCGCCCCGGTGCAGGACGCGGAGCCGAGACTGCCGGCCACCGGCGTCCGCGCGGTCCTGATCAACAGCGGCAACGCCAACGCCCTCACCGGAGACGAGGGGCGCCGGGACGTGGTCCAGGTCCGTCGCGCCCTCGGGGCCGTGATGCGGATTCCGCCCGAGGCGATCTACACCGCCAGCACCGGCGTCATCGGGGTACAGCTCCCGGTGGAGAAGATCACCGAGGGGCTTCCTCGGCTGGTGGAGTCGCTCGGGGTGAGCTGCGAGCCCGCTGCCGAGGCGATCATGACCACCGACACCCATCCCAAGGTGGCCCGGCGGTCGCTTCACCTCGGAGGACGCGAGGTGAGCATCCTCGGTCTGGCGAAGGGCTCGGGGATGATCGCGCCCCAGATGGCGACGATGATCGCCGTCGTGTGCACCGACGCGGCAGTTCCGCCGCCGGTGCTCGCCCGGGCGCTGCGCAGCGCGGTCGATGCGAGCTTCCACGCCGTGGTGGTCGACGGCGACATGAGCACCAACGACTGCGTCTTCGCCCTGGCCAACGGCCTCGCGGCGAACGCGCCGGTGGGCGAGGCCGGCCCGGACTACGAGAGCTTCTGCGCCGCGCTCACCGACGTCTGCGCGGAGCTGGCGCGCGACATCGCCGCCGACGGGGAGGGGGCCACCAAGCTCCTCACCGTGGAGATCACCGAGGCGCCGAGCACCGCCATCGCTCGGGACATCAGCAAGGCCATCGCCGTGTCGCCCCTGGTGAAGACCGCGCTCTTCGGTGCCGATCCGAACTGGGGACGGGTGCTGGCCACGGTCGGCGCCCGCGCCGGCAGCCAGGACTATCCGATCGACCCGGAGAAGTCGGAGGTCCGGATCCAGGGCGTCCGGGTGTTCGGGGACGGCGCGCCGCAGCCGCACGATCCTGAGACGCTCCGGGCTCGCATGCGCGAGCCGGAGGTGGTGGTGGAGGTCGCGCTCGATGCGGGGAAGGGCTCGGCCACCGCCTGGGGCTGCGACTTCAGCTACGACTACGTGAAGATCAACGCCGACTACACCTCACTCATCGTCCCCCAGGCCGACGGCTCGGTGCGGCGCGAGGATCGGCTCACTCGCTACAGCCCGGGCTTCAAGCAGACGTTGCTGGTCGAGGCGCTCAAGTACATCTCCCGCTTCTCCGGGACGACCTGCGTGCTGGGGTACGGAGGTGAGGGGCTGCGGAAGAGCTCGCTGCGGGCCAGCTTCTGCGAGGACGTGGTCCTCCTCCGCTCCGTCGGCCTCCGGCCGGTGGTGGTGCACGGGGCGGTGCCGCCCGAGGAGGGGATGCCGCCCGTGGACCCCGACGTGCTGGAGATGGTGCTCACCGGCCGGATCACCGGCGACCTGGTGGCGCTGCTCAACGCCGGTGGGGGCCGCGCCGTGGGCGTGTCGGGGAAGGATGGCCCGCTGCTCCGGGCCGTGCCCGCGGCGTCCGATGTCTACGAGCCCGGCGAGCGGATGGGAGAGGTGCGCGAGGTGAACCGCGCCTTCCTGGAGATGTTGATGGAAAAGGACTACCTGCCGGTCATCGCTCCGGTCGGCATCGGCCCCCGCGGCGAGACGCTCCATCTCTCACCAGAGGGTGCCGCGGCCGAGGTGGCCATCGCACTCGGGGCGCCCAAGCTCATCCTCCTCCAGGATGCCAAGGGGCTGCTCGCCGACGGCGAGGTCAGCAACCAGCTCACGGTGAGCGACCTCGAGCGCCAGCTGGCCGACGGTGCCGTTCCCCCGAAGAGCAAGCCGCTGGTGCACGCCATCCTCCGCGCGCTCACGGGTGGGGTGGATCGAGTTCACGTCCTCGACGGCAGGGTGGCCCACGCCACCATCGCCGAGCTCTTCACCGACCACGGCGTCGGCACGCTGGTGACCGCCGGATGAGAGCGCGCGAGGAACAGACCACCGAGGCGCGCCGGCAGGCGATCCGCCGTCTCATCCAGGGTCGGAAGGTCGCGACGCAGGAGGATCTCCGCGCGCTCCTGGCCAGTCAGGGCTTCGACGTCACGCAGGGAACCCTCTCCCGGGACCTCGCACGGCTGGGAGCGCGGCGCGCTCCGGGCGCCGAGGGTGGCACGGTGTACGAGCTCCCCGTCGAGGGAGCCCCGGCGGTCACCAACGGGTTGCTCGAGGCGCTCGACCCGCTGGTGCGTGGGGTGCGGGACAACGGCGCGCTGGTCGTGGTGCACACCACGCCCGGCGCCGCGCAGGCGGTCGCGCTCGCGCTGGACCAGGCGCGCCTGCCCGAGGTGCTGGGAACCATTGCCGGGGACGACACGGTGTTCGTCGCGCCGGTGCAGGCCGCCTCGGCGTCGAGGCTCACCAGGGTCCTCCAGGGACTCCTACGGAAGGGAAGAAGGTCATGAAGAGAGAGAAGATCGTCCTCGCGTACTCCGGAGGGCTCGACACCTCGGTGCTGGTCCGGATCCTCTCGGAGGACTACGGCTACGACGTGGTCTGCTGCCACGCCGACGTGGGCGAGGCGCGCGACGCGAAGGCCCTGACCGAGCGGGCGAAGGCCGCCGGCGCCGTGGCGATGGAGATGGTGGACGCCAAGGAGGAGTTCGCGAAGGACTTCTGCTTCCCCGCGCTCCAGGCCAACGCGCTCTACGAGGGCGTCTATCCTCTCAGCGCCGCGCTGAGCCGTCCGCTGATCGCGAAGCACCTGGTGGACGTCGCTCACAGGTACGGGGCGACCGCGGTGGCGCACGGGGCCACCGGCAAGGGCAACGACCAGGTGCGGTTCGATCTGGCGGTGAAGGGCCTCGACCCGGCGCTGAAGATCATCGCGCCGCAGCGAGAGCGGAACATCAGCCGTGACGAGGCGATGGACTACGCCGCCAAGCACGGGATCATCGTCCCGACGACCCGCAAGAGCCCGTTCAGCATCGACGAGAACCTCTGGGGCCGGAGCATCGAGGGTGGCATCCTCGAGGATCCGGACACCGAGCCCCCCGAGGAGGCGTTCGCCTGGACGAGGTCCTGGAAGGACGCTCCGCCCGAGCCGGGGCTGATCCGCATCGGCTTCAAGGCCGGCTATCCGGTCACCGTCAACGGCGAGAAGCTGTCGCCCGCCCAGCTCATCACCAAGGTCGGCGAGTTCGCGGGCCTCCACGGAGTGGGCCGCATCGACCTGATGGAGAACCGGGTGGTGGGCATCAAGAGCCGCGAGAACTACGAGTGCCCGGCGGCGGTGACGCTCATCGCCGCGCACCAGGACCTCGAGCGGTTCACCACCCTCGGCCTCTCGGCCCGGACCAAGGCCCAGCTGGACACCACGTTCGCCCAGCTCACCTACGACGGCTTCTGGTACTCGCCGCTCCGGACCGCCATCCAGGCGTTCAACGACGAGCACAACAAGTTCGTCACCGGCGAGGTGACGATGAAGCTCTTCAAGGGCTCGCTGAAGCCGGTGGGGCGCAGCTCCGAGTTCGGCGTCTACAACAAGCTGCTCTCCACCTACGGGCGGGAGGACAAGTTCGACCATCGCGCCGCCGAGGGCTTCATCAACCTCCTCGGCCTTCAGCTCCAGGAATACAGCCGGCTGCACGGGGGAGGGGCGTGATCGCCAAGACCGACGCGGCCGGGGGGCCCTCGCTCCTGCCGGAGGTGCTCGCCTTCTCCAGCTCGCTGGAGCAGGACCGGGCGCTGCTGCGCGAGGACCTGGTGGGCTCGATTGCTCACCTCGCCATGCTGTCGCGCCAGGGCATCGTCCCGGCCGAGGCGGCGCGGGCCATCCACCAGGGCCTGGTCGGTCTGTGGGGTGACGCGGAGTCGGGCACCTTCGTCCCCGCGAACGAGGAAGACGTGCACATGGCCGTGGAGGCCGAGCTGACCCGCCGCCTGGGTGACACGGCCGGCTTCCTCCACACCGGGCGGTCGCGCAACGACCAGGTGGCGCTGGACCTGCGCCTGTTCGTCCGCGAGCGCTGCGCCGATCTTCTGGGCGGGCTCGCCGAGCTGCTGTCCCTGGTGGCCGCGCGCGCCGAGGCCGATCGCGAGGTGGTGCTCCCGGCGTACACCCACCGGCAGCGCGCCCAGCCGGTGAGCGCCGGCTACTGGTGGGCGGCGTACGGGGCGATGTTCGCCCGGGACGTGGAAGCGGTGCGATTCGCCCTCGGCCAGGTGGATGCCTCCCCACTGGGGGTGGGGGCCATCGCCGGCACCTCTCTGCCGACCGACCGGCGAATTCCACAGGAATTGCTCGGCTTCTCGCGGCTCACGGCCAACGGCCTGGACACCGTGGGCGACCGGGACTTCGCGCTGGACTTCGTCTACGCCGCGAGCCGGTTCCTGCTCCACGCCTCCCGGCTGGCCACGGACGTGGTGGACTTCGCCTCCAGCGAGTTCGGGTTCCTGGTGCTCGACGACGCCATCGCCTGCGGGTCGAGCCTGATGCCCCAGAAGAAGAACCCCGACGTCTTCGAGCTGGTGCGCGGCCGCAGCGGCCAGGGGATCGGTGCGCTGGTCCAGCTCTTCACCACGCTCAAGGGTCTGCCCGGCGGCTACAACCGCGACCTGCAGGAAGATCGCGCGCCCCTCATGACCACGGCCGCGAACGCTCTTGCGGTGCTCGGCGCGCTGCGCGTGGCCGTCCCCCGCATCCGCTTCGATCCGGCGCGCTGCCGGTCGGCGCTCGAGCGGGACCACACCCAGGCCACGGACGTCGCCGAGGCGCTGGTGAAGACGGGCATCCCGTTCCGGTCCGCCTACCGCCGGGTCGGCACGCTGGTGCGGAAGGCGCAGGGAGCCGGGCTGGGGCTGATGCAGGCCCAGGAGCTCGCCCGGGAGCTGGACCCCGAGCTGGCCGCCGCGCTCGCGTCGGTCGGAGACGTGACTGCCTCCGTCGCCGGCAAGCGTAGCGCCGGGTCGACCTCGCCGGCGGAGGTGGACCGGCAGATCGCCGCGCTCCGCCAGGCCGCGACTGAGGCCCGGAGCACGGCGAATTCGGTGCCGCGCCTCGCGCAGCTGTTCCTTGCTCTGTCCGGAGCGCCGCGATGAGCCACTTCCTGCGGATGCGGGATCTCCAGCGAGGCGAGATCCGACGCCTCTTCGCCCGTGCCTCGCAGCTGAAGCGCCGCCGTCGAGAAGGGCGGATCGAGGACTCGCTGGCCGGCAAGACCGTCGTGCTCCTGATGGAGAAGGCGAGCACCCGGACCCGGCTCTCGTTCGCCGCAGCCGCGTTCCAGCTCGGCGGCCACGCCATCGAGCTGAGCGCCGGCACCAGCCAGCTGGCCCGAGGCGAGCCGCTCTCCGACACGGCCCGCGTCATCTCGGGCTATGCGGACGCGGTGGTGATGCGCACCACGACGGACGCCCGGCTGGAGGAGTTCGTTCGCTGGAGCTCGGTGCCGGTGATCAACGGGCTGACCGACGGCGGCCACCCGGTGCAGGTGCTGACCGACCTCTTCACCATCGAGGAGGCGATCGGCGCGGTGGCCGGCAAGCGGATCGCCTTCGTCGGGGACGGCTCGGGGAACATGGCCCGCTCGTTCCTGGAGGCGGCGCCGCTCCTCGACTTCACGCTGCAGCTCGGCTCGCCCCCCGCCTTCCGCCCAC
>Ga0081540_1002610_pt1 | contig 14645 bp, 14 predicted proteins | sample TabmetS2T1R1_FD_71024 | JGI IMG/M metagenome (GOLD analysis project Ga0081540, IMG submission 71024) | Tabebuia heterophylla rhizosphere microbial communities from the University of Puerto Rico - S2T1R1 | ecosystem: Host-associated > Plants > Roots > Rhizosphere ... | reverse complement strand
GGCAAGCTGCGCATCCTCATCGTGGAGGACGAGGCGGTGGTTGCCCTCCAGGTGAAGCACGATCTGGAAGCGGCCGGGCATAAGGTCGTGGCCATGGCGACGAACCTTGCGCAGGGCGTTCAGCTCTCCGACAGTTCCGAGATCGACGTCGCCTTTCTCGACGTACGCCTCGGGGACGATCTCAGCACGGCAGTTGCTGAGAATCTGCTCAAACGCGGCATTCCTTTTGCCTTCGGCACAGGCTTTGAGGATGACAGTATCCTGCCGGGCCATCTACGTGGCATCCCCAGGCTGGTGAAACCATATGAAACCGACGGTGTTTCTCGGCTGTTGACCAGTCTGTCAAAGGCCCAGGAAAGCGTGATCGGCTGAGACAGTGAAAGAATATGTCCCGGATTGGAACGTCGTTCTGGGCGGACGGGACGGCGGCAGGTCAGGAACGGGCGAACGAAATTCTACTGGATCGGCATGACCACGATGAGCGAAACGGATCTGGAGAGCTGCGCGCGCGAGCCCATCCACTCTCCAGGAGCGATCCAGCCTCACGGTGCGCTCCTGGTGCTCGACCTCAAAGACCTCACAGTTGTCCAGGCCAGCGAAAACGCTGCAACCTTGCTTGGCACTCCAATTCACCCAGGGACGAAGGTGGGCGGTGAGGCTGTCCAGCTGATGGCGGATATGCGCTCCTGGCTGGATACGGAGGAAGATTTCTACCAGCAGGTCGTCACCATCAACGGCCAGGGCCTCTACGCAGTCGCCCATCGTTCCGATGCGGCGTTCATCCTCGAACTCGAACTTCTGCCAGCCGGGGAGAAGCGCTCTGTGGAGCGCCTGTTCCCGCGGCTCAAGGGCTTCACCGAGAAGCTCTCCGCCGCGCCGGACATCAAGGCGCTCTCGGCCTCGATGGCGCAGCATGTGCGCGACCTGACCGGCTTCGACCGGGTACTGGTGTATCGGTTCGATGGCGAATGGAACGGCCACGTGATCGGCGAAGACGGCAATGGCGTGCTGCCCTCTTATCTCGATCTGCGCTTTCCGGCCGCCGACATTCCCGCCCAGGCCCGACAGCTCTATAAGCTGAACCGGCTGCGCATCATCCCCGATGTCGACTATGTGCCCGTCGGCGTCGAGCCGGCCGAGCATCCGATCACGGCCAAGCCGCTGGACATGAGCTTTGCGCTGCTTCGAAGCGTGTCGCCGATCCATCTCGAATATATGCGCAATATGGGCACGGCCGCCTCGATGTCGGTGTCGATCATCGTCGACGGCGAGCTGTGGGGGCTGGTCTCCTGCCACAGCCGCGAGCCGCATCACGTCTCGCTGACGGTGCGTGATGTCTGTGATCTAGGGGTGCAGGCCTTTGCCACCGAGATCGCTGCCCGCGGACGCTCGGCCGAAGCCGCAATCCGTGTGCAATTGGCCAGCATCTCGGCGAGGCTGCTCTCGCGGATGACCGCCGCCGCGGACTGGAAGATCGGCCTGATCGCCGAGGAGCACGACCTTCTGGCGCAGGTGAATGCCGACGGAGCGGCCGTCATCAGCGAAGATTTCGCGCAAAGTGTCGGATCGGTACTCGCGCTGGGTGATGTGCGCGCCATCGTCGACTGGCTGGAAGGTCATGGCGAGACCGACTTGTTCGTCTCCGAGAACCTCGCCGCGGCCATACCGGGCGCCGAACGCTTCGCCGAAGCGGCAAGCGGCGTGCTCGCGGTGCGCATATCCGAACTGTATCCGAGCTGGCTCTTATGGTTCCGCCAGGAAGTGGTGCGCACAGTCGAGTGGGGAGGCGATCCGCATAAGGTGGTCCGCGAGGAAGGTCGCATCCACCCGCGCCGCTCGTTCGAGGCCTGGAAGGAGCAGGTCCGCCAGCACGCGACCCCGTGGAGCCGCGCGGAAATCGCCGCCGCACACGATCTTCGCGCCGCCATCATCGGGATCGTGCTGCGCCGCGCCGAGGAACTGGCCCGGCTCACCGTCGAGCTCCAGCGCTCCAACAAAGAGCTGGAAGCATTCTCCTATTCCATCTCCCATGACCTGCGCGCGCCCTTCCGCCATGTGGTCGGCTATTCCGAGCTGCTGCGCGAGCGGGAGAGGACGCTGGACGACACCTCTCGCCATTATCTGACCTGCATCATCGACAGCGCCATCGCCGCCGGCAGGCTGGTCGATGATCTCCTGAACTTCTCCCATGTTGGCCGCGCTGTAATTGGCGCGCGCAATGTGGACATGAAAAAGCTCGTCACCGAGGTCCAGCAGTCCCTGCTCCTGCAGACCCAGAATCGTGCCTTTGTCTGGAATATCGAGAACCTTCCGCCTGCCTGGGGCGACCAGACCCTGCTTCGCCAGGTCTGGTTCAACCTCCTCGAAAACGCGGTGAAATATACCCGCCCACGTGCGGAAGCCATCATAACCGTCAGCAGCAAAGTCGGTGACGGCGAGACGCTTTACTCGGTCCGGGACAACGGCGTTGGCTTCAACATGCGCTATGTCGATAAGATCTTCGGGGTGTTTCAAAGGCTTCAGCGCGCCGAGGATTTTGAGGGCACCGGCATCGGTCTGGCTCTGGCGCGCCGCATTATCGAGCGCCATGGCGGGCGCATCTGGGCCGAGAGTGAAGTCGATAAGGGCTCAAATTTCTCGTTTGCACTTCCGATGCAGGAGACGGGGGGCACAGATGGCTAATCTACGTCCAATCCTCTTGGTCGAGGACAGTCCGAAGGATCTGGAGTTGACGCTGGCAGCGCTCGCCAAATGCCAGCTCGCCAACGACATTCACATTGCGCGCGATGGCGAGGAAGCCATCGACTATCTCTATGCCACGGGTAAGCATGAGGGCCGGACCGAAGGCGATCCGGCGGTGGTGCTGCTCGACCTCAAACTGCCAAAGATCGATGGCCTCGAGGTTCTGGAACGCGTCAAACGCGATCCCAATCTGCGCCATATTCCCATTGTCATGCTCACCTCCTCGCGCAAGGAGCAGGATCTGGTGCGCAGCTATGAACTCGGCGTCAACGCCTTCGTTGTGAAACCGGTGGAGTTCACCAAATTCTTTAAGGCAATCGAGGATCTCGGTGTGTTCTGGGCGATCCTCAACGAGCCCCCGCCACGTGCGCGGTGAGCAAGACCACAGGAATGATGCAAGCCGATCCCAACAATGGCCGGGTGAAGGTCCTGCTGCTTGAAGACAGTGACTTCGACGCCGAACTGATTCAGGAATATCTGCGCCAGCTGCAGCCTTCTCCCGAGGTGGTCCGCATCTCCAGCCGGGCGGATTTCGTCAGCGCGCTCAGCGATGGCCGCTATGACGCCATCCTGTCCGACTATTCCCTGCCCGGCTTCGACGGCCTCGCGGCGCTCGACATCGCTACGGAGAATGCGCCGGGCACACCGTTCATTTTCGTCTCTGGTGTGTTGGGCGAGGAGATCGCGATCAATTCCTTGCGCAATGGTGCAACCGATTATGTGCTGAAGCAGCGGCTGAACCGCCTGCCTGCCGCGGTATCGCGGGCCATCGCCGAGGCGCGGGAAAGGGAAGAGCGCCGGCGGGCCGAACAGCAGCTAAATCTGCTCGTCGCCGAACTCAGCCACCGGGTGAAGAACACGCTTGCGGCCGTGCTGTCGATCGTCAGGCGCACTGCCAAGAGCCACGACACCGTCGCAGATTACGAGCAGGCGCTCATCAATCGGCTCAGGGCGCTGTCGGATGCGCACAACCTGCTCTTCGAGGCCAATTGGCGTGAGACCCATCTCGACCAGGTCCTCAAGCGCACGATTTACCCTTTTCGCCGTGACGGCGACCGCAGCGTCAGGATCGGCGGGCCGAAAGTAAAGCTGCCACCAAAGGCCGCTCTCGCCCTCAGCCTGATCTTTCATGAGCTGGTTACCAATTCGATGAAATACGGTGCGCTCTCCAAGGAAAAAGGGCGGGTCAGCGCCGAGTGGCTGATCGACAGCGCCGATGAGACGGGTGGTCAGGTGAAGCTGGTCTGGACCGAAAGCGGCGGCCCGGCAGTGACGCCTCCACAAAAGGTCGGGTTTGGGACCCACCTTATCGAGCGCAGCGCCCGTTATGAGCTGGATGGCGAGGCGGTGCTCAGCTACCCAGAAACAGGATTCGTATGCGAGTTGCGCTTCGCCGCAGCCCCGGATTAATCGTCACCACCCAAATCGCGATGAATAGGAGTGCTCGCCTCAGGCACTAGGGCCTCCTTCCTTCCGGCAGGAGACTTCTGCGAAAAAGCCCCCTCACTCGGCCGCGTAAACACCGACCGCATGATCGCCACGAGATGATCGTGGTTGCAGGGCTTGCCGAGCTTGGGGATCGCGCCCAGCTGGGTGCGCATCTCCGGCAGGTCGGCATAGCCGCTGCACAGCACGCAGGGCACGGATTTACGCTGCAGTTCCTCGATCAGCGGGAAGGACATCTCGCCTCTGAGGTTCAGGTCGATGATTGCACCGTCCAGTACTTCATTGAAGGCGGCCTTGATCGCCTCCGCTAAGCGGCCGAAAGGCCCCACGATCTCGCAGCCGAGATCGCGCAGCACATCTTCCATCTCCATCGCGAGCAGCAGGTCGTCCTCGACAAGAAGGATCCGCAGACCGCGAAATTCCGGCAGTACGTTCAGTTGGGACATAAAGGGTAATTGGTCTCAACCGGCTTCTCACGTCCGCCCTCGCCGGACTGAGCCAACGGTATAAGAGGGCTTGCGACTGTTATAATCAGCCAATGGGCCTTCGGTTCCATGCCCTGCTGCGGCAAGACGTTGCATTTCTCGCCCCATGCGGGCAATCAGCGGCGCGACACCCGGTCTGGTAGCGTTTCGCTAAACAAAAGCTAAACCGGCAAAGACTAAGTCATGGCCTTTGCGGCCATTCTCCAAAGCTTGGTTTCCCAGGACTGCGCCGGTCGATAAAGGGCGAATATAACCTCCCGCCGCTCCTCCAGAGGAATAGGCGAGACCAGCCCGTCGAGGCAAAGGAGTTTCAATCCGGAAAATAGCCGATCAATGCTCCTGCATATACCGGCTGCGATAGACACCGTCTTCGAGATCGTCGAACAGCTCGGCAATCTGTGGGTGTCGCAGAGGCTCCCCTGAGTTGTCAGGGATCAGGTTCTGCTCCGAGACGTAGGCCACATATTCCGTCTCGTCGTTTTCGGCGAGCAGGTGATAGAAGGGTTGATCCTTTTTCGGCCGCATCTCAGCCGGAATCGACTGCCACCATTCCTCGGTATTGGCGAACTCCGGATCGACATCGAAAATCACGCCGCGGAACGGAAAGAAGCGATGCCGGACGATTTGTCCGAGCTGAAACTTGGCTGTTTTTAGTTTCGCCATGTTATCGCTTGCGCCGTTCTGACCGCGCCTCATATCGCTCACAGGTTTACGCCTGTCAACGGTAGCAGACAAAACTAAATTCCATATTCTTTGGCAAGTTCCGGGTCCTTTTCAGCCACCAGGCGCGCAAGATCGACAATCACTTTTGCTTGTTTCCAGGTTGCGTCGTCCTGCATTTTGCCATCGATCATTACGGCACCCGTGCCATCCGGCATGGCGTCGACAATTTTTCTGGCGAAAATCACTTCCGCGGCCGGAGGGCTGAACACTCGTTTGGCGATGTCGATCTGGCTTGGGTGCAGTGACCAGGCACCAGCGCATCCCTGCAGGAAGGCATTGCGGAACTGCGCCTCGCAGGCCTCGGGATCGGAGAAATCGCCGAACGGTCCATAGAAGGCCTTGATGCCATAAGCGGCGCAGGCATCGACCATGCGGCCCACCGTATAATGCCAGAGATCCTGCTGAAAAAAGGCGCGGGGAGCCCCGGTGCCGCTGACGTCTGCGAGAACGCCATAGCCGGGATGACCGCCGCCGACGCGGGTCGTCTTCATGCCGCGCGAGGCCGCCAGGTCTGCTGGTCCGAGGCTCATGCCGTGCATGCGCGGACTTGCTGAGGCGATCTCCTCGACATTGTTGACGCCTTCGGCCGTCTCCAGGATCGCATGGATCATGATCGGGCTGACGACTCCATGCCTCGCCTCGAGTTGGGCCAGCAGCTGGTCGAGGTAGTGGATGTCCCACGGACCATCGACCTTGGGCAGCATGATCACATCGAGCTTATTGCCCACCTTGGCGACGATCTCCAGCACATCGTCGAGCGCCCAGGGGCTGTTCAAGGCGTTGATGCGCGTCCAAAGGGAGGTCGCGCCGAAATCCGTATCCGAGGCCATTTGGATGAAGCCGCTGCGCGCCGCCTCCTTGGCATCTGCGGGAACTGCGTCCTCCAGATTGCCGAGCAGCACATCGACCTGGCGCGCCATGTCTGCGGCGCGGGCGCGAATCTTCTCGATATGGGGTGGGACGAAATGGATCATCCTCTCGAGCCTGACCGGCTTGTCGCGATGGGGCAGGGGGGCGCCAACAGCCAGCTGCGTGAAGAATTTCCCGGGCGTCCTTTGCCATCCCATGGCGAGCCTCCTTGGTAGTCTCGCGCCGCGCCGGGTCTTTACCCGCCGCCAGATGCAATCATCATGGCAGACGGACTGCTTCTCTTCAGTTTACGCCGGGAACCACGCCGCGCGCGGCGTTCGCAATCACCCTGATGGCCAGTCGAGGAAGAAAAGGCAATAACGAATAAATAATAGTGAAAACTTTGACGGTCGAAACTGAATGGCGCGCCAGCCGCGAGGCCGGCGCGCCTTGTCTTTACATATTGTAAGCGCGCTCGCCGTGCTCGACGATGTCGAGGCCCTCGCGCTCGGTCTCCTCGGTGACCCGCAGACCAACCAGGACTGCAATGATCATGTAGACGATGAGGCTTCCTACCCCGGACCATACCACCGTCATCAACGCATTCTTCGCCTGGATGATGACCTGACCGACCATGTCATAAGCGGCTGCATCGCAGTTGCTGGTGAACACGCCGTCCACGATTTTGCACTTGGTGTAGTCCACGATGCCAGCGCCGCCCCAATCGGGGTTGACGACGAGGCCGGTGCCGATGGCGCCGATGATGCCGCCGATGGCGTGTACGCCGAAGACGTCGAGCGTATCGTCATAGCCGAACGCGCTCTTCACTGCGGTGCAGAAGAAGAAGCAGACGATACCGGCGACGAGGCCGAGGATCAACACGCCCATCGGGCTGCCATAACCCGAAGCCGGCGTCACCGCGACGAGGCCGGCGACGATGCCGGAGGCGAGGCCCAGAAGGCTCGGCTTGCCCTTGAACAGCCACTCCGTGAACATCCAGGACAGGCCGGCGGCGGCGGTGGCAACGAAGGTGTTGGCCATGGCAAGGCCGGCATACTGGTTGGCTTCCAGGTTCGAGCCCGCATTGAAGCCGAACCAGCCGACCCACAGCAGCGAGGCGCCAACCATGGTCAGGGTCAGGGAGTGCGGAGCCATGGCTTCTTTGCCGAAGCCGATGCGACGGCCAAGCACCAGGGCGCCAACGAAGCCGGCAATACCGGCATTGATGTGCACCACGGTTCCGCCGGCGAAGTCGAGCGCGCCCATCGACCAGCCGAAGCCGCCGGTTGCCGCGCTGTCCGGGTTGGTGGCGATGCCGCTCGGGCCTGGCCAGTACCAGACTGAGTGGGCGATCGGGAAGTAGACGATCGTGGACCACAACACCGCAAACAGCACGATGGCGGAGAACTTCATCCGCTCGGCAAAGCCACCGATGGCGAGCGCGGTGGTGATGGCGGCGAAGGTCATCTGGAAGCAGATATAGATCAGCTCATGCAGGCCAACGCCAAGCGAGAAGGTTTCGACCATGGAGTCGATCTTGACGCCATGAAGGAAGATCTTGCTGAAGCCGCCAACGAAGGGCGACAGCACGCCGGACCCTTCGGTGAAGGCCATGCTGTAGCCCCACAGGAACCAGACGACGCAGACGATGCACTGGATCGCCAGGACCTGGGTGATCATCGACAGCATGTTCTTGGTGCGAACCATGCCGCCATAGAACAGAGCCAGACCCGGCACCGTCATCATCAGGACGAGCGCGCTGGAGATCATCATCCATGCGTCGTCGGCTTTATTGAAGACCAGGTCCGGCGCTTTTGCAGCCGGCGTGCCCTGCGCGAAGGCCGGATCGGCCAACAGCGCCATGGCTACCAGCCCCAAAAGAGCTCCCTGGCCAAGCATCAATGCGAGTTTCTTCATCTGGTTTTCCCCTGATGTCCCCTGGTTACAGTGCATTTTCGTCTGTTTCGCCGGTCCTGATGCGGATCGACTGTTCGATCGAGGAGACGAAAATCTTTCCGTCGCCGATCTGACCTGTTTTCGCCATGGTCGAAATTGCGTCCACGACCTTGTCCACGGAGGCAGTGGGAACCACGACCTCGATCTTGAGCTTGGGAACGAAGGTGACCTCGTACTCAGCGCCCCGATAGATCTCTGTGTGCCCCTTCTGCCGCCCGTAACCTTTGACCTCCGTGACGGTCATGCCCTCGATGCCGACATCTGTTAATGCCTGACGCACCTCATCGAGCTTGAATGGCTTGATGACGGCCATCACCAGTTTCATTGCTCTCTCCTCCTCGAGATGAAGCTGTCGCTTATCGGTTCTACCGCCTGCCCCTGCGTTGGATTCCTAACCAAGTATCAACAGAATCAAAAGCTGTGCCAAACCGCTCGAAAGGCTGCGAGCCGTTGATTGGCCTGCGATTTCTGCCGTGTCTTCGAACAATGCAATCACCGAGGCAGGAAGAGCGGGACCTTTCTGCTGCAATTTTTTGCATTTGCCTACAAGATAGGCTGATGTCTCAAGGTTCTGCCGCTTCCTGCGCGGGATGTGGGCAAAAAGACCATCTCAAATCCCGCGACGTGGTCGCAATGGAGGCAAAATCACCGCTTGAGTAAACAAGACTCCCCGAGATGGGGAGGAAAGTGCCCCCTGTATCCTCGATGATCAGCCAGTCCCGTTCCAGGACATCTTCGCCACAGCGGTAGGTTTTGGCAGCTCCGGTCGGGGCAAAACCATGGACATTCCGAGCCGCCGCCTCTAACAGAGCGGTATGTTGAGACGTCTATATAATTGGACCATGGCGTTTGCTGGCCATCGTCGCGCGACCTGGGCGCTGGCGATCGTGTCCTTTACCGAGAGCTCGTTCTTCCCCATCCCGCCGGATGTGCTGCTGATCCCGATGGTGCTGGCACATCGCGAGAGGGCCTGGCAGCTGGCTGGCGTCTGCACGGTGGCCTCGGTGGTGGGCGGCATCGCCGGCTACATGATCGGCGCCCTGCTCTATGACTCGGTCGGCACCTGGTTGATCAACCTCTATGGCTATGGCAATCAGGTCGAAGCTTTCCGGCACGCCTACGCCCAATGGGGCACCTGGATCATCCTGATCAAGGGGCTCACCCCTATCCCTTACAAAATCGTGACCATCACCTCAGGTTTTGCCGGCTATGATCTGGTCTGGTTCATCGTCCTGTCGGCCATCACCCGGGCCGGCCGGTTCTTCCTGGTGGCGGCACTGCTCTATTTCTATGGCGAGCCGGTGCGCAGTTTCATAGAGAAGCGGCTGGAGCTTGTGACGGCGGGGATCGCGATTTTGTTTGTCGGCGGATTCGTCATTGCACGCTACGTCATCTGATCTGCTGCCGTTGCAGGGCCGCACATCCTTCGGCCCTGGGACTGCCAGCCTCGCCATCGCCGCTCTCAGCGCCCTCGCCCTCGGTGGCGCGCTCGGCATCGAATATATCGGCGGTATCAGGCCTTGCCCGCTGTGCCTCGATCAGCGCATCGCCTATTACGCTGCGGTGCCCGTTGCACTCGTCGCGGCGTGGCTGGCCAGCCGGATGCCGCTTGCAGCTCGCGTGCTCCTCGCTTTGCTGGCGCTCGGCTTCGCCGCCAACGCTGCGCTCGGCGTTTATCATGCTGGGATCGAGTGGGGCTGGTGGCCGGGACCGGACGAATGCTCAGGGATGGCGCCGCTCGCCACGACGCCTGGGGAATTGATGAACAGCCTGAACAGTCCCAGCGTCGTGCGTTGTGATACGGCGGCGCTGCGGATTTTCGGCCTTTCGCTTGCCGGCTACAGCGCCTTGCTTTCGGCTTTTCTCGCTATCCTAGCCCTCGTCGGACTGCTCCAGCGGCCGACCCGGGCTGCCGCTGTCTAAAAAGGCTATTCTGCAGACGAAAACGTCGGCCTTCGAGGTCGTCCTACCGTCTACATGGCCGCGTTTCCGCTGAAAATGAGCGCAGCGGTCTCCAGCCCATCCTTAATGGCGACATCGAATGAAACGCCCTGTTTCGTCCAAACGCGCTGCTGATCTTTCCAGCGAAGCCGCCAAGTGATGTCCCAATATCCGCTTTCGGTGATCGAGAGTTCGCCCGAAAGCCAGGCATCTGCGCCTTTCGAGGCGTCCTTCATTTTCTCGAATTTGTCTGCGGCGATATCCGCGAATGTTACGGCCTGGTCTCCCGCCTGAGTGCCCGGAAGCAATATGGGAACGCCGCGGCGCTGCGACGCCTCTGTAATGACGATGCGCTGGCCGTAGTCTTCACCTCCGGAAGCCATGACGACGAAGCTCTTGACGACCGTCTTCACGCCGAGCCACACGGCAAGCACCGGCCTGTCATCGGCCCATTTCGTCAAGCCAAGCTGAGCGACCGCCTTGTCCAGTTCGGCGGCGTTGAAACGCATCCTCAGAAAGTGCGGCCGCTCCCGTGTCCCCTGTTCATCGTGAACCGGGATGCTTTTCATGCGATCCTCGTACTCGAAATGCTCAACCAGCGGATGGGGCTTTTCGAGCAAAGGTGCCAGCTTTTCGCTCTCGGCGAGGCGAACGTCCCCTGTTAACTTGACGACAACATCCGTCAAACCCATCCTGAAGCCGCGGGTACGCTCGGGCTCCTCGGTTCCCGTGACGGTCACCTCTGCATTGTAGAGGTTGCGAACGGGCTCGGCGTAGGCCTTCGCGCTGACAAGGACCAGCAATGACAACAGCAGTAGCGAACGATGCATTGGCGCCTCCAAATCTGATGAAATCTAGAGGCCATCGGCTGCCATCGTCGCTCAGGATCGGCCAATGAAGAACAGATCCGGCCAGTATCCGTTCACCTTTCGAGCATGAAACGGAAGGTGTGGCACGATGCTGACGCCGCCATTTTCGAGGCACGAGGACGGACAAGGAGTCAGATTCCAGTTCGAGAAGCTCGTGCTGCCACCCGGCGATGCCCAGCCAGTGCCGACGGTTTATCACCACATCGTCATGCATATCGGAGGGCCGGTTGCTACGCGGCGTAGCCTGGATGGCGTAACCCAGCAGCGCATTCAGCTTCCCGGCGATTTCGATGTGATACCCGCTGGAATGGCGGGGCGCTGGCGCAATGAGCGGGCGATCGAGCTGTTGCTGATCGAGATCGATCCGGAGTTTGTCACCAAAATGGGCGATGGCGACATTGCGCCCACCCCGCTTCTGCCGACGCTGCAACTGCGTGATCAGCAGCTCCATCACCTGACGCTGGCGCTTATGGCAGAGCATCGAAGCGGGATGCCAACGGGACGGCTCTACGCCGAGAACCTCATGACCGCGCTGCTCTTGCGCCTTATCTCACTTCGCAAGGGAATGGCGCTCGCCCAGCCTCAGAGCAGAGAACAGTTGTCCATCATTCAACAGCAGAAACTGGTCGAATTTATCGAGGAGAATATTTCATCCGACCTGTCCCTTTCCGGATTGGCAGGTATTGTCGGCTATGGGATATCGCGGTTCAAAACGCTCTTTAAGAACAGCTTTGGCTGCACGCCCCATGTCTACGTTCTGAATCGCCGGGTGGAGCGGGCTAAAGCTCTGATCGATGCCGGCGTCCTGCCACAGAGCCAAATCGCGCTGGAGAGTGGCTTTTCGCATCAAAGCCATATGGCCGTGGCGTTCCGCAGACTGCTGGGGGTCTCGCCTGGGCAATTGCGCTTCGCCAACCGAAAATAGGCTCTTCCACGCGCAAGCGGCATGCTGCCGAAAGACGCCTCGGGAATCGCCTTCCTAGAACTTGATCGCTTATGACGGAAGCAGTTGCACGGCATCGCCTCCCTCAGCGTCATCCTCGCGAAAGCGAAAGCGGGGACCCAGTACGCCTCGGCGGCGCGGAAGAGCACTGAGCCCTGCGTGTCGCACAGCTTCGTCACACCGGAACGCCTGCGTTTACTGGGTCCCCGCTTGCGCGGGGATGATGCTTTGCATGTTGGGCACACGCCTCAACTTTAAGCCGATCACGCCTCAATCCAACACCCCGCGTTTCGCCAGATTCCGCATCAGCTCCCCGGTTCCGAACGTCCACGGCTCGCATTCTGTCGACCACTTCATCCTGTTCATGAGGCGGCCCAACTGGCGGGTGCTGATCGTGACGATGTCGCCGATCTCGTGGGTGAAGCCCTTGCCCGGTGCGCCGCGGTCCTGGATCGGGGCAAACAGCGTGCCGAGGAACAGCACCGCGCCGTCCGGATATTGATGATGGCGGCCCATCATCGCCTTTACCAGCTCCTCCGGGTCACGGCTGATCTGGGCGATGGAGGAGAAGCCTTCGAGGCGGAAGCCATCCGGGCCTTCGACCAGCAGGTCGACGCGCATGCTCCGCACATCATCGAGCGAGAAGCCGCCGTCGAAGAAGCGGATGAACGGGCCGATGGCGCAGGACGCATTATTATCCTTGGCCTTGGAAAGGAGCAGCGCCGAGCGGCCCTCGACATCCCGCAGGTTCACGTCATTACCGAGCGTCGCGCCGACGATGCGGCCCGACGAGGCGGCTACCACCACCACTTCGGGCTCAGGGTTGTTCCAGGTGGAGATCGGGTGGAGGCCCGCATCCATGCCGGTGCCGACCGATGCCATCGGCTGCGCCTTGGAGAAGATCTCGGCATCCGGGCCGATGCCGACCTCGAGATACTGGCTCCATGCGCCTTGCCCGATGAGATGCTCTTTCAGTTTCATGGCCTCCGGCGAGCCGGGCTTTAGCTTGGAGAGGTCGGTACCGATGACGCCCACGAGCTCGGCACGGATGCCCTCGGCCGCGCCCGGGTTGCCGCGAGCCCGCTCCTCGATGACCCGCTCCAGCATCGATATGGCGAACGTGACGCCCGCTGCTTTCACCGCCTGTAGATCGAGCGGCGCGAGCAGCCAGGGCTTGGAGGTGTCGCGCCCGTCGGCCGGCGTGTTCTCCAGGATCGCGGCGAGCGGAGCGACCAGCTCGCCCTGCGCGGCGTGGAGCGCGGCTGCGGGATCAGGCGCTTCGCAGAGATCGCGCATGGTCGGAAAGGCGGCGGTGATGTCGACGACCTCGCCGGAGCGGATCGCGACCACCGACGGCCCTTGCACCTCGGCTCGCCAGATGCGTCCCGCAAGCGCGGCGGCGCGATGATCCTCGGGAAGCGTGTTTTCCGGAGTGATGGTGAAGGCGGGCATGGGGCGTCCTCGGATTCGATTATGTTTGGGGAATTGCAGGCCAAAGCGTTCGCCACACGGCCAACGTGCAGCCCTATTCCGCTGGTTTCTTTTTCACCATGTCTGGACGGCCGGCGAGGGTCAACTGCGTTCCAGCGCTCCGCCTGTGGTATCGGCCTGTTCAGCTTTCTCCTGTTTTCGTTTATTGTTTCGCTCATCGCCATTCGAAAGCCACATCATGCTCGCCGAGCGTCAGAGCCGCATCCTCGAAATTGCCAAGCAGGTTGGCCGCGTCACCGTCGAGGACCTCGCCGGCCGGTTCGATGTCTCGCCGCAGACCATCCGCAAGGATCTCAACGAGCTATGCGACCAGCGGCTGCTTGCGCGGGTGCATGGTGGGGCGATCCTGTCTTCGGGCATCGAGAATTTTGACTATGACGCCCGCCGCGGCATTGCCCGCGAGGAGAAGGAAGCAATCGGGCGCGCGGCTGCGGAGCTCATCCCGAACAACGCCTCGCTGTTCATCAATATCGGTACCACCACTGAGGCGGTCGGGCGGGCTCTGACCACCCATGCCGGGCTGATGGTCATTACAAATAATATCAATGTTGCCAACGCCTTGCGGCCATTCCCAGCGCTTGAGGTGATCATCTCCGGCGGTGTGGTGCGGCGTTCGGATGGCGGCATCGTCGGCGAGGCAGCCGTCGATTTTATCAAACAGTTCCGGGTGGATTACGCCATTATCGGCGTTTCGGCCATCGATGAGGACGGCTCGCTGCTCGACTATGATTTCCGCGAGGTGAAGGTGGCGCAGGCGATCATCTCCAATGCGCGTCATGTGGTGCTGGTCGCAGACTCGACCAAATTCCAGCGGGCGGCGCCCGTGCGGATCGGGCATCTCTCCCAGATCGGCAGCTTCGTTACCGACCGCTGCGAGAGCGCCGCGATCCGCCGCATCTGCACCGAGGCACAGATCGATCTGCACGAGGCGATGCCGGCACCTCCGGTTTCGGAAGTGGCTTAGACTGCTTTCGTTTTCTTTCGAATTGACGCCGATCTGCTTTCGTTTATGATCCTCACTGCGCCGTGAAGCGTCGCCATAAGACGCGCGCGCCTGGGAGGAGTTTGTGTCCGCATCACCCCGTATGGGCGATTTCGACATCTTCGTCATTGGCGGCGGCGTCAATGGCTGCGGCATTGCCCGCGACGCGGCCGGCCGCGGCTTTTCGGTCTGCCTTGCCGAGATGGGCGACCTCGCCA
>Ga0081540_1002609_pt1 | contig 14646 bp, 12 predicted proteins | sample TabmetS2T1R1_FD_71024 | JGI IMG/M metagenome (GOLD analysis project Ga0081540, IMG submission 71024) | Tabebuia heterophylla rhizosphere microbial communities from the University of Puerto Rico - S2T1R1 | ecosystem: Host-associated > Plants > Roots > Rhizosphere ... | reverse complement strand
CAACCAGAATATCGGCAATGCGCGCTCGAACTCCTACAAGGGCAGTTTTCAGACCGGCCCGTCGGAAGATGCGAACGGCCGCCGCAAGTGGGCCGCGATCAAGCCGCAGATCGCCGCGTTCGATCCTGAAATCATCGCGCGCGATGCCAAGGAGGAGGCGCGGCTCGGCAAGATCGACCCGCGCTACAACCACTGGATCAATGTCCGCAACGGGCTGATGAACGCCCACGCCGAGCTGTTCGCGCAGATACCGGCGATCGCGCGAACGCTGCCGAACCCGATCGATCAGATGAAATTCTTCGAGCTGATCCAGATCGTGCCGAGCCCGACCAGATCGGCGCTCGCATCGGGCAATTTGCTCGGCTACAGGGTCTCCGATGCCAGGATCATGGGATATCTGCGCAACAACAGCATGTTTGCCTACGGCCAGGCGGACCGGGCCAAAACCTCGGCGAACTATCGCGAGATCATGGATGCGATGTGGCTGTTCAACGAGAAATTCGAGCGCGCGCTGGCCGAATACGAGAAGATCAAGCCTCGCTAACGGATGGTAGCGCCTGGTACAATCGACTCGGCAGACTCTTCCCTTCTCCCCTTGGCGCGCATCGACAGATGCGCGACGGATGAGGGGTCTGTTTCCGCGTGCTCATGGCGAGAGAGTCACGCGCGGAGACAGACCCCTCACCCGCTTCGCGTTCCGCGAAGCGACCCTCTCCCACAAGGGGAGAGGGGTGCGCCCTCACCCGTTTCTGAAGGTGTAGGCATAGCCGTTGATCGCCGGCGCACCGCCGAGATGGGCGTAGAGGACTTTCGATCCCGCAGGAAAATATCCCTTGCTCACGAGATCGATCATGCCCTGCATGGATTTTCCCTCATAGACGGGATCGGTGATCATGCCTTCGAGCCGCGCAGAGAGCCGGATCGCTTCCTTGGTTTCCTCTGACGGCACGCCATAGGCCGGGTAGGCGTAGTCCTCGATCAGCACGACGTCATCAGCGGCGATCTCCCGGCCGAGCTCGACGAGATCAGCGGTGTTGCGCGCGATGTCGAGCACCTGTGCCTTGGTCTGCTGCGGCGTGAAGGACGCATCGATGCCGATCACCTTGCGCTCGCGGCCGTCCCTGGCGAAGCCGACCAGCATGCCGGCATGGGTCGAGCCGGTGACGGTGCAGACCACGATGTAGTCGAAGGCGAAGCCGAGCGCCTTCTCCTGCGCCCTCACCTCTTCGGCAAAGCCGACATAGCCGAGCCCGCCATATTTGTGCACGGAAGCGCCGGCCGGTATAGCATAGGGCTTGCCGCCGGCGGCCTTCACCTCTTCGATTGCCTGCTCCCAGCTCTTGCGAATGCCGATGTCAAAGCCCTCGTCGACGAGGCGAACATCCGCACCCATCACGCGGCTGAGCAGGATGTTGCCGACGCGGTCATACACCGCATCCTCATGCGGCACCCAGCTCTCCTGCACCAGGCGGCACTTCATGCCGATCTTGGCGGCCACGGCCGCCACCATGCGGGTGTGATTGGACTGCACGCCGCCGATCGACACCAGCGTATCGGCGTTGGAGGCAATGGCGTCGGGAATGATGTATTCGAGCTTGCGCAGCTTGTTGCCGCCAAAGGCGAGGCCCGAGTTGCAGTCCTCCCGCTTGGCGTAGAGCTCGACCTTGCCGCCGAGATGGCGCGACAGCCGTTCCAGCTTCTCGATATGCGTCGGCCCGAAGGTCAGCGGATAGCGCTCGAATTTCGAAAGCATGTCATCCCCGTTGATGGTCGATCTCCGGGGCAGCGCCTATCATCAATCCGGAAAAAGGTGCTCTCTAACTTGGAGACCAATTTGCTCCATACACCGCCACAACAGCTCAATATGCTATAGGTTCTTCCACTCTCTGCGCTCAAAGCGGAAGATTCTTTCATGGCTGGCCGACTCGACCGTATCGATCTCAAGATGTTGCGATTGCTGCAGAATAACGGCCGGCTCAGCAACGCCGAGCTTGCCGAAATGGTCGGCGTTTCCGCCGCCACCTGCCATCGCCGCACCCAGCGCCTGTTCGACGAGGGTTTTGTTCCCGAGGTCCGTGCCGTAGTGGCGCCGCGCAAGGTCGGCAAGGGCGCGCTGGTCATGGTCGGCGTGGTGCTCGACCGCTCCACGCCTGAGAGCTTTACCTCCTTTGAGCAGGCGATCAGAAAGCTGAAATTCGTGCTCGACTGCCATCTGGTGGCGGGCGATTTCGATTACTTCCTGAAGATCCGGGTCGGCGACATGGAAGATTTCAACCGCATCCATGGCGAGCAGCTGATCGCGCTCCCCGGCGTGCGGCAGACACGGACCTTCTTTGTCATGAAGGAAGTGGTCGACAACGCGCCGCTCGAGTTTTGAGAGGCTGCGAGCGGAGGCTCAGCTTTCGCCCGGCCGGGCGCGGCGCATTTCGTGGCTCGGCTTGATGTCCTTCGAGCCGCTGTAGATCGCGACCGCGATGAGGAGGATGACGGTGAGAAAAGCAAACAGCGAGCGGTAGGCAATTTCGCTGCGGGCGCCGCCGGCCAGCGGCTCGAAGGCGCCGAGGATCATGCCGGACAGCGTCTGCATGCAGGCAACGCCGAGCATGACAGAGGTGTTCATGGTCGCGATGCCGCGTCCGATCAGGCGGTCCGGGAAGAAGCCGCGGCCATGCGTCATCACCATGGTGCTGGAGGCGCTGAAGAAGCCCATCGCGACGATGGCGCCGACAGACAGCCAGGTCGGCGGCGCGGAGGGAATCGCCAGCGCCGCCAGCAGGCCGACGATGGCAAGGGTGCCGGCAATCGCAATCCACTTGCGGGTATCGAACAGGCGGTCAAGCGGGCCGAAGGAGAGCATGCCGAGCTGATAGGCGACGACGGCAGCAAGCAGGACGTTGCCTGCCGCGATGGGGTTGAGACCATGCACTTCGCGCAAATATGCGCCGCCCCACAGGCCCTGCACTGTGAAGGTGCAGGCATAGTGGAAGAAGCTAAGCGCCAGGATCGGCCTGAGGTGCGGATTGCGCAGCACTTCCATCAGGCCGCGCAGCATTTCGGCCGCCGGCTCCGGCTTGCGCTGCAGGAAGGGATGGCCCTCCGGCGCATCGCGCACCACGATCCAGACCGTGACGGCGGCAATTGCGGTGAAGAGAACGGCGGCGGCGAACACCGCCCGCCAGCCGGATATTTCCGAGGCCCAGGCCAGCGGCGTGGTGGCAATGAGATTGCCGAGCAGGCCGACCGACAGCACGATCGCCGTGAGCGCGGAAAAACGATCCGGCGGGAACCAGCGGGTGATCACTACCATGCTGCCGATCAGCATCACGCCAAAACCGGCCCCCAACAGCACGCGGCCGGTGAGCAGCACCGGCCAGCTCGGCGCCGCCGTGAAGATGATGCCGCCGGCGGTGGCTACCGCGAGCATGCCGACGATCGTGCGTCGCGGCCCGAAACGGTCGAAGAAGAAGCCGCAGGGAATCTGGGTGGCGGCAAAGCCGAAGAAGAACGCGCCGGTCAGCGCGCCGAGGGCTCCCGGACCGACGGACAGATCGCGCATCAAATCGAGCCCGATCGTGACATTGGAGGCGCGGAAGAAATGGCTGGCCATGTAGGCCGTGGCCAGTGTCGCGATGATGATCAGGCCCCGGCGGTAGACAGACGGGCGCCGCTCGGAAGCCTGCATCTCCTGGGTTTCATCCCGTTGGCGTTGTCGTTGTTGGGCGCAGCCTATGCGGGCGGGATATGCAGCGCAAGACGGCGGCCGGCCGGTGTCCGGCATGGCAGTTTCTGCTACCACGGGCTGTCCTGAAAGCGGGAGAGTCCGTCATGTCGCTGAGCGCCGCACAACGAGAGCTCCAGATGCGCGCCCGCGCCCTGGCGCGAGAAGTCATCGCGCCGCGCGCCGCCGAGACGGACCGCACCGAGCAATATCCCTGGGACAACGTCAAGGCGCTCACCGAGGCCGGCTTTTTCGGGATGACCATCCCGCAGCAATATGGCGGCGCGGGCCTGGGCTTTCTCGAGGCTTCGCTCGTCGTGGACGAGATGGCGCAGGTCTGCGGCGTCACCGGACGGATTGTCGTCGAGGCGAATATGGGCGCGATCTCCGCCGTGATGCATTACGGCACGGAGGCGCAGAAGAAGCTTGCCGCCGAGCTCGTGCTCGGCGGCGACAAGCCCGCGATCTGCATCACCGAGCCGGACGCAGGTTCCGCGGCGAGCGAGATGACGACGCGCGCCGATCGCAGCAAGGGCGGCTATGTCATCAACGGCATGAAGCACTGGATCACCGGCGGCGGCGTCTCGAAGCTGCATCTGGTGTTCGCGCGCGTCTTTGACGAAGCAGGAAAGGATCAGGGCATCGGCGGATTTCTCGCCGTTCGCGACCAAACCAAGGGGCTTGTGATCGGAGCGCGCGAGCCGACGATGGGCCTGCGCGGCATTCCCGAAAGCCAGATCCTGTTCAGGGATATGGAGGTCGCCGACGAAATGGTGCTGTTGCCGCCGTCCGGCTTTAGACGCGGCTTCGCCGATCTCATGAACGCCTACAATTCCCAGCGCGTGGGCGCGGCCACCGTGGCGCTCGGACTCGCGGACGGCGCCTATCAACATGCACTCGACTACGCCAAATCGCGCGAACAGTTCGGCCGGCCGATTGCCGAGTTCCAGGGCCTGCAATGGATGCTCGCGGACATGTCGGTGCAGATCGCAGCCGCGCGAGAGCTGATCTACAAGGCGGCGCGCTCGGCAAATCCCTTTCCTGACCCACTGTTCGCCGCGCAGGCAAAGATCTTTGCCTCCGAGGCGGCGATCAGGATCACCAACGACGCGCTGCAGATCTTTGGCGCGGCCGGCTATTCGCGCAACCGGCCGCTGGAGCGCATGGTGCGCGACGCCCGCATGTTCACCATCGGCGGCGGCACCGCGCAGATCCTGCGCACGGTGGTCGCAAGCCGCATCCTCGACCGCAAGCTGCCGCAGACCCGCGACGGCTATCTCGGCGACAACCGCCGGCGCGCGCTGGAATAGCGCGGCGCGGCGGCCCAGCAACAGCAAAACTCCCCGGCAACCAGACCGGCGTAAAGATTTCGTTTAGCTCTAGGCTCGATCATGACGGACCGACCGAGGTCACGATCATGCAGGTCCTGCAGCCGAACATTCCTGGAATTCCTGGAGAGATTGACCTGATTGGCGGCGCCCCGCCAGTCAGCGTGGATGCTTCAGATCACGCCTCTGATCACGCCTCTGATCATTTGGAGCCCATCCGGGAAGAGGCCTTGCGACTGTTGCGGCCGGATCGCGAACGTGCCGTTATGGTCTGTGCGGTCGCGGGGGCGCTCTTGATCGGCATCGGGCTCGGTTGGGCCGGCTGCATGGGCTGGAACAGCTCTCCCGTCGTGGCCGCGGCTCCAATTGTTTCAAAAGAGGCATCCGTCCGGCAAGCCGAGGCAAAGCCGGCCGCCAGGACGGAGAGCATTCGCAAGCAAGCGCCATCCATCACCGCAAGTATCAATGCGTCCAAGGCGGCGCGGGCGGACGACAGCCCGAAATCGGTCGCAGCTCTGCTCGGTTCGCCCGCCACGCCCGCCGAGCCGCGTCCGCTCCTGATGCCGGCACCGGAAACACGGCCGACGACAATTGAAGGCTGGACCGTTCTTGACGTCCGCGGCGGAACGGCTGTGCTTCAGGGGCCGGATGGCGTTCGCACCGTCATGCTAGGCGACACCGTACCGGGGATCGGCCGGATCGACTCCATCGTCCGTTGGGGCAACCGCTGGATCGTCGCCACCGCCAATGGTCTGATCGCGACGCGTTGAGTTGCAAACGTTGCCGCTCACGTCGGCATGACCGCCATATCCGCAAGGTCCGCCGCGTGTTGAGCAAGCGGCTTACACCTCGATCGAGTATCCATTCTCCGCCGAGGCAGCTTGCGGGAGCACGGACATTGAACGTCAGGCGAAACTGGAAGTCGTGCGGCCTGATCCTGATGCTTTTGCTATCGGCGCATCCTGCGCCCGGGCAGGACGCCTCGCCTTCGCAAGACCCTCCGCAGTCACCGGCATGGCGTGCCTGGTCGGAAGACGTCTTCGCCGAGGCCGCACGCGAACGCAAATTGGTGTTGCTCGATCTGGTGGCGCCATGGTGCCGCTGGTGCCAGGTGATGCAGGCGCAGAGCTACAACGACCCGGCCGTGCGCAAGCTGATCGAAGCCGGCTATGTTGCCGTCCGGGTCGACCAGAACGCGCAACCCGATATCGCCAATCGCTACCGGCGCCTCGCATTGCCGGTTACCGTGATCTACGACGCCGACGGCAACGAGATCGTCCGGAAGCAGGGTTTTCTCCGTTCGGAACAGATCGGCGCTTTGCTTCAGGCCGTGATTGACGATCCGTCTCCCGGGCCGTCGGCCACCGAGGACGCAGCACCCGTTTATTCCGAAAGCCCGGTGCTGCCGCCGGTGCACGCTCCGAAGCCGCCGGCCTAGATGGACGAGCCCGGCATGCGTGCTCGGCACGCCGACCAGGCCGCGAAGCCAAAGCACGCTGGTGGAGAGAGCGTCCGCCAAGTGAGGTCCAGCCACATCCAGCAATGGCGGCGAACGGCGAGACGACCGGAGTAATCAACGCGCCCGTGCTTGCCAGACAACGCCGTGCTGGGTCAGCACCTGCGGCCACAGGGTGGCGGCATGGCGAAGGATGCCGAGCCCGTCGCCGGTACCGATAATCTCGGCCGGCTGCAGCGGCCGCTCGTCGGGAAACGCCCAGGCGCCGATGGCTTCGGCCGTGCTGCGGACGGCACGGTAGAGCCAGGTCGGCGTCGGCGCCGTGATAATGACGATGCCACCAGGCTTGACGCAGCAAAAATGCCGCTGTGCGACTTTCCGGGTTCCCTCTGGCGTAAAGTGCTCGATCAGGCCGACTGAATAGACAATGTCGGCCGGCTCCAGCACGGGCTTCTCATTCAGGAGATCGGCGCGATGGGCGGCCGTCGCGACCGAAGGGACCTCGCGTCCCTGCTGCTCGAACAGGGCAAGACTCTTGGCGTTGAGATCGACGATCTCGTAGCGGGCGATCGGCAGCGCGGACGTCAGCCCCTTGAAGAAACAGCTGTTGCCACCGCCAAACTCGATGACACTGAGGGACGACTTTCCTGCCGCGTAGCGCCGAATCATGGTCTGCAGCCAATGCGCGGTATAGCGCCGCGTCAAATGCGCTGTGGCCGCAGGGCGATTGTAATATTGGTCCCAGTCAGTCGCGAGCGGCGTCATCCGGCATTCCAAACACGAGGTCGCGCAGAAACAGGAAATTGAACACGAAGACCAGCACTTCCGCAATCATCTTGGCCAGGACCGGTACTGGAACGATGTTGGCGATCTGCAGCTGCAACGCCGTTGAGATCACGCCCGACACCGCGACCAGTCCCAGATACATCGCCAGCGTCCCGACGCCGCCGCGCAGCCGGAACACAAAACTCTGCAACAGCGCGAACTGCACCCACAACGCCACCAAGCGTCCGATCACGTTCGACCACACGAGTTCGCTGGTAACGACCATGGCGGTGGCAAACACCGCGAGATCAGCCACTGAGGTTACAACGCTGGCGATGCCGTAGCGCAAAAGCACAAAGTAGATACGTGCTGAATCGCGAAGCGGGCGAAAATGCGAATCTCGGTTGTTCTCGATATAGATCGTCTGGATCGGGATCTCCTGAACCGGCATCCGGTTCGTCTTGATGACCACGAGCTGCTCCGTCTCAAATTCATAGCGGTTGGCCCGAATGGCGAGGCAAAGCTCCATCAATCGCTTCGGAATTCCGCGCAGGCCGGTTTGCGTATCGGATAGATTAATGCCGATCAGGAAGCGATAGATTTGGCGCGACACCGCATTTCCGAACCGGCTGCGCAGCGGCACCTTGGTGTCGAAGGCACGCGCGCCGAACATGACCCGGTCGGGATTACCCTGTAACGCCTTGGCGACGCGCATGATGTCCGTGACCGCATGCTGGCCGTCGGCATCGGCGGTGACTACGCCGACGCAGTCGGGATGATGGACCAGGATGTGGTTCATGCCGTGCTTGAGGGCAGCGCCCTTGCCGAGATTGACGGCGTTGGTCAGCACAGTGACGCCGGCCATTTGCCTGACGCGTTCGATGATCGCCGCGTAGCCAGCGCCGCTGCCGTCGTTAACGACCACAATCGGCTCGGAACTCGCGCGCCGGAGGTCCTCCAGCAAGGTGAGCAGGATGTCGGTCGGCCGGTAAGACGGGATCAGGAAAGCGATGGACCTGGAAGTCATTCAGCGGCGTCTCAGCGGGGCAACGGTGCCCCTACTAACAGGTTCGTGGCTGAGTTGAAATCCGTTTTCTTATCGTCTAGCGTCCCGGCCGTTGAAGGACAGATCGGCAAAATGGCAGGACTAATCGGGAGCGCCCCTATCTATGTGAACGGGGTATTGTCGCTGCTGTTCGTGTTCATCCTGCCGGGGCTTGCCTGTGCCTCATTCTTCCGGATTCCAGATTTTCCGCAGCGCTGGTTGTTCATTTTGCTAGTCAGTCTCGTCACCAACCACGTGTTGGTGACGCTGATCGCAGCCTTCCGCCTCGATCCGCTTTTGACCTATCGCTTCGTGGCATCCTTTGTTGTCGGGGCGCCCATTGTGGTCATGGTCATGGTGTGGTTCAGGCGGGCTTCATTCGCCGGGCGGTCTACCCTCTATGCTTCCGATCTCGGATGGCTCGTCGCAGGCCTGGTGATGCTTGCAATCACCTACTTCAATGTCTGGAAGCATGGTGTGCCAAATATCTTTCAAGGCAGCGACCCGCTTGAGAGCTGGAACGTTTGGGCGACGACCTGGTCACGGGGGGCGTTTCCGGTTACCGCATACGGCTATCCGCAGCTCATCCCGACGCTGTGGGCGGTGACGTACATCTTCACGGGAACGCCGGAGCAGTACTTCGCCTACTACATTTATATTGGGCTGATCGTGCTCCCGATCCTGCTCAATGCAATGGTGGTGGGGCGGATGAGCTCGTGGTACCCAGTGGTGCCCGGCCTCGCCTTCGTCTGGTTCATCGCCGAGATTCGCGCGCCGTGGCTGCGAGCGACGCTCGAGCAAGGGTTTCCAGATTGGGTCGCCGCCGTCATGGCATGTTCCGGCGTAGTGCTGTTCGTCTTCAGCGCACCCACCGACCTATTTCAGAGAGAGAAAATCACCAACGCGCTGCTCGCATTGTGCCTGGTGTCGCTCGCGGCAGCCATCAAGCCATTGCATGGTCTGCTCGCCCTCGCGGTCCTCGCCGGGACATGCACCGATGCATGGAAGTATCTCAAGCCTGCGGACCGGAACCGCTTTCTGATTGCCGCTGCCAGTCTGTTATCGGTTATGGTGATCGCCTATGCGATCTACTATGCGCATCTCAAGAATGCAGGGATTCCAAACTTCCATGTTGGCAATGTGCTGACTGAACGGCTATCTCGCGCTCTTGACCTGTTCAACTCCAACTTCACGATTCCCTTCCGGATCGTCTTTGTACTCGGATTGCTGCTGTGTCCGTTTGTGAAGCGGCTGCGCTGGTTTTCACTGCCGCTCTACATCGCCATCGCGATTTGGGCCAACACCGCGCCATACGATTTGCGCAATATTCTCAGCTTCGTGCTTCTTGGCGCATTCGTGCCGCTTTATGCAGTTGCGCATCATTGGTTCGGTTCCAAGCCGGTCCCACGCGGAAAACGCTGGTACGTTGGCGATGGCCTCGTGGCTGCCGCGCTAGCTATCGCTACGTTCGGTCTGACGTCGCCATTGGCGATGAGCAACGAAAAGCTGCAGCGCCGCTTTGCTGATGACCAGCTTCGGATCGACGCCGGCCTCGAAGTAAATCAAAGGATTGCCGAGTTGCTCAATCGAGGATGCAAGGTCGTCAGTCCAACGGCCTCCTTCCTGTTGATTGTGGCCTTTGCTCCATTTCGCAGCCAAATCCAGACCTATTCCTATCCGCTGCCGCTGGACGATTACCTCAGGAGCGGGCTTAACAACTCTACGGGCTGCACAGCTATCCTGTATGCACCTGACGGTACCCATGAATCCATCCTGAGCTTCATCTCCGAATATGCTCGGTCACGCGGCCTGCAGAAGGTCCTTGAGAGCAGGGGCTTGGAGCTGCTGGTAACCCCACAATAGAGCGCGCACGAAGAGCAAGCCGCTGGCTCTTTAGTGTTGTGCAACCAAAATCGCGTTTACGAGCTGCAGAAGACGGATCGACGATTTGCGATCCCAAGCGAGCAAGTCGCTTGCCCCCGGGCACGGCGGGCCGCCGACTTTCGAGACATCAACGCGATGACTTGGCCGGCTGAAATGCCTCTTTGCCGAAAATGCATAGCGTACTCAGGTCGATTCGGCCTAACTCCCGCCAGGGGATCTGCATCCTGAGAACCACGCGCCTAAGCGTCTGGCGGGTGGTCGTGGGCAGGAAAGCGATTGCGAGGAGCGAGGAGCGCGCCGGCCCGGCGCGTATCTGGGCGAAGGCTGCGGCCCGGCCTCTGGCAGCCGACATTGAGGAAAGCAACCATGAGCATGTCCAGAGCAATCGGAGGCGCTCTTGCCGTGTTGTGGACCACGGCCATCGCAAGCCTTCCGGCGTCGGCCCAGCAAGCACAAAAACCCAACATCATCCTGATCCTGTCGGACGACTTCGGCTACGGAGACTCCGGTCCGTACGGCGGCGGCGAAAATCGCGGTATGCCGACACCGAGCCTCGATCGGCTCGCGGCGGAAGGGATGCAGTTCCTGTCCTTCTATGCACAGCCGAGTTGCACACCGGGCCGCGCGGCAGTGCAGACCGGACGTATTCCCAATCGCAGCGGCATGACCACCGTGGCCTTCCAGGGCCAAGGCGGAGGCTTGCCGGCCGCCGAGTGGACGCTGGCGTCGGTCCTCAAGACCGGCGGATACAAGACGTTCTTCACCGGAAAATGGCATCTCGGTGAGGCCGACTATGCGCTTCCAAACGCGCAGGGCTACGACGAGATGCAGTACGCTGGCCTCTATCACCTCAACGCTTACACCTATGGCGATCCGACCTGGTTTCCGGACATGAGCCCCGAACTACGGGCCATGTTTCAGCGCGTGACCAAAGGTTCGATGTCGGGCAACGCCGGGCAGCCGGCAAAAGAGGAATTCAAGATCAACGGTCAGTACGTCAATACGCCTGTCGTCAACGGTGGCCCCGGTGTCGTTGGGATTCCCTTTTACGACAGCTATGTTGAAAAGGCCTCGCTCGACTATCTCGATCGCAACGCGCGATCGACCCAACCCTTCTTCATGAGCATCAACTTCATGAAGGTGCATCAACCGAATATGCCCGCCCCCGAATTCGAGCATAAGTCGCTCTCGAAGAGCAAATATGCCGACTCGGTCGTCGAGAACGACACGCGGATCGGCCGGATACTGGACAAGGTTCGTGCGCTCGGGCTCGACAAGAGCACCTATGTGTTCTGGACCAGCGACAACGGCGCCTGGCAGGACGTTTATCCCGACGCCGGCTACACGCCGTTCCGCGGCACCAAGGGTACGGTGCGCGAGGGAGGCAACCGCGTCCCCGCGCTGGCATGGGGACCAAGGATCAAGGCCGGATCGAAAAATTCCGAGATCGTGGGTGGCCTGGACTATATGGCTACCTTCGCCTCCCTTGCCGGCGTGAAGCTGCCTGAAAACGACCGCGAGGGTAAGCCGATCATTTTTGACAGCTACGACCTTACGCCGGTCTTGTTCGGCACCGGAAAGTCGCCCCGCAACGAATGGTTCTATTTCACCGAAAACGAACTATCGCCGGGTGCGGCGCGGGTCGGCAACTACAAGGCCGTGTTCAACCTGCGCGGCGACGACGGCGCTTCCACCGGAGGACTTGCCGTCGACAGTAATCTTGGCTGGAAAGGTGCGGAGAAGTACGTAGCCACGGTCCCGCAGGTGTTCGACCTCTGGCAGGATCCGCAGGAGCGCTACGACATCTTCATGAACAACTTCACCGAGCGAACCTGGACTTTGGTCACCATCAGCGAGTCGATCAAGAAGCTGATGAAGACCTACGTGCAGTATCCGCCCCGCAAGCTGCAGAGCGAAAGCTACAGTGGTCCGTTGACACTGACCGAATACGAGCGACTCCAAACCACTCGTGAAGCGCTTGCCAAGGGCGGCATCATGCTGCCGGTGCCGGCTGGAAACTGACGAACGCGGCTGCGCCGCCGCCTCACGGGCCGGCGGCGCATTCCTTGACTGGCCAACTTACAGTGCCTCAGGATATTGGAAGCGCCTCTTTGCGATGGAGTGGATAACAACTCGTGGTGCGCAAAAAGATCCGAGCCGGTAAGAGCGATAGGCTATCAGCCAAAACAATCACTTACTTGTGCGTCGTGGCGGAGAGAGTGGGATTCGAACCCACGGTACGGTTTCCCGCACACACGCTTTCCAAGCGTGCGCCTTAAGCCACTCGGCCATCTCTCCGGAGGCCCCTCTCATGACGGGGCAAGGCGGATTTTGCAAGGGAGGCCGGTCGCCTTGCCAAAAATTTCCCCAATTCGTTGGAATAATTGCATAATTCGGCTCGGCGACGGACCCGTTTGGAGCCCGTTTTGAACCGAACATGGCGGACCGCCGACGACCGAGCAGGGCGAAAGCCAAATCAGCCAAGGGAAGTTGCAATGATGACGCGGGCGCTTGTTTTCTCGATCCTGATTTCTGCAGCCGCGGTGGCCACCGCCTCCTCCGCCATGGCGCAGAACTGCACCCGCCAAGGCACCGACGTCATCTGCGACGACGGGCGGCGCGGCGTTTTCACGGGCGATGCGATCATCTGGCCGGACGGCACGCGGGCCAATCTCGCTTCGCCCCATCCGAGCGTCATCATCGGCAACAAGCAGTCGGTGGTGGTCGGCAAAGGCGTGTTTGTCGGGTCGGGCAACGGCGTGGTGCCGCTCGACAATCCAAGCGCGCCGAACAAGGCGCGCTGCACCGTGCTCGACGGCGTGCCGTATTGTTATTGAAAGCTAGACATGATCCGGAAAAGTGTGAAGCGGTTTTCCGAAAAGATCATGCTCCAACAAAGAGCTGGAGTGAGATGACGATTCGAGGAAAAGTCATCTCGCTCTAGTGGAAGCGCGCGCCGGCCTGCGCCGGGCGGCGCGGCCAAGGCGTCGGCTGCTCCGATGTCGGCAGCGGCATCTCGGTCCTGTCGAGCCGGGCTTCCTGCAGCTCCTCAACAAAGTTCGCAAACCATTGCTGGATGGTGCCGCGGCGCAGCTTTGCCATCATCGCTTCCCAGCGCATGCGCCGCTCGGTGAGCGGCATGGTCAGTGCGGTCGCGATGGTCCGCGCCATGCCGTCGATGTCGTGCGGATTGACGAGCAATGCCGCGTCAAGCTCGTTGGCCGCGCCGGCGAATTTCGACAGCACCAGCACGCCGGGATCGGCGGCATTCTGGGCTGCGACATATTCCTTGGCGACGAGGTTCATGCCGTCCTGCAGGGGCGTCACCACGCCGACCTGCGCGGTGCGGTACAGACCGGCGAGCACGGCCTGGCCGAAACCCTTGTTGAGATAGCGGATCGGCGTCCAGTCGATCTCGCCATGGCGGCCGTTGACGTCGCTGACGAGTTTCGCGACCTCGTTCTGCAGATTGCCATAGGCCTCGATCGCGCCGCGCGAGGGCGTGGCGATCTGCAACAGCGACGCCGTGCGCAGGAGCGACGGCTGGTCGCTCCACATCTGGTCAAAGGCGCGGATGCGGTTGGTCAGGCCCTTGGAATAGTCGAGGCGGTCGACGCCGATCGCGAGCCGCTCGCCGTCGAGGCTGCGGCGCAGCCGCGACACCTCGGGATGCGACGAGGACTTCGCGGCATATTGCGCGAACAGTTCGACGTCGATGCCGATCGGGAACACGGCAGCGCGGGTGCGCCCATAGCGCGACAGGATCACGCCGCCATGCACGGGCAGATCGAGCTCGTGCTGCACGGCGGAGAGGAAGTTGTCGCAATCCTCCCCGGTCTGGAAGCCGATCAGGTCATAGGCGAGCATCGCCTCGATCAGCTCGCGGGCATGCGGCACGCCGCCGATCACATTGTGCGCCGGCCAGGGCGTATGCAGGAAGAAGCCGATCGGCTCGGTGACGCCAAGGTCGCGCAGCTCGGCGCCGAGCGCAAGGAAGTGATAATCCTGCACCCAGAACGCGCTCTCCTTCTTGCGGAAGCGCAGCAGCGCACGCGCCATGAAGGCGTTGACCTCGCGATAGGACAGATAGTCATCGCGCGTGGCGCGGATCAGGTCGGGACGCGAATGCATCGCCGGCCACAGCGCCGAATTGGCGAAGCCTTCATAGTAGCCGCCGTAATGCGCAGCCGGCAGGTCGAGCATCGCCAGCGCGCCGGCGCCGAGCGCTTCGATTTCCGCGAACGGCTCCTGGCTGCCATCACGCACGCGGCCGGAGGAACCGACCCAGATCGCGCCGGAGTTCTCCACGACGGGCAGCAGCGCCGCCGCCAACCCGCCCGTCATGGGCTCGTTGGCTTTTCCGCGCGCGACCCGATTTGAAACAACGACGAGGTTCACAGGTCCCCTCCTGATGATGTCCGTCGTTTAACTGATGTTCATCAATATGGTT
>Ga0081540_1002608_pt1 | contig 14654 bp, 11 predicted proteins | sample TabmetS2T1R1_FD_71024 | JGI IMG/M metagenome (GOLD analysis project Ga0081540, IMG submission 71024) | Tabebuia heterophylla rhizosphere microbial communities from the University of Puerto Rico - S2T1R1 | ecosystem: Host-associated > Plants > Roots > Rhizosphere ... | reverse complement strand
CTCCATGGCTGCGACGCCCCCCTCCTCGATCGCCTCGACGAACTCGGCCCTGGTCGAAAATGGAAAGTCTTCGCCGCCCCACAGTCCCAGCCGCTGGGCATAGGCGAGATTGTGCACCGTGGTGGCGCCGGTTGCAGAGACATACACCACGCGCGCATTCGGCAAAGCGTGTTGTAGCCGCAGTCCAGCACGCCCCTGCTGTGAGGCAGCTTGGTCTCCCCGCTCGCCTTTCCCACCCGCTGCGTTTTGCATGGCGTGGCTCTCGTCGAAGACGATGACTCCGTCGAAGTCAGAGCCCAACCATTCAACGATCTGCCGGACGCGCGAAAGCTTTTCTCCGCGCTCGTCGGTGCGCAGCGTAGCGTAGGTGGTAAATAGGACGCCTTCTCCAAGTCGGATCGGCGTGCCCTGGCGGAAGCGGGACAGCGGCGTAACGAGGAGCCGCTCCATCCCGAGCGCCGACCAATCGCGCTGCGCATCCTCGATAAGCTTGTCGGACTTGCTGATCCAGACCGCACGGCGGCGGCCCTTGAGCCAGTTGTCGAGCAGGATACCGGCAACTTGACGCCCCTTGCCCGCGCCGGTGCCGTCCCCCAGAAACCAGCCGCGGCGAAAGCAAACGGCATTCTCCGCGTCATCACGCGCGGCAGCGACGACGTCGAACGTCGCATCGACCGTCCAGGAGCCTACGAGAAACTCGGAATGCGCCTCGCCGGCGTAGGTGACACTCTCGAGTTGCGCGTCCGACAGGATGCCATCCGTTATGACCCTGGCTGGCAAATGCGGCCGATAGGAGGGCTTTGGCGGTGCCACCGAGGCCATTGCAGCCGACTGCACGAGCCTTGTGGGATGGGCCTGCGCGCCGGGAATGCGGATCGACTGCAACGCGTAGGATTCATAAAGGGCGTCGGTGATCTTGCTGGCATCGGTGGGCGCCCAGTCGACGGGCTCATAGGCCAGTTCCGTCGCCGCGAGGTCGGATGCTGACGCCGCCGTTGCGGGCTGGCGCTGGGCAACGTAGGTGCGGACGGTTTGGGGCGTTGAAAGGCTGGCGATTGCTGGCACTGCCGCAATGGGCGTGCCAGCAATTGAATGACGCACGTAGTGCGTGACCCAGTCGAGCAAAGTCGGCAGGTCACGCGCGATGCCAGCGGATGCCGGCAAGGACGCGATGCCGTCCGCCGGCCCGCGATCGATAACGGTCAGACGCGTGTCGGTGGTGGTGCCGTGCTTAGCGTAAACGGTGCCATCAATCGCCGCCGAGAACACGATCCGGCCCTGTTCCTGAAGCCGCCTGAAGGAGGCGGTCCAGGCGGGATTGTCGGGTGCGACTTTTGCGCCCGTGATGGCGACCAGGCGTCCACCTTCTGGAAGACGGGCCAGCGCCGAGCCGACGTGTCGCAATGCCGCATCCGCCATCGCGCGATCGACATGGACCGCTGCCGAGAATGGCGGATTCATCAGGACGACGCTCGGAACGATGCGCGCATCGAGGTGGTCGTTGATGTGCGCGGCATCAAATCGCGTGGTGGAGACGGCGGGAAAGATTTGTCCGAGAACGCCGGCGCGGCTCTCGGCGAACTCGTTGAGAACAAGCGAGGTGCCGGCCAGTTCTGCGAGGATAGCCAGATGGCCGGTGCCGGCTGACGGCTCCAGCACGACATCGGCTGGCGTCATCGCGGCGGCAACGCTCGCGACATACGCCAATCCGATCGGCGTCGAGAACTGCTGGAGGGATTGGCTTTCCTCGGACCGGCGCGTCTGGGTCGGAAGGAGACTTGCGATCCGCATCAGCATCGACAGCATGGCCGCCGGCGACGCCGCCTTGGTGCGCATGGCAGCGCCATGCCGCCGCAGGAACAGGACGGTCGCCGCCTCGCAGGCGTCATAGGCGGCCTTCCAGTCCCAGGCCCCGGTCGCATCGGAGCTGCCGAACGCCGCCTGCATGGCGTTGCGCAGAACGGTGGCATCGATGCGGCGTCCCTGTTCGAGTTCGGTCAAAAGCTGTCGTGCAGCGCTAACGATCGCGGATGCGACGGCTGCGGTGGCACGCATCGAGAGCGGCGCGGCGCTGGCGCCGCCGACGAGAGATTCGGTCATGAGGGATGTCTTTCGGAGAGCGGGAAAGGGCCGAACCGCCCGGCGCTCTCCTGACACCGCCGCGGCTCAAACCCTTCCCGGCCCACCTCTCCCTCTTGATCTCAGCCAGAAGAAAAGGGTCCGGCGACCAGCGCCGGACCCTTTGAGCGAACTATCCGAACCGTCGATCACGTGTTGGAATCGTCTTCATCATTGATGAGAACGAATGTGATGCCCTCGTCGACGGCATAGTTCTTGGCGAGGTTGATCGCCCAGCATAGCGCTTCCAACCGCTCGCCGTAGCATGGCTCCCATTTGTCGCCGACGCGCGCGCAGCCGTCAGCGACGAGACGCGGCGGATCGGGATGATCGGCGATCTCTTCGCGTGCCTGTTCGAGCGTATCTTCCCCGGTGAGGACCAGCAGCGGATGCCAGCCTGCCGGATAGCGGCAGTCGAGCATCAAGAGCTGCGCCTCATCCGCCGAAAGCCGCCCCGTTGCATAACGCCAGCCTCATGTCCATCGACCGAGACTGGCGCCGCAGCGATAACGGTGACGGCGTGTCCATGACGTAACGGCGGCGGTGCGGCGGCGGATGACGTCAAACATCGCACACCCCGCGGATCCAATGGGCGAGCTCGTCGGGCCTGTTGAGCAAGTCGAGCGATGCGAAATTGTTCGGGCCGCCGACATAGTCCTTCCGGCCCTTGCAGGTCCGAAACAGAATGCCGCTGTGGTAGCCCATTGCCGATTGGGAAACCTGCACGTAGAGGTGATCGCTGTGGAGGGTAATTTCACCGGACACGGCAATGCCGGCCTGGTTGGAGCGGAGGTCGTAGGAACCGGGCTCAAGACCCAGCGCCGTCGCAACACGGCGGAGCTGGGATTTCGCACGGCTGTGGAAGAGGCGCTTGGCCTCAGCGTCGTAGGCGACGGACTTTCGAAAATCGAACTCCTTGGGTGTCCTGGGCATATGGGAAACTCCGAGAGCGGGCGAACCATCCCGGCGGCTCGCTCTCGCCGCACGCCAGGCTCGCCCACCTCGGGCCCGCCTCTTCCTCTCATACGGCGGCCCTGACGGGGCGCCACCACGCGACGCGCACCTCACGCGTGGCGTTGGCGAGCCGCATCAAGAGATCGCCGTCGCAGGCGCGGCGCGCAGAAGCACACGAGATCGCATCCGTGCAGCTCATCGAGCGCACGCAGCAGATGGTGCTGGTCCGCCAGCCATCGCTCGCGTTTGGCGATGACGGCAGCGCGGTCGCCGTCGCGGCCGATCCGGAACGGATTGCCCCATTTGCCGCCGCCCGATGTAGACCGCGCCTGCCGGAATGCCCGCGTGATGCTTGTTGAGAACCCTGCATATTTTCCGTTGTCTCCCGACCTTCGCGTTGCGTCGGACTGGCAGCGGGGCGCGGTCGAGCATCGGCTGTCACGCGAGGCTCTTCTCGCCACAGCGGGAACGACTTGCCCGTTGACAGCCGATGTGCCGCGCCCAGACAGGACACGACGCAACATTGGTTGGGAGACGCCGACGGATGCAGGGTTCTCAACAAGCATCGCGCGTGCGGCAGCCGGCGCGCCGGAGGAGGTGATGAAGTGGTGCTCGTCCGGACGTCCTGGTAGCAAACGTCGCTTCGCCCGCCGAACTAAGGTCAGATAACGCTTCCGGGCGCGACCTGCTCGATGAACTCCTCGAGAAGATCGTTGGTGGACTTGCCCAGGATGGCGTCGGCCGAGATCACGACGACGGCGCCGCCGAAGCCGTCGACGCGCATGCGCGAGCATGTGAAGGAGGATACCGCCGACACATATCTGAGCGTCGTCGAACGCCGGACGATATCCTGAACGATGAACTCCCAGGAGGTCTCGCTGAGATCGAGATCCAGGTGTGCCTCCTGAAGCTCTTCGTCCTTCAAGCTTGCCAGCAGCTTCGTGACGAAGCTGTTGGCGGTGTTGTCCACATCGAGTTGAGACGCGGCGAGTGCGGCCTCGAGTGCCGCGCGTTCGACGATGATCATGTCGGCAGGTTGCGACTCGGCAAAGAAATACCAGCCGTCTCCGTCGCGCTCGGCTTCGAAGACGTGGGACAGAAGCAGGCGTTCGAGCGGGGTCATGTCCGCTTCGGGAAGCGTCTGTTGAATGACGGTGGGAGTAAAGTAGTCAGCCATTTTCGTTCTCCTGAACATGCGATGGCCCGACGCTCCTTGCGCGGAGCGCCGGGCCGAGTGGGACTTGGATGGGGGAGACTCTCGACGGACGACGTGTCAAAGCCGCCAGGTCGCAACGATTTCTTGTTCCCGGCGGTGATAATCGAGCATCTCCCGGTAGAACCGCTTGCGTGCCGCGCGACACCGGGGGTCGCGAAGCGCTCGCCGAGTGAGCTTGCGCGCTGCCGCGCGAACCACGGCACGCCAACTGTCATGCACGGCAATGTCCAGGCGCAGATACGTGCCGTACATGGTCAAGCTCCTTCCACGGTCAAAGAAAACGGCGGCTCGGGCTCGCACGAGATGCGCCGCGTGCGGCTCATCCAGGGTTCGGGACGGATGCACCTCACCCAATCGGCGAAGGACGGGATGTATCCGAGATCCTCGACAACGTGCTGCTCACCGACCCAGCGCGTCGGAATGACGCGGCCGGACGACAATGTGATGGTCGGACCAAAGATGGTCTCGGCCATGAAGATGCCCTCGGCGTGATGGCGGAGCGCGCGGTGCCGGAAATCCGCCGTGATCTGCTTGCTGGCATCGAACCAGTTATGGATTGCGAGATAGTCATCGACTGTCCCGCCCCACTTCTTCACCGAGGAAAGCGAATGATGATAGGGATGCGCCATTGCCTCCTCCTTCAGAACACATGCTGGGTCAATTCGGAGGTTTCGATCCGCTCATTGAAGTTGAGCGTGATCGTTCGCTCGGCGACGTCGAACAGAAAGTCACCGTAGGCGCCCTGGTTATTCTCCCATCCGGAGTAGGTCTGCTCGAGGAGGTCGTAGACAAGCTTCTCGATCGCGTCCTTCACGGAGAGGGTTTGCCGCGTGACAATCTGGTTGCCGCATTCGACCCGCACAATCTCGACATGGATGTTCTGGAGATCCGTGTCGCCGCCCTCTCCGTCCGCGACAGCGCCGTCGATTTGCCCCTCATCGGCATAGCCGTTGAATGTGACCTCCACGGTGTCGATGCGCGCACTGGCGAGCGCGTCGAACAACGCTGTCTTGTTCTCGGAGAGAGTGGACTTGCATTTCTCGGAGAGAGTGGACTTGCATAATCTGATAAATTCCTGGTCCCGCAGGAGCCAGGAGGCAGAATCGAAACCCGAGCCGGGTGTTGAAGTATCGTCGGTCATGATGGTGCTCCCAAGACGATGAAGCCCGGCGCGAGGGCCGGGCCGAGAGATGAAGGGGAAGTAGTAAAGAACTGCGGGGCGGCGGATGCCGCCCCGCAGCGATGGCCTATTCGGCCGCGACGGCGTGCGGCTGCTCGCTCTCGCCGCCGTCCGTCGATTCCTCGTCGCCGCCGGAGAGGAATTCGGGAAGCGGCTCGGACGGCGCGTCAGAGCTGTCCGAAGGCGAAGCCACGGCGGCGATGCGCAGCGGCTCGGGGAGCCAGCCGGCGCCCTCGAGCAGGCGCTCGGCTTCCTTCGCCATCTCCGACTTCTTGAGATGGTCGATGAGCTGAGCCGAGGATTCGCCCCTCGCCTCGCGGATCGCATCGAGGATACGGTCCTTGGTGACACGGCCGAGATAGTTGTCGACCGTCGGACGCCAGCCGGCCTCCACCATGTCGAGACCAACTGCACGGGCGAGCCGATCAGCCTGATCGAGACGGCGCTGCAGCCCATGGCTGGTAATGCCGGGCCCGCCGTGGCGATCGACCTTCTCGAACAGGGCATTCACGCCGAAGGAAACACAATGGGCGAGCAGGGCCAGCCGGCTGGCATCGTCGAGCGCAACCAGCCAATCCCACAGGGCAGCCTCGTCGGTCGGCACGTCGGCTCTCCAGCCCTCATGCCGAGTGTCGATTGATCTGGCGGACGCGCTTTCCTTCAATTCGGGCGCCTGGATGGAAAGCTGGACATGACGCACGCCGGCCTCGATACAGCCCGGACCGTAAGTCCGATGGAAGGCGTCGAGGCAGAGCTTATGCAGGAGCGCCGTCATCGCGACCTGCGGGTGGGCCGCAACCACGTCCTGCAGCGCCAGCGTCCGGTGCGCGGTGAGCTCGATGACGAGCCGGTCGGGCAAGGGCCGGATGGCATCATCCTCTTCCTCATCCGGCGGTACCTGCCCGGCCATCGTGATCACGCTGCCGTGGACCGCTGGTGCGCTTTGGTCGCCATCATCGGCGCCAGGCGTCGCCGCAGCCCCTTCAGGACTGGGCTCAGCGGTTGCCGCAACGAAGGCCGCCTCATCCTCGCGGCGAACATAGCCGCGATCGACGTGCAACGTCCCATCGGTATCGATGCTGACGAAAGCACCGGCATGCGGGATGGCGGCCGCGTCGAAAGTATGCGACCTGTCCTCGAAGGCTGCGAGGGCCTCTTCGAGTTCGCCGAGGCGCGTGTCCGCCTCATCCGGTATTTCATCGGCGTCCTCGTATTTCTCCTGGAGCGCCGTATACTCGGCCTGGAGCGCATCGAGGCTTACTTGTTCCTCAATGGTGAGATCGGCCGGTTCGCCTTCGAGCCGGCGCAGCCCGTGATCGTGACCGTAGGGGAAGCTCGGGGCGACCTCGATCCACTTCCAACCTTCGGCAGCGATCGTCTCGGCTTCGGTGCGGAGCTTCTCGGCGACAAGTCGCTCGAGCAGCGCGATGTCCTCGAGCCAGCCGCCGCCGTCTTCCTCGAAAAGATCGCGCAGCACATTGCCGCCAGCCGCCTCATAGGTGGCGACGCTGACGAAACGGGCGCGCTTGTCGGAGGCCTGCACCGCACGCTCGGTCAGAACGCGCCTGATCTGATACGGCTCGTCATAGCCCGAGCGGTTGACGTTCTCCCAGACCTGCTCCTGCCGCGCGTGATCGGCCGTGACGGAAAACGCCATCAATTGCTCGAGCGACATGCCGTCGTCGGCATAGACGTCGAGCAGCTTTGGGGAAACCGCCGCAAGCCGAAGCCGCTGCTTCACGACGTTCACGGACAGGAAGAAGATGGCCGCGATCTCCTCCTCAGATTTCCGTTGCTCGCGCAACGTCTGGAATGCACGAAACTGGTCGAGGGGATGAAGCGCGACGCGATGCACGTTCTCGGCAAGCGAGTCCTCTTCCGCGGAAATCTCGCCACGGGCTTCCTTGATGACGCAGGGGATCGGCGCCGTCTTCGCAAGGCGCTTCTGCTTCACCAGCAATTCGAGCGCACGATAGCGTCGGCCGCCGGCTGGCACCTCGCACATGTCGGTTTCGTTGCCATCGGCATCAAGGATGGGACGAACGTTGAGACTCTGTAATAGTCCACGGCGACCGACGTCATCGGCAAGATCCTCGATCGAGATACCGGCCTTCACGCGCCGGACGTTGGACTGCGAGAGCACGAGCTTGTTGAAGGGAATGTCGCGCGATGGCGACAACTTGATCTTCTGAACGGCCTTTGCCATGTCGGATTCTCCTCGACGAGCGGCCGTGAGACTCTCTCTCGGCCACCAACCCGTCACGAAAATCCCCCTCTCCTCTTACTCTCTCTCGATGGCTCCGCAGGCAGCGTGCCGCGCGTCAGGTGGTACCCGAACAGGCTTTTTGGCCGAAGCGCAGCGCAGGCAAGAGAGAAGGCAGCCGACGAAGGGGCAGTGATAACGACGCGGGCATGAAATGCCCGCGGGCACCGAGGCGACTGCAGTCGCGAGACCGGTTAAGAAGGCACCCGCGTTCGGGGCAGTGATAGCGGCGCCGGCATGCAATGACGGCGGCCCCTAACGCGAGAGCCTCCGGCGAGCGACACTGTATCGCGCGAGGGATCGAAGCCAGGCGGCCGAGACGCCTCAGCGGCTCGGTTCACGAGAGCCCGGTCCGCGGCCAGCGGATGCGCCGATCAACGGTATTTACGTTTGCTTTCCGCGACCAATCGCAGGGTGAAGAGCACCAATCGGCGAAAATTCTGTCGAGCAACCGGGCAACGCTGAGTCCGCCCCTTCCGCAGTTGCCCCGACAATCGGCTCATGCGTGGCAAGACGATCCGTGGTGACCTATGCTGCCCTCAGGTTTTCGCAGGATGTTGCTACTGACGATAGAGCCACTAGGCCCCGTTGAGCAGTCGATGACATTTTTTGGCTCTAGCGATCAGATGCTCAGCTAGGCGCCCGACGATGGCGTTATTCAGACCGTCTTTCCGCGCTTGTGTCTCGACGGAGGACACAACGTCAGGAAGCTGTTCGGCCAAAGAAATCAGTCCGGCGATGGCCTTGTCTGGATCGAGACGCGCTTCGCGAGCAAACTTCTGCCAATGGCGCAGCCCAATCAGGTCAAGCTTGTACTCGTCGCCGATTTTCATCGCTAGCTTGATCTTCTGCATGTCGACATCATCGTAGGGAAGAATACTGGCGATGTCATAGAGTGGCGCGAGCCGTACATGTGGACCGCTAGCTAGCAGCAGGGAGTAATTCTTGGCATGCGCATCGGTGCCCGCAACGAGCCAGTTGAAGCCTAGCGCGTCTATAAATGTGTCAACATCGGCGATACGATCCGTGGAATAGTTACGCAAGAGCTCAATGACATCAGTAGGGGTTGGGCCGCCTTCGTTTTGATATTTGCTGGTCGGCGGGATTCCGAGCGCCTGGCAGATATCCTCCTGATGAACACGGACGATCGCGTTCCCGCTGGACTGCCGATCGTAGCGCTCGATGACGATAGCGACTTCATCGCCAAAGCGCATCACCTTGGTATCGGCGACGGGCAGACCGAGATTACCCGCGAGCAAGAGGCATATATGCTCATTTTCCGCATGTCCGTCGAAATGTCCGGTTGGCGGTTTGAGGATGTGCGTCGTTGGAATGCGCCCGGATGGTATTCCCCACTTGCCACGTTGCAGAAGCAAAGCGGTCTTGGGTTGGGCGCCCGCAAGGCTGAATTGTCCGGTATCGCGAGGTAGCCGCCATGCGGCGTGATCCTCGCGTAACGTTTGTAGGCGCTGGGCAATTGCCGTCTCGTCAAGCCATTCGACCTTGTCATCGGCCCCGCTTCGCAAGGCGTTCAGCCGATCAGGCGTGACGAACTGGACAGCACCGGCGCAGTCTTCACCTACATGGGAGATAAGGGCAAACACATTGCGCGCGGACACCTGAAATTTTTTGGCCCACCGTTCGATCACCCGCTCGTTGTCGGGCAGAAGCCCCCATAGGAAGGCCTGTACGGTAGAAGGACCATGCTGTTCGGCGGCAAGCGGCATGGAGAGCGACAACGGAAAGGCTCCCTCGGCATGGCGCCAGTCTTTGTCATAGACGAAGGTGAGCCGGCCGCGAGCATCGTTGCGCACGCGGCCGGCTTCCCGGCCATCCAGCAGAACAACGAGTTCGCTGGTCATGCCTTTTTCTTTCTTGCCCTTGCCACGATGGCATTGATGTCGATGGCAGACTTGGTGCCCCGCCGGTCGCTTGTTTGTTCGGCGCCTGCGTCCAGGCGGATGTCGAGGGCATCAAGAGCGCGAAGGACCAGCCCGAGCTCAGCGCGCGCGTGTCCATGCTCGACCTCGATCACCCATTGCCGGCTGACGCCAATGCGTTTGGCAAGTGTCGATTGGCCGAGTTTGAGCTTCTTGCGCCGGTCGCGAAGAATGGCGCCGAGTTCGGCGGGCGTACGGACGAGCATGCGCGCTCCAATGTCAGCGTTCGGTTACTTTAGCATATGTTACCGTTCGCTGACAATCCATAAATGTCAGCGCTCGGCAACAATATGAAATGTCGTCGATCGTTGACAAAACCTTAACATTTCTCGAACTATGCCCAGAAGATTCCACGGCGTCCGCAGCGTTGCAGCGCGGCCTTGCGCACAACACGAACTGCACACAATCCGTACCGTCCTGGCGTCGATAAGAAATGCGAGCCCCAATGCGTCCGGCGACCGGGTGCCCGACAAAGCGATGGTTCTCGTTCCGAGCGTAGCGGCGAATGCAGCAATCTGTCATTCCGACAAAAGGGACGGCTTGTTGCAGTCTCAACGAGAGGTGAGCGGCATAGCTGTCGGATTGAGCGTTGAAAATCCACTAGAATCATTTGACTCTCGACTAGCGGCGAACATGGCGCCGAAAACATGTCTCGGCCATCATCTCGTTGATCTCGAAGCTGTACATCGATCAATTCTCGCCGCCGTGGCTTAAGACAGTTGCGCCCGATCGCCGATGAGCAACGCACGTTCATCACTTTGCCATAGCTCCGCTTCCGCGCGGTGTGATCAATCCGACTTCGAGACCACGCCTGATCGTGTCGCGGCTTGACGATATCAATGGCGCGACAAGCATCCCGAGCTTCGTCAGGAGATCGTGCAAGCACCTGCTCACCAACCCATCTGCACTCTGTTATCGCCGTTTTCCGCCCCAGCTCTTCATTCCCCTTTCTCGGGACGCTTTCCAAATGATAGGACGAGTTAGCCTAGGGATATCGAAAAGCAAAATGGGGCGAGCACAAACCAACCTAGCAATGTCGGCACTCTCTTGCGTCAGGCAGGATTCATACAAAAATCGTGTCGCTCGCTGGGAACAGATATCCCGACCATCGATACTTTGACGGCCGAGGTTCATGGTACGACGCACTTCACTTCCCGCGCGCTATCCACCCGTTGGCGCGTGGCCCGCGCTAATGCGGGCCGACATGGCCGCTGCCTATATGGATTACTGCGACACAGCTGAACTCGCACGCGCCGTGGGCCGGGGCGAAGCGCCACCGCCGATTTGCTATCACGGGTCTGGACGGGCTCGGCAGCCAGTTTGGTCTAAGGCCGTCATAGACGACTTTGCGGCACCAGCCAGAGCTATCGGTCCAGACCGGTCGGGAGAAGATTTGACCTGCCTCGTATGAAAGCATCAGAATTCCGGCTTCCCCGCTACTGTCGACGGAAGCCCTTAAAGGCTGGCCGATGGGCATACTTCTTTGAGCCGCCGACTTGGGCTCGCAAGCAGGGCTGCCATGTCAACCCTGAAGCGCTCGGAGAGGATTACGCGGCCGCCATAGCGCGAGCGGAAAACATCCTGCTACCAGCCTACGACAGCTGGCGTTCGAATGGATTGACCGACATGGTCCCACCTTTGCCAGTGCCAGGCACATTCGATTGGCTCGTCAGTGTCTTCAGGACACACCAGAAATGGAACGAGATCGATCACAAGACGCAGCGCCTATATGACCAAGGATTGACCCTTTTTGCCAACTACAGGCTGAAGGATGGAAGCCGCGCCGGCTCGAAGCAGATTTCTGACTTCACCAAAGGATTTGTGGACGCAATATACGCCAAGCTGCTTGTCGTCGAAGATGAAGACGCAGCTGGCAATCTTGTCAAACGGGAACGTCGCCGCTTTGCAAATGCAGCAATGACAGCTTGCAGGCGCGCTTGGTTTGTTGGCCAACGTGCCGAAGAAGCGAGAGTTCCGGTCACAAACCCGTTCTCGCGGATGGGACTGAGAGCCCGCGCACCTGGCCAACCTTCGCACCAGACGCCCACGGCCACTTGGGGCGAGCTCGTCGCATTCAGGACAGCCGCCAAGAGGCTGGGATACGGCTCAGTTGCAACGGCCGCGCTGTTGACTTGGGAATGGTTGCAGCGCGAAGAACATGTGTTCGGCGCCTTCGAGATCTCGCACTACCGACCAAAGGAGCGGCCGAACAGCGTGAAGATCGTTCATCCGAAAAATGGCGAGGAAGCCTGGTGGCCACTATTTGATGAGTCCGATGAGGCACTTTTTCCCGAACTGATGGCCGAACTAGATGCCATCAAGCAAACCACGGATTCGGGACTGGTTTTTCTGCGCGACCACCCGCATCGGCGGTCCCATACTCCGCTCCCATGGATCACAGATCGCAAGGACCTGCGCTACCTCCGGAGTGTCGTGAAAAAGATTGTAGTGGCAGCTGAGCTTCGGAAAGAGCTCTCCTTTACCTCGTTTCGTCATGGTGGCTTTACCGAAGGGGCCGATAGCGATCTCACCGACGCTGAATTGCGGGCTGCAGCGCGGCATCGATCGCCGCACCAACTGCCAACCTATGCCAAGCGCACGCGCAAACAGCTAATCTCGGTTTCGAAGAAACGCCGTCAGCAGCGAACGGGAGCGTCCATCTTGTCGGAATAGCCGCTCGCTAGTTGTGGTAGCCCAGCGAACAGCGCAAGTCTGTGTGGTTTGGAATTCCAGACGGCCCGGGTTTGGCCGGCTATTTCCCGGGCCAGCTTGGTTTGCGCTTCTCACCGAACGCCTTCAGGCCTTCCTTCGCGTCCTCGGTCATCGCCAGCAGCGCGATCTGGCTTTCGGTATAGGCGATGCTCTCATCGAACGACATCGAGGCGATCGCGCGCATGGCGTATTTGCCGCGGCGGATCGCGGTCGGCGACTTGTCGACGATACGGCCGATCAGCCAGTCGACCTTGGCGTCGAGCTCGGCGGCGGGAACGACATAATTCAGGAGACCGGCGGCGAGCGCGGCCCCAGCATCGAACGGCTCGCCGGTCAGCGCCCATTCGTTGATGAGGCGCGGCGGCGCGATCGATTGCAGGAGGCTCATCACCTGCATCGGAAACACACCGACCTTCACCTCCGGCAATCCAAAGATCACGTTCTCGGCGGCAACGGCCAGGTCGGTCATGCACAGAAGACCCATGCCCCCGGCCATGCAGACGCCGCCGACGCGAGCGATCGCGGGCTTTGTCGCGTTCTGAGACAGACGCAAAAGATCGGCATAGTCGACATTGGGGCGGGAAAAATCCATCGCGAAGGCGGCGCCGCTGTTCTGCAAGTCCGCGCCGGCGCAAAAAGCCTTGTCGCCGGCGCCGGTCAGCACGATCACCCGGACGTCATTGTCATCATGGGCTTCGCGGTAGCCCCTGGCGATGCCGGCGATGACATCGCCATTCAGCGCGTTGCGCTTGTCCGGCCGGTTGATGGTGATCCAGAAAGCCTGTCCACGCTTCTCGCGGATGACGCTGGTGTGATCGGTCATGGTCCCACTCGCCTGTTCTGCCACGTGCTGGCAAGCATTTGCGGCCGGACGACGGTGGACTGCAAGCGCGATCTAGCTCTTGCGCGTAGGCGCTGCCTTTTTGATCCAGACCTTGTTGTCGTGGAACGCGGCGCCGCCGACCGGCGCTACCGTCTCGGCTCCCGTGAGCACGTTGATGCCGCGCCCGCCGATATGGGACTTGTTGGGGTGGATCGATTCCGCGATCAATACGCCGCGGCGCAGGCCATCGAACACCCTCGCCGTCAGCGTGGTCTCGCCGCGGGTGTTGCCCAGCGTCACCGCCTCGCCATCGGCGATCGACAGCGCGGCTGCATCTTCGGGATGGATCATCACGGTCGGCACGCCTTCACGGGCCTGCGAGCCCGGGGTCTCGTTGAAACTGGTGTTGAGATAGCTGCGCGAGGGCGAGGTGGCGAGCCGGAACGGATGCTCGACGTCGGCTTCCTCGATAATGGTCCAGTGATCCGGCAGCCCCGGCATGTCTTTCCAGGGACCGAGGCCGGGATTGCCGAAGGGCGGGTTCGCCCAATCCGCCTTAAAATGGAATTTCTTGTCCGCGTGAGCGAAACCATCGAGATAATGCGAGGTGCGGAAATCCGGCTGGATGTCGCGCCAGATGTCTGCCTCGAGCGATTCGATGTCGCCATGGCCGCTTTTCTTCAGCGTGACATCGATCAGTTCGCGCGGCGTCATGTCGAAGCCGGCGTGCACCGCATTGAGGCGACGGCCGAGGCCCTGCATCACCTCGTGATTGCTGCGGCATTCACCGGGAGCGTCGATCAGCTTGGGGCCGACGGAAATATGCTGATGGCCGCCACCGTAATACAGGTCATCGTGCTCCATGAACATGGTCGCGGGCAACACGATATCGGCCATTGCGGCCGTCTCGGTCATGAACTGCTCGTGCACGGCGACGAACAGGTCGTCCCGGGCAAAGCCCTGGCGAACCAGATTCTGCTCTGGCGCCACCGTCATCGGGTTGGTGTTCTGGATCAGCATCGCCTTGACCGGCGGCCCGCCCTTCAGAGCCTCGGCATCGCCGGTAAGGATGCGGCCGATCTTGGATTGATCGAGCCAGCGGGTCGAACGGTCGATCGCGTCATGACCCTCGATGACGGACTCGTTGAACTTCCAGATCGCGGCGTTGTTGAAGAAGGCACCGCCGCCTTCATATTGCCAGGCTCCGGTCACCGCGGGGATGCAAAGCGCCGCATGCATTTGCGCGGCGCCATTGCGGCTGCGAGTGAAGCCATAGCCGAGGCGGAAGAAGCTGCGCCTGGTCTGGCCGACGAGACGGGCAAAAGACTCGATCTCCTCAACCGGCACGCCCGAGATCGCCGAGGCCCATTCCGGCGTCCGCGTCTTCAGATGCGCTTCCAGCTCATCCGGGCAATCGGTGTAGCGGTCCATGTAGGCGCGATCGGCAA
>Ga0081540_1002607_pt1 | contig 14656 bp, 11 predicted proteins | sample TabmetS2T1R1_FD_71024 | JGI IMG/M metagenome (GOLD analysis project Ga0081540, IMG submission 71024) | Tabebuia heterophylla rhizosphere microbial communities from the University of Puerto Rico - S2T1R1 | ecosystem: Host-associated > Plants > Roots > Rhizosphere ... | reverse complement strand
AACGCGCCCGTAATTGGTGCCTGCCGCATCGAAGTTGAAGGCAAGGTGCGAGTTGACCGCGTGCGCATCGCGGAACTGGCGCTGCAACGTGCCCGAGGTGAACAGGCTGCGCGCACCGCTTGCGGTGAACAGCAGCGACACCGCCTCGGTGCAGAGGTTGACGGCGAAAGCACCGTCGCGGCGCAGCCGGGTCTTGGCGGCGATATCGGGAACATGGCCATGCCGCGCATCGGCCATGGCATCGATGCAGTTGGTGCGCATCAGGAGTCGCGCGGTGTCGACCTTGGCGGAAGCCTCCGCAATCTTGATTTGCGTCGTTTGCATGTCGCCGAGCTTGGCGCGGTTGTAGGTCGAGGCGCGATGACGTGCCAGCTCGACATAATCATCGAGGCAGGCCTGTGCATTGCCGAGACCGACCCCTGACAGCACGTACGGAAAAAGGGAGAATACCGGCAGCGCGTACAGCGCGTTCGGATTGACGCAGCTGCCCGGCGTAGGACCGCCGGTGAGATCGCTGATCGCAATCGACATATGCTCGGCAACGAAGGCGCCGCTCACCTTGACGTCGTTCGAGCCGGTGCCGCACAGGCCCGTGGCATTCCAGGTGTCGTTGATCTTGTAGTCGCTGCGGTTGAGCAGGAAGATGCGGTACTCGATGCCGTCGGCCTCGTCATCGGTCTCGACCACGCCGGCAAGCATGTTCCACTCGCAGGATTCCACACCCGACGAGAACGGCCAATGGCCGGAGAGCGTAAAGCCGCCCTTGGCCTTGCGGGCGCGCCCGGCAGGAAAGATGAAGGACGAGGCGATCAGCGCGTTGACGTCCTTGTCCCACACCGCGTCCTGCGCGCGCGGATCGAACATGCCGAGCATCCAGTGGTGGCTGGAGAGGTTGGCGAAATTCCACGCCACCGATGCATCCGCCCGCGCGAGCGCATCGGCGCAATCGACCAGCGCGACGTAATCAAGCTCCGATCCGCCGACGCGCTTCGGCTGCAATATCCGGAACAGGCCGGTGTCGTGCAGCGAGCGTTCGGTCTCGGGGGGCAGACGGCGCAGGGCCTCGGTGCGGGGGGCGCGCTCGCGCAACTCGGGGATCAGCGCACGGGCCCGTGCGACCATGTCGGCATAGCCATCCGCGCCCTGTCCCGAGACAAGGCGCACGTCGGGCTTGCGGGTGCTCTTGGCCATTTGCGCTTCCTCGCCGGCGAGTGTTCGGCCGGACGGGCGCAGTCTACCGCGGGATGTCGGCCGATCAAGGGAGCCGGCGCATGGCTACTCCGCACCGTTAACCACTTGTCTCTCATCCCACGGAGAAAGCCGGTTGAGCCGGGCTTCGCTCGCCTCCAGCATCGCAGGATCGAGCCTCGCCTGCCCTCCGGCCGCCGAGGCACAGGTGAAAATCCGGTAGAATTGCTTGCCATCGAATGCCACCAGCAGCAGGTCAACGCCCGCGTTGAGCGCCTCGACCACCGCGGTACAGACGTCGTGCTGGTAGATCGCTCCCATCACCAGATCGTCGGTGATGACGACGCCCTGGTAGTTCCATTTCCGGCGGATGATGCCGTCGATCACTTTCTTCGAATGCGATGCAGCGCGCTCCGGATCGGCCGCCGTCAGCCGGACATGGCCAACCATCAGCATCGCCCGTGAGCTTGCGAGTGCCTGCCTGAACGGACGCCAGTCCGACCCCTCGAGCTCATCAAGCGGCGCATCGAGATCGGCGCTGAAATGATGGGTGTCGCCGCGCACCCGTCCCAATCCCGGGAAATGCTTCACCGTCGCGCCGACACCAGAGGTTTCGAGACCGCGGATGTAGGGTAGCGCGACATCCGCCACCTTGGCGGGATCGCCTGATATCGCGCGCCGGCCGATCAGCGTGTTGAAATCGAATTGCGTGATTTTCTTCTCCGGCCGCAGATCGAGCACCGGCGCGAAATTGAGGTTGACGCCAAGCGCCGCCAGTTCGCGGCCGTGGGTGCGCCCATATTCCTCGGCCATCCGATCGCGCAGATCGGCAGGCAAATCCGCCAGCGTGGAAAGTCCCGGCAACTCGGTCAGTACAGGCGCGAGGTGCGAAACGATCCCGCCCTCCTGATCGGCTGCAACGATCAAGGGCGGCAGGTTCGCAACGCGCCGCCGCGCCTGCAGCGCGGCAATTTCCGATTTCAGCGTTTCCGCACTGCGCCCCCTGAGATTGTACCGGGTGACGTAGACACCGGCAATCAGTCCCTTCTCCGCCAGCGCCGCCACCTCGTCAAAGGACGAATAGCCGACCATGAAATGCCGGCCGAGCTGGTGCGCTGTCGAAGCATCGGTGTGAAGCACGTCGTGCTTGCGGAGCTCGAAACGCAGATGTGCCGCGAGCATCGAGGGCGGCACGAGGCACCAGAGCAGAACCAGCATCTTCTTGGTGGCGCTGCTCCAGTAGCCACGCCAGACCAGCGCTGCGGCGACGGCAAAACCGATCGCGGCCACCGCAACATTCCCGGTGCCGCGCAGCGAGATCAGATAGGGATCGTTCTTGTTGAAGCCGACGAACAGAAAGGCCAGCGCGAGAGGCCACAGCAACGCAGCGCCGATACGTCCGACCATCTGGCAAATTGCCCCGAGAATGAATCCCGCCGTCGCCTCGTAACGACAGCGACACTGGAGCGCCAGCGAATAGTTGTCCCTGCACAAATTCTGCAAAGAATTCCTGAACCTCTGCAGATATCTCCCGCGACAACTACACAAACGTCGTTCACAGTCATGGCCGCAACTCCAGCGATCGAATTTCGATGCCCATTCCCACAAGACTTGCCAATGACGGATGGTGGCTGTGCGACAGCCTGCTACCCGCAACTCAGGCCAGCCACGGCGTCATGACGAATGCCGCGTACAGCAGATACGCATCAGCTCTCCCCGCCATTTACAAATCTTCGAGACTACGTGAACGGGACTGGTTGCTTATTGCCTCCCGCGACAGCCTGATAGATAAGTCTTAGGCATAGGACAGTCTTGGCAACTGTCGATCGGGAGAAGCGCGTGACGCACCGCATCCTCATTGTCGATGACGACCTGCATATCCGCGAGGTCATCCGCGTCGCGCTGAAAAGAGCCGGCATGACGGTTTCGGAAGCGCGCGATGGCAAGGAGGCGCTGGGCCGCTTTGCCAATGACCGGCCTGATCTCGTCGTGCTCGACATAGGCATGCCGGAATTCGACGGGCTCGACGTTTGCCGCGAGATCCGAAAATCCTCCGACGTGCCAATCCTGTTCCTCTCCGCCCGCGACGAGGAGATCGACCGCATTCTTGGCCTCGAGATCGGCGGCGACGATTACGTCACCAAACCGTTCAGCCCGCGCGAGCTGATCGCGCGCATCAACGTCATCCTGCGCCGCGCCGCCGCCCGCGCCGGCGCCAACGGTCAGCACACCCCGCTGGCGCAGGGCGAGCTCTCGGTCGATCCGGAACAGCATGTCGTCGCGTTTGCCGGCACGCCGCTTCGACTGACCGCCATTGAATTCGGCATCCTGCGCGCATTCCTGACGCGGCCCTCCTCGGTGTTCAGCCGCGAGCAGATCATGGCGGCCGCCTATCAGCTCAACATCCAGGTTTCCGACCGCACCATCGACAGCCATATCCGCAACATCCGCGCCAAGCTCGCGGCGGTGAACTGCGACAATGTGATCGAGACCATTCATGGCGTCGGCTTCAAGCTCGGCCGCTGCGAGCCGCAGGTATGAGTGACGTCGCCGGCCGCGAGAAGTGGCGGCCCTCGCTCGGGCTTGTCATCTTCACCGTGCTGGCGTCGGTCGCGCTGCTGCCGCTGGTCGGCCTGTTCTTCTTCCGCCTCTACGACAACCAGCTCATCCGCCAGACCCAGGCCGAGCTGATCGCGCAAAGCCGCGTGCTCGCAGCGGTCTACGCCCGCGAGGCCGAGGCCCGGCTCGACAAGGGTCTCGTCCTCGGCGCCGAGCTGCCGCCGGAGGCGCGCCCTGATCCCGAGGACAAGGTCACGCCGATCCGCCCCGCGCTTGATCTGGCCGGCAACGATTTGTTGATGCGTCGGCCCGATGCGCGGCCGGCCGCCGCGCCGGCCGACCCGCTCTATATCGAAATCGGCGCCAAGCTGATGCCGATCATCCTGGAGACGCAGAAGGTCACGCTCGCCGGCTTCCGCATTCTCGATCCCAACGGCGTCGTCATTGCGGGGCGGCAGGAAGTCGGCGAGTCGCTCGCCCATATCGAGGAGATCGCGGCGGCGCTGAAGGGTCAGTACCACGCCGCCTTGCGCATCCGTAAGCCCGACAAGACGCCGCCGCCGATCTACTCCATCAGCCGTGGCGTCGGCATGCACGTGTTCTCCGCGATGCCGGTGCTGGTCAACAATCACGTTGCCGGCGTGATCTACACATCACGGACGCCGAGCAACATCTTCGAGCACCTCTACCAGGAACGCGGCAAGTTCATCCTTGCGACCTTGGCGGTGATCGCCGGGACGATGATCATCGGCATGGTCTTCTCCCGCACCATTACCCGCCCGATGCACGAGCTGGTCAACCGGGTCGAACGCATCGGCCGCGGCGATCGCGACGCCTTCAAGCCGCTGGCGCATTACGGCACGCGCGAGTTCGCGCGATTGTCGAAGAGCTTTCTCGGCATGGCCGAACAGCTGGCGCGGCGGTCCGACTATATCGCGACCTTCTCGGCCCACCTCACCCATGAGCTGAAGTCGCCGCTCACGTCCATCAAGGGCGCGGCCGAGCTGCTGCTGGAATCATTGCAGGCGCACACGGCGACGCTGACGCGGATGGAGCAGAAGAATTTCGTCTCCAACATCATCGGCGATGCCGAACGTCTCGAGACCATGACGCAGCGGTTGCGCGAATTGGCCCGCGCAGAAGGCGCGCCGCAGAATGAGAGCAGTGAGCTTGGCAGCGTCGTGAGCGGGCTGAAGAGCCGCTTCCCCACACGGGCGATTGCGGCAAGCGGCTGCCTTGATCGCACCATCGGCATGTCCGCGGAGAAAGCGCTGATCGTGCTCACGCATCTCACCGACAATGCCATCCGGCACAATGCGAAGAACATTCGCCTCGAAGCCGCCAATGACGATGCGGCGATCCGCCTGACCCTCAGCAATGACGGCGAGCCGATCTCGGAAGCCAACCGCGACCGGATCTTCGACGCCTTCTTCACCACCCGCCGCGATACCGGCGGCACCGGCATGGGGCTTGCCATCGTGCGCGCGATCATGGCGAGCCATGGCGGTTCGATCCGGCTCAAGCCCACCGAGCAAGGCGCTGCCTTCGAACTGCAATTCCCGGCAGCGTAGGCCGTCAGACCCGTTCGATGATGATCGCCGGCGCCATGCCGCCGGCTGCGCACATCGTCACCAGCCCGCGCTTCAGGTCGCGCCGCTCCAGTTCGTCCAGCACGGTGCCGATCAGGATCGAGCCGGTGGCGCCGATGGGATGACCGAGCGCAATCGAGCCGCCATTGACGTTGACCTTGGCGCGGTCGAGCTTGAGGTCGCGGATGTATTTTTCCGCGACCACTGCAAAGGCCTCGTTGATCTCGAACAGATCGATATCGTCGATGGTCAGGCCCGCCTTGGCCAGCACCTTGCGTGTCGCCGGCACCGGCGCGTTCAGCATCAGGGTCGGCGAGTCCCCCATATTGGCGATCGCCACCACGCGGGCGCGCGGCTTGAAGCCGTGCTTCCTGGCGTACTCCGGCGAAGCCAGCAGGATCGCCGCCGAACCGTCGACCACGCCGGAGGAATTGCCGGCGTGATGCACAAAGTCGATGTCGAGGTCGGGATATTTGTCGAGGATCAGCTTGCGATAGGTCGTGCCCTTGTCGTCCAGCGCATAATCCGCAATCGCCGGGAATGCCGGCTTGAGCTGCGACAGCGCCTCCATCGTGGTGCCCGGCCGCGGATATTCCTCGCGGTCAAGCGCGAGGCTGCCGTCCTCGCGATAGACGGGTACGAGACTCTTCTTGAAATACGCGCCCTTGATCGCCGCATCGGCGCGCTTCTGGCTCTCCAGTCCGAGCGCGTCGACATCCTGCCGCGAGATGCCTTCCATGGTCGCGATCGCATCGGCGCAGATGCCCTGATGCGATTGCGGATGTTTGGCGCGAAGGCGAAGATTGCCTGAATCCATCATCATCGGATTGCTGCCGCGACGGCCTTCCATCGACATCATCTCGGTGCCTCCGGCGATCACGAGATCTTCGGAGCCCGCCATGATGGAATTGGCCGCCATGTTGACGCTGGTGATGCCCGAACCGCAGAAGCGGTCGAGCGTCACGGCGCTGGCGCGCACGTCATAGCCGGCATCAAGCGCCGACATGCGTCCGAGATCGCCGCCCTGCGTCGCGACCTGCGCGCTGCAGCCCCAGACGATGTCGTCGACATCTGCGGTGTTGATGCCGGTGCGCTCGGCAAGCGCGCGCAGCACGGTGGCGCCGAGCTGCTGTGGATGAATGCCTGATAGCCCGCCCTTGCCGGCCTTGCCAATGCCGCGCGGAGTCCTGCAAGCGTCGATGATCAATGCGTCAGCCATGGTGGTTTCCTCGGATTTGCTTGGTTGGCGGCATTTGCCGTCGTGCCGCTTCTGGAGTCAATTCACGCGTGTCGCAGGGCAGGCCAAAGGCTCATGCAATTTCGTCGGGCATAGCGGCTCAACGCAATTTGCGGAAGTAATCGCGTACTTCCCGCACGAACAGATCAGGCTGCTCGAACGCCGCGAAATGACCGCCTTTCGGCATCTCGCTCCAATGCGTGATGTTGGTGAAGCTCGCCTCCATCCATTTGCGCACGGGCGTGACGATCTCCTTCGGGAACACGGCAACGCCGGTCGGCACCTTGACGGTGACCGCCGGCCGCCGCTTCGGCCCAAAGCTTTCCCAATAAAGTCGCGCCGATGAGGCGGCGGTCGCGGTGACCCAATAGAGCGTCACGTTGTCGAGCAGTTCGTCACGGGTCAGGATGTTCTCGGGATGGCCATTGCAGTCGGTCCAGGCCCAGAACTTTTCCAGAATCCACGCCGCCTGCCCGCTCGGCGAATCCGTCAGCGCATAGCCGAGCGTCTGCGGGCGCGTGGACTGCTGCTTGGAATAGCCGGAATCCCAATCGGCGTAATACTTGATACCCTCCAGTGCCCGCGTCTCCTCCGGAGTCGGCGCACCTTCGACATTGGGCCGCGTGGCCATCGCAAGGGTAATGTGGATGCCCGCGCAGTGATCGGCGTCGAGCGCACCGAGCGCCGTCGTTACCGCCGAGCCCCAATCGCCACCCTGCGCGCCATAGCGGGCGTAGCCGAGGCGATCCATCAGCACCGCCCAGCTCTGCGCGATGCGACCGACGCCCCACCCCGTCGTGGTTGGCTTCGCCGAGAAGCCAAAGCCCGGCAGCGAGGGACACACGACGTGAAATGCATCCGCCGCATTGCCGCCATGGGCGACGGGATCGACCAGCGGCTCGATGACCTTGTGGAATTCCACCACCGAGCCCGGCCAGCCATGGGTGATGATCAGCGGGATTGCCTGCGGATGCGGCGAGCGGGCGTGGATGAAATGGATGCCGAGCCCGTCAATGTCGGTGGTGAACTGCGCAAAGCGGTTGAGCGCGGCCTCGCGGCTGCGCCAGTCATACTGCTCGGCCCAGTAGCCACAGACCTCCTTGATCCATTTTAGCGGCGCGCCCTGGCTCCAGTCATCGACCAGCTCGGCCTCGGGCCAGCGCGTGTTGCGCAGCCGCGATTTCAGATCGGTGAGGACAGCGTCGGGAACTGCGATGCGAAACGGGCTGACAGCACTCATATACGCCTTCCTATTTCTCGTCCTTCAGCATCGCGAGGATACGGTCGGCCTCGGTGCGCCAGTCGGCACTGCGGGCGAATTCCCTGGTGCCCCTCGCCCCGAACAATCCGTCATCGGCGAGGTCGGCGACCCAAGCCTGCCGCTCGGCGGTGCCTTTCGCGGACCACGGGGTGAGGCCTGCCTCGCGCACGGTCTCGGCGACTTCGCGCACTTCCTCGGCGCGGCGGCGGCCGTGCTCGATCACGCGCTGGAAGAAATAGGCGCCCTGCTTTTCCCAATCGATGCCGGGATAGGTTTCCTTGAGCGAAGCGAGCACCGCGTCCTCGACGCCATAGGCGCGCGCGGTGGTGAAACTCTCGATCACCATCGCCTCCAGCCCCTTGATCATGATGCTGCGGCACATCTTGACGGCGGAAGCCACGCCAAGCTGTTCGCTGGAGACCTTGGCGTCGAAGCCGAGCGCGACCAGCAATGGCTCAAGCTCCTTTGCGCCACCGCCGCCGAGCAGCAGCGGCACCTTGATACGATAGGGCGGCACCGAGGTCATGACCGCGCCTTCGACATAGCGGCCGTGGGCGCCGTCGATCAGCACGGCCGCGCGCTGCTTGGCGCCGGGCGAAGCCGAGTTGAAATCGAGATACCAGGTGCCTTGCCGGATCGCCGGCGCGCAGGCCTGCGCGACGGGAACCGCCTGGCTCGCCGTCACGGCGGAAATGATGAGGTCGGCGTGTCCCGCAAGATCAGCATGCGACCTGGCGAGTACCACACCGATCTTCCCGGCGTGCTCCCGCAACGGTCCTGCCCGATCATCGTCAAGCTTGATGTCGTAGACGGCGACAGCAATGCCCGCCTTGCGCAGATCTTCGGAAAGGATGCGGCCGACTTCGCCATAGCCGACGAGGCCGACCTTCCAGCTTTTGGGATCACCAGACATTTGTTCTTGAACGCCTCCGCCGTCTTGCGGTGAAGCGTAACCGCATTGCCTGATGAGATCGAGTGCGAAGCTATGCCGCCAGCACCCGGCAGATCTTCAGCGCGTCGGCAGCGACAGCATCGACACTGCGTGCGTAACCGCTTCTGATCCATTCCTTGGCGATCTGCACCACGCCGCCGACCACGCCGGCGCGCACCAGTTCGCCCGGCTTCGGCTTGATGTCGCTGTCGGGGGACACCATGCGCGCCAGCACTTCGCCGAACTGCAGCAGCAGCGCACCCCATACCGCATCCACCGCCGGCCCGACACGGGCGATCTCGATCACGAACAGCCGCGCGCCGTCCGGATCGTCCTTCAGCATCTGGTAATAAGCCCGCAGCACGGCGTGGCCGCACTCCCCGGGCGTTCCGCTGTGCTCCTTGCGGACCTCTTCCAGGCAATTGAACACCCGCCGTGAGACCGTCTCGAACGCTGCAACCAGCAGGGCTTCGCTGTTGGCAAAGGATTCGTAGAAATACCGCTCGGTGAGGCCGGCCGCCTCGCATACGGCCTTCACCGTGGTGTTGCGATAGCCAAGTTCGCCATAGGCGCGGATTGCCCCCTCGATCAGCCGCTCGCGCCGGGCCAGCCGGCGCTCGTCGGCCGACAATCCCGCATAAGTCCTTGCCCGCACTGTGGTCATGTCGTTCCTAAAACCTCTACTTGACATAGCATATTGTCAGATGCTTAGTTCTGACAATACCGCGTGTCAGAAAAGAAATAATATAACAGCACACGCTTAGCCTGATTGCTCGAGGGAGTGAACCTATGCAGGAGCATGTGTCGGAGCGGAACCTGGCCGGCAGCCAGCCAACCCCCGCCTCCAACGTCACCCCTTTCAAGGCGTCTGCGCAAACCGATTTCGACGTCATCATCGTCGGCGCCGGCCTTTCCGGCATTGGCGCGGCGTTCCACCTGCAGCGCGACTGCCCGAAGAAATCCTTCGTCATCCTGGAGGGGCGCGAAGCGCTCGGCGGCACGTGGGACCTGTTCCGCTATCCCGGCATCCGTTCCGACTCCGACATGAACACGCTCGGCTTCCGCTTCCGCCCCTGGCGCGGCGAGAAGGCGATCGCCGACGGCCCCTCGATCCTCACCTATCTGAACGACACCGCGCGCGAATACGGCATCGACCGCAAGATCCGCTACCATCACAAGGTCAAGCGCGCCTCGTGGTCGAGCCCCAACGCGCGCTGGACGCTCGAGGTCGAAGGCCCCGACGGCCCCCTCACCTTCACCTGCAACTTCCTTCAGATGTGCAGCGGCTACTACGATTACGACGGCGGTTATATGCCGGGCTGGCCGGGCATGGAGCGCTTCAAGGGCCAGACCATCCATCCGCAGAAATGGCCGGAAGATCTCGACTACACCGGCAAGCGCGTGGCGGTGATCGGCAGTGGCGCCACCGCGGTGACGCTGGTGCCGGCGATGGCGGAGACGGCCGAGCATGTCACCATGCTGCAGCGCTCGCCGACCTACATGGTGTCGCGACCGGCCAAGGACGTGATCGCCAACTGGCTGCGCGCCAGGCTGCCGGACAAGCTGGCCTATGGCCTGACGCGCTGGAAGAACATCCTCTTGCAGATGTATTTCTACAATCTCGCGCGCAAGAATCCGGAAGGCGCCAAGGCGAGGCTGATCGAAATGGCCAAGGCCGATCTGGGCGACGGCATCGACATGCAGAAGCATTTCACGCCGCGCTACAACCCATGGGACCAGCGGCTTTGCCTCCTGCCCGACGGCGACATGTTCAAGGTGATCCGCGAGGGCAAAGCTTCCGTCGTCACCGACGAGATCGAGACCTTCACGGAAACCGGGGTCAAGCTGAAGTCCGGCCAGGAGTTGCCGGCCGACGTGATCGTCACCGCGACGGGCCTCGTGATGCGGCTGATGGGAGGTGCGCAGGTCGTGGTCGACGGCAAGATCATCAACCCCGGCACGACCATGAGCTACAAGGGCATGATGTTCTCGGACATCCCGAACCTTGCCTCCACCTTCGGATACACCAATGCGTCCTGGACGCTGAAGGCGGATCTCACCGCCGAATACATGTGCCGCATCCTCAACAAGATGGATCGGGGCGGTTATGCCTATTGCACGCCGCGCAATGTCGATCCATTGGTGACCGCGGACGCAACGCCGCCGCTCTCCTCCGGCTACATGCAGCGCGCGAAGGACGTGCTGCCCAAGAACGGATCGAAGCGGCCATGGAAGCTCTACCAGAACTACGCCAAGGACATGGTGGCGCTGCGTTTCGGCAAGGTCGATGACGGCGTTTTGATCTTCAGCAAGGCCGAGCAGCCTGCCAAGGAACGCCTGCGCGCGTAAGCTGCGGTCGCCGCGCGCCCCCTGCGCGGCTATACTGATCTGTCTCCTGGAGAGGATTTCTCATGGCTTTCCTTCTCGGACTGATCCTGCTGCTCGCCATCATCATCGCCGGCCTGGTCTGGTTCACTGCCAGGACCGCCAGGCGTGTCGAAGCCCTGCTGCCGCCGCGCGGCCAGTTCATGGACATCGACGGGCAGCGCATCCACTACACCGACAGCGGCGGCACCAAGCCTGCGATCGTCATGATCCACGGGCTCGGCGGCAACATGCTGCATTTCGTCTACGCCATGGCCGACAAGCTCGCCAATGATTACCGCGTCATCCTGGTCGATCGCCCCGGCTCCGGCTATTCGACGCGTCCGGAGGGCACGCCGGCGACGCTGACCGCGCAGGCCAGGACAATTGCAACGTTGATCCGACGGCTCGACCTCAAGCAGCCGCTCGTGGTCGGGCATTCGCTCGGCGGCGCGCTGTCGCTGGCGATTGCGCTCGATCATCCCGATTGCACTGGAGCCCTTGCGCTGCTCGCGCCGCTTACGCATGCATCCGAAGTCGTGCCCGAAGTATTCCAGGGCCTCGTCATCCCCTCGCCCCTGCTGCGCAAAGCCATTGCCTGGACGGTGGCGACGCCGATCGGCATCCGCCGCGGGCCCGCATTGCAGAAGGAAGTTTTTGCGCCAGAGGCCGCGCCCGCCGACTTCCCGATCCGCGGCGGTGCATTGCTGGGGCTGCGGCCGACGGCGTTCTACAACACCTCCACCGACCTGATGGCAGTCAACGACACGCTGCCAGGCTACATGGCACGCTACAAGAGTCTCGATATTCCCATGGCCATGTTGTACGGCCGCGGCGACCACTTGCTCGACTTTCGCGCCCAGGGCGAGGCGATGAAGATCGTCTGCCCCGCGCTCGATCTCGAACTGGTGGAAGGCGGCCACATGCTGCCGATGACGCAGGCGGACCGCTGTATTGCGCTGGTGCGGCGCGTCGCCGAGCGTCAGGGGGCTGCGCACGCGGCTTGAGTGACGCCCGCCTCGCTGTCGTCTCTGCGACCCGTCGTCCCGCCGTGCGGCAAAGCGATCTATTGCCGGGCCGGTCGAAACGCGGCATCTGAACCAACTACCATGCCATGCGTATTTCACCGTTGCGGCACTTGATCGGACGGCAGGTTCCCCCATGAGCCGCGCCGCCTGCCTGTCATTGTCTGCCGCGCTCGCTTTGGCGGTGTTTCTCGTCGACGTCCTGACGCCGCTCGAGGGTGCCGTCGCCGTCCTCTATGTCGTTGCGATCCTGATCGCCGCCAAGACGGCCCGCCGTAACGACATCCTCGCCGCGGCAGCAGGCTGCATCGTGCTCACCGTGGCCGCCTATCTCCTCTCGCACGATTTGAAGGCAATAGCCTCGCCCGCGTTGCGCGCGCTCGTCAGTCTCGCCGCCATCGGCATCACCACGTTGCTCGCGCTGCAAAATCGAGCGGCGACCGAGCGCCTCGCCGCACAGGCGCGTCTGTTCGACGCGAGCCGGATCGGTGTCATCGAGGCGGACTGGAGCGGGCTTCGGAGCGCGCTGCGCGCGCTGAACGTGAACAGGGATAATCTCGCCGACCACCTGGCACGCAATCCAGACTTTGTCCGGCAGGCGAGGCCGCTGGCGAAAATCACGGGCGTCAATCCGGCCCTGCAGAAAATGGTCGGAGCGAAGAGCTTGTCCGACCTGATGGAAAACCCCGGCAGGCTGCTGAGCGAGGGCGACCGCTCGTTCCCTGGGGCGTTGATTGCCTTCGGCCGTGGCGAACCCTTCTACGAAGGCGAGACGGAGCTGATCGGTTTCGACGGACGCAGGGTTCCTGTACTGTTCACCATCACCTTTCCGGCCGCGGCCGATGGTGACGACAATGTCCTCGCCTTTGTCGTCGACATCACCGAGCGCAGGCAATCGCAGAACGCACTGCTCGCCGCCCAGGCCGAGCTCGCCCACGCCTTGCGGGTCGCCACCCTCGGCGAACTTACCGCCTCGATCGCCCACGAGGTGAATCAGCCGCTCGCGGCGATCGTAACGGACGGCGAGGCCGGCCTGAGATGGCTGCGGCGCGGCACCCCCAATCTGGACGAAGTTGCAGCGGCGATCACCCGTATCGTCGGCGCGGGCCGCCGCGCCAGCGACATCGTCAACCGCATCAAGACGTTTCTGCAGAAGAAGCCGGCGCAGCCGGACACTCTGCAGATCGCCGAGATCATTGCGGAAGCAGCGTTGCTGGTCGAGCGCGAGCTGTCAAAGGATAACATTACGCTGATGATCGAAACCGAACCGGACCTGCCGCCCGTTCGCGGCGACCGGGTCCAGCTGCAGCAGGTCCTCGTCAATCTCATGGTCAATGCCGGCCAGGCCATGTCGCAACAGAGCGGGCCGCGCATCGTTACGCTGCGCGCCGGCGCGACGGAAAACGGACGACTCGCCGTAACCGTGCAAGACACCGGTCCCGGGATCGCGCCTGATCATCTTTCACGTCTGTTCGAGCCGTTCTTCACCACAAAGCGCGGCGGAATGGGCATGGGACTTGCGATCTGCCGGACGACCGCGGAAGCGCATGGCGGCACATTGCTGGCGGAGAGCGCACCCGGTTCGGGCGCGACATTCCGCCTGACTTTGCCCGTTGTCCAGGGGAACGCCACGCCGTGAGGTGACCGCGCTACGCCCGGCGCGCGCATCCCTTCAGGAACAGTGCGGCGACGATTCCGGAGCGCCGCTCCAGCTGTTCGCGTGAAGGCGCCGGCGCGTGGCCGAACATCACGGCGCGCTGCGGCTGGAAGGCGAGCATGCCGAGCAGCATTCCGGCGGCTTCCGGCGCATTGTCGATTTCGATCAGGCCGCGCGCGGCCTGCGCCTTCAGCCAGTTCGCCAGCGTGCTCTCAGTGCGCTTGATCGCCTTGTCATAGAAGGTGTCCGAAATCTCGGGGAATTTGTCGCTCTCGCCGATGACCATCTGCAAGAGACCGATCACCTCGCCATCGAGGATCAGCTCGCCACAGGCGATCAGCGCTTCGCGCAGCGCAGCTTCGACGTCGCTGCCGTCACACGCCCGCAGTCGCAGCCGCGACACGAAGCGGTCGATGCCGTCGGTGATGATCGCTTCGAACAGCGCGGCCTTGTTCGGGATCAGCCGGTATAGCGTCTTGGTGGATACGCCCGCGCACCGCGCCACGCTTTCCATGCTGGTCGCCGCATAACCGCTTGTCGCGAATTCCTGCCGCGCCGCGTCCAGGATGACGGTGCGCGTCTCCTCGTCCGGGCGCGCCTGCGGCCGGCCGCGGCCGCGCCGCTCCTCGCTTACGGGAATTCCCGTCTTTGTGATCGCCATCGCGAGCCATGCCTTCGAATGAGAGCTGTCATTCCATTGACAGAACCAATATGGGGCCTATTTTGGAAAATATCAAGTTTCCTAATTCAGGAGGCCCGCCATGAGCTCCCAAGTCGCTACTCTTCAACCGGTTCAAGAGCTTCCCGCCGAAACCGCCGAGCCGCAGGTGCCGGTTCCTGTCAGC
>Ga0081540_1002606_pt1 | contig 14657 bp, 13 predicted proteins | sample TabmetS2T1R1_FD_71024 | JGI IMG/M metagenome (GOLD analysis project Ga0081540, IMG submission 71024) | Tabebuia heterophylla rhizosphere microbial communities from the University of Puerto Rico - S2T1R1 | ecosystem: Host-associated > Plants > Roots > Rhizosphere ... | reverse complement strand
ACCCCGATCAGCGCGGGGATCGATATCAGCAGACGATGGACAATCTGTCTTGCCATCCGACGCCAATGACCCGTTTGTCCAGAATGGACCGCGGTTGGGACAAAGGGACGTGCTCCGCCGCCGGACGCGTCGACGCCTTGAACATCCCCCGTGGCGGCCGCGCTTCGCGAGGCGTGCGCAGCTCTTCGCTCCGGCAGTCATACTGACATGCAGCCGATGCCCCGTCACGCGCAATCTGCCGGGCTGCGCCCGGATGTCGCTTGCGGGCGAGGCGGCGTGCATCTTCCGGTGCGCGGAATTTCGCTGCACTGTACTCGCCCGGATGCAGTGCGCCAAAAGCCGCTCAGGGCGCCCAAAATGAAACGCCGCACTGTTTTCACAACAGCGCGGAGTTTCGTTGTTCTGGTTCTGACGCGTGCTTAGAAGTTACGCTGCACGCGAAGCTGCAGCAGAACGGTGTCCTGGTCCTTGAACTCGTAGGTCGCGGCTGGCTTCGGCGCTCCCGGCGAGAACGTCGAGGTCGGAGCCGCACCACCAACGCCACCCATCTTCTGGTCGAGGTGGAACCACTGGACTTCCGCCGAGAACGTCAGGTTCTTGACCGGGGTCCAGCGGGTGACCGCACCGAGCTGCGACACGTTGAAGTTTGGATCGCAGGTGTAGGTCGCGACTGCCGCGATGCCGGCCGCGCCGGGGTGGCCGGCGTTGAACGAGGCGCAATAGATGCCCTTCGCGCTGTTCAGATCGCCCACGCTGCCGTCATAGCGCACCGAGGAGTAGCTGCCGAACAGGCTGGTCGACCAGAAAGGATCCCAGTTGTGGTTGAACGCGCCGCGGATACCCCAGGCCTTGGTCAGCTTGAGCTGGCCATCGCTGCCTGCGCCGACCGGCGCCCAGATCGCGTCCGTCGTCGCGCCGAGACCGACGCTCTGGTAGGCAACGCCCGAGCCCGAAAACATCGCGAAGCTCGGCGACGTTCCGGAGGTGGCGATGACGTACTTCGTGGCGCCTACCGCATAGGACGCATCGACCTTGATGTCGTCGCCGGGGCCGGTCGGGATATTCTTGATCTGCAGGGCACCCATCACCGCACCACCCCACTTGGTGTCGGGGTGACCGGAGATCTCCGACAGCGCGGTCGGAGCCGCCGAGGGCGGACCGAGCGCGCCACCCGGAACGGCCGCCGTGTTCAGGATGTTGTAGGAGCCATTGATTTCATGCAAGGCACCCGAAATCTGGAACAGGCCCCAAGCCTGATCGACGCGGATGTTGCCGACGACTTCCGGCGTGTGCACGCCGGCATAGGCGTTGCCGGACTGGCCGATGCCGTTGAGGGCCGTGATCCCTACGCCGGTCTGACCGAGATTGTACACCGCGGTGCGCTCCCACACGGTCGGATCGTCGAGGCCGATACTGGCCGACACGCCGTTGCCGAACTGCATCGTGTACTGAATTTGGTTCACGCCGGTGTCGGTGTTCTGGCCGCCAAGCAGACTGGAGTTGATGTTGCCTGGGAAACCCTGCCAGGGCGTGGCATAGGCGGACGCCGACTTGCCGAAGGTGAAGCCCGCGAACTGGATGAACAGGTACTCCACGGGGACGTAGCCGCCGCCGGCGGTGTCGAGCAGCTGGGCGTTGGCAACCGGCAGCGAGGTGTTGATCGAGTTCGGGTTGAAGGTGCTGCCGCCGAGCGTGGTGAACTGGAAGTCGGCCTGGCCGAAGGTGCGGACCACGCCGTATTCGGTGGCGGTGCGGGTATCGATCGTCAGCGCCATACGCGAACGGGCGGAATAATAGTCGCGATAGCGGTTGATCTGGCCGATATCGCCGTTCCAGGCCGGCTGGCCGTGCGTGCCGCCGTTGAAGGTGACGTCCGCGCGCAGATAGCCGCCGATCTTGATGCAGGTATCCGTGCCCGGGATATAGAAGAAGCCCGCCCCGTAGAGCGAGCAAACGCGCACATACTCGACCGCCTTTGCCTTGACCGGCAAGTCGGCTGCCCCGGCTGCGCCCACGGCGAAAAGGGCCGCCGCCGAACCGAGGACAAGGTCTCTTATCGTTGTCATCACTGACTTCTCCGCTTGATCTAACGTTCGTTTTCTCGAGTTGAACGCGTGAGATCAGTGGTAGCGCGAAACGCGTCGCGGAGCATGACGCCGGCGTGAAGCGCGCAACTTCGTCGGCGAGTGTGATCGGCGCGCAACGCACACGATGGGACGGAGTATTTTCTTTCGCGGTTACGATTTCTGGCAGCACAAAATGACAGTCGTCATCTCAATGATATGAAAAAACGGCGCATTGCGCGTCAGTTTGCTGACCGAATCGGCACGGAATATCCACTGCGGGCGTCTTTGCAGCGGCGGCACGGCTGCAATCACCGTGTTGTGACCGCGCTATTGGGCGCCGTTGACAACCCCGCCCGCCGGAAGGACGGCGGACGGGGCATCGCAGAGCAACGAGGACGGCACGCGGTTCAACGAGCCGCCGCGTTGCATTTATCCGATCGATCATGATCGAACAGCGACATTGCGATCCCAATCGCGTGATCGGACGTAAAATGATTCTCAGTGAGTGAAACCGGATCTGCTCACTTACGTATTCGCCATCTTCCACACGATCGCGCCGAGCGCGCCCAGCCACAGCACGAAGCAGGCGAGTGCCTGGACCGCAAATCCCATGCTGCGCTTGTTGGCGGCCTGCCGGTAGCCGTTCCAGTAGAGGATGCGGCCGACAATCCAGATCGCGCCGAGCGCGGCGGCCGCGAGGTCGCCGATATAGATCGCGAACAACCATAGCGACGGGAGGAAGAGCGGCATCCATTCCAGCGTGTTCATTTGCACGCGAAACACGCGCTCGAAGTCCGGGTGGCCTGTCACCGATGGTGCCTTGATGCCGCAGGCCGCGCGCGCCCGTGCCACTTGCGTCGAGGTGAAGAAATAGAACGCCATGGCAAGGCAGGTGACGATCGCCGTAAAATGCAGCATTGATTGATCCCCTCCGTTGATCGGCGCCCTGATGGCCCGGCCGTGAACGATAATCGCTTTCGCTGGTTCCAAAATGGGTCTAGCTTGACGGCGTTGCGATCCTGCGGGGCATGACCATGCGGACGCGCGTCAGGAAGTTCGCCCATTTCCTCGAACGGATTGGGCTCGCCATGGCCGGTGCGGCGGCCGGATTGTTCGTCGCCGCCCACACCGGATCGACCATCTCAGCGCTCACATCGCAGGCCTTCCTCCTGATCATGATGATCGGCGGAGCAGTCGGCTTCTATCTCGGCATCGACACGCCGCAGCTCTCGTTTCATCCCGTCAATGGCGAGAGGGGCAGTTCAAGCGCGCGGATCGATGCCGCCGAACTGCTCACCGCCATCGGCACCTTTTGCGCGGCGCTGACCGCCTTTGCATCGGTCCTCGTCATCGTGCTGCGCGAGGAGCCGCATATCGTCTGGACCGTGCTGATCCTGATCGGCTGGGTGCTCGGCATCTCCATGCAGATCGTCGCTGGCGCAATCGCGCGAATTCGAAATTAGCAAGCAAATTCAAGGAGAGACTTCCGCAACAGACTGCCATTCATTCGCGCCGCGGAAGAATGTCTCTCGCGCGTCGGCCCTTCGCTGTTGCCAGCGCTTCGCTACCTTCCCGGCACGCCAGTCAAGACACCAACCTGAAAGGAATAAGCCATGACCCAAGCCGTGAAGGAACGCACCACCACGACCGCGGCCGCGAAAGCGCCGGCCGTCGACACCAAGCTCGAAATCGTCGTCATTCCGGTCTCCGACGTCGATCGCGCCAAGGCCTTTTACGCCAACCTCGGCTGGCGGCTGGACGCCGATTTCGCCGGCGAGGGCTGGCGCGTGATTCAGTTCACGCCGCCGGGCTCGCCCGCCTCCGTAATCTTCGGCAAGAACGTCACATCAGCGGCGCCCGGCTCCGCACAGGGACTCTATTTGATCGTCTCCGACGTCGAGGCGGCTCGCAGGGATTTGGTCGCCCGCGGCGTCGAGGTCAGCGAGATCTTCCATCCCTCTGGCGACCAGCACGTCGGATCCGACGCGCCCTATCTGTTCGGTACCGTCCGCAGCAACGGCCTCGATCCTGCGCGTGGCAGCTATAAATCGTACGCCTCGTTCAGCGATCCCGACGGCAATGGTTGGCTGTTCCAGGAAATCACCACGCGGCTGCCCGGCCGCGTGCAGGGCGACACGGCCTTCGGCTCGCAAGCTGAACTTGCGGCCGCGCTCCGCCGCGCTGCCGCCGCCCATGGCGAGCACGAGAAGCGCAACGGCGGCCAGCACGACGCCAACTGGCCGGACTGGTATGCCGAGTACATCGTCAAGGAGCAGGCCGGCGAAGAGTTGCCGGTGTGATACGAAGCTGATGCTGAGGCCGAGCTGCGGGTGAAAGCCCGCAGCCGGCCTCGACGCGGCGGAGCTTCTCCCGCGGGCGCATGCTCCATCGCTACCTGCAATCAGGTTCGGGAATGAAGGCCGATGATGTTTCCATCCAGATCGGCCACCAGCGCGATATTGCCGTAGTCTCCGATCGAGAACTTTTCCTTCACGATCTGACCGCCGGCCTGCTTGGCGCGCTTGGCTTGTTCCGCGCAATCCTCGCAGACGAAATAGACCATGGTTCCTCCCGGCCCGATCGGGGCGCCATCCATCTTTGCCAGCGCACCGGCCGCCCCGGTACCGTCCTGGTGCATAGGGAAGGCCCACATGGTCTCGAGGCTGTTGCCCGATTGCCCTAACTTCGTCAGCCCTACGCCCAGCATGGTCTCGTAGAACGACTTGGCGCGTTCGATATCGCGGACGTAAATCTCGAACCAGCCTACGGGGTTGCTCTCACTCATGGCTCGCATCTCCCACGCTTTGGTCCCTGCAGACCGGGCAACCACCGCGACGACCGATGGTTCCTTCGTTTGGTCTAATACCCGGTCAGCTCGAGATAGCCGACGCCGCGATGGCTGCCGGCAATGCTGATCGGGCCTTCCCAATAGGCGAAGCTCGTGCCCATCCAGCTCTTCGGATTGAGCGGCGTGCAGTCGATCGCGAGATTGAGGCGTGGGATGGCGACATGCCACGCGGTGGGAATCTCGCGGCCGGCGATGTCGGTCGTGGCCTTCGGCGTCAACGTGATTTCGCTGCTGGCAAGCGGCATCCCCTTGCCATCGGGAGAGATGAAATTTCCCGACGCATAGTGGCGGCCGCTGGCCTCGCGCATGCGATAGAGCATCAGTTTTTCGCCGCCGTCGAAATGCAGCGCGAACCAGTCCCAGCCGCTCTGGTCGGAGGCGAGCGGCTGGCTGCTCCATTCGCGGTCCATCCAGGCAAGGCCCGTGACGGCTACGGGCTTGTCGTCGATGGCAAGTTCGCCCGTCACCTTGAAGAACGGCTGACTGTAATAATACGACGCCTGCTCACGCTCGGACTTCTTGCTGAAGCCGCCTTCGCCCTGCAGCACCAGCGGACGATCGGCGCTGAGTTTCAGCGAATAGCTGAAATCGGCGGATGATGCCGCAAGCTGCAGCGGCGCGACATTGTTCGCATCGAATCCCTCGAGCGCACGCATCTGCCAGGCGTCGATCCAGGCGCGGAACGGCGCGGCCTCGACGCCGGCCTGTCCAACGCCACCGCGCGCAAGAGTCTCGGTGGTGCGATGAGTATCCGCGCGTGTCACCGCGGCATGCGCCATCCAGGCCTGTTGCGTTGCCCAGCCTTCCAGCGCCGTGCCCGGCTGCAGCGCCTGCCGGAACAGCGTCCATTGCGCGCCATAGGCTTGGCCTGCGGCATCGCGCAAATTTGCCGTCACATACCACCACTCGATGCGGAAATTTTCGTGCGGCCCGTGATCGGCTGGAAAGGAGAATGCCCGGCCGGGAGTGACGCGGGCAAAGCCGTCTGATTTCTCTTCCAGTCCTGCAAAACCCTGCGCGCGCGCCTTGGCGGCGAGCGCGAGCAGCGCCGCGCCGCCGGCAAAAATCCGTCGCGTGATGTTTCTATCGCTCATTGGCAAAGATCCGGATCAGGCCGGCCGGCTGCATGCGCGCCAGCCGCAGCACGGGCAGCGCCGCCGCGCAAAATGCCGCCAGCATGGCAACGCCAACGAGTTGCATCAGTTGCAGCGGAAAAATCTGGAACGGCAGCCGCCAGCCGAACGCTTTCACGTTCACCACCGCGAGCAGGCACCAGGCCACGAGCAGTCCGAGCGGCAGTGCGAGCAGGGCGGTGATCAGCGCCACCGACATCGTCTTCAACAGCTCGATTGCCGCCAGGCGTTGTCGTGTCACGCCGATCGCCCACAGCGGCGCCAGTTGCGGCAGGCGCGAGTTGGCGAGCGTCAGCAGGCTTGTCAGCAGTGCTACGCCGGCTACCCCTAGCGTGAAGGCGTTCAGCGCCGCCGTCACCGCAAAGGTACGGGTGAAGATGCGCTTCGACTCCGCCTTGACGGTGGCCTGGTCGGCGATGCTGCGATCATCGAGCACGAACTTTTCCCGCATGGCCGAGATCAGCGCCGAAATCTGTGCAGGCGCGACCCGTAGCCCAAAGCGGGTCTGCGGAATGTTCGGGAAGTAGCGGGTTAGAGCTGCGTAGTTCACCGTGATCTGGCCCTTGGGATTGCCGTAGTCCGCATAGATGCCGACAATCTCCAGCGGCCAGTTGCCGCCGGTCGCGGGCACATCGATGCGGTCGCCGATGGCAAGTTTCAGCCGCCGCGCCAGTTGCTCGCTGATAAACGCCGCATCGCCCGGCCGCAGCCGCGCCCAGGCATTAGGCGCGGCTTCCAGCAGCGGCCAATAATCCCGGTAGGTTGCGTGATCGATTATGCCAAACAACTCGATCGGCTGGCCGGCAAACTGCAGATCGGCGCGGCTGGTCGGCAGGATCGCCTGCACTTCCGGGCGTTCGCGCAGCCAGGTCCTGATGTCGTTCGCCTGCTTGTCGTCTTTCGCAAAGACATAGACGTCGCTGGCGAGCCTCCCGTCGAGCCAGACAACGAACGTGCGGCTAAAACTTTCCACCATGGTGGCGACGCCGACATTGACGGCAAGCGCCAGCAACAGCGCCATCAGCGCCAGCGAGAGGCCGGAAAGCTGCTGGCGGCTGTCGGCCCAGAACCAGCGCGCCAGCGGCTTTTGCGCAGCCTCCTCGCCAAGCGCCAGCACGCGCTCGAGGATCGTCGGCAGCGCCAGCGCCGCGCCGAGCATCAGCGCGGCCAGCACGGCAAATCCGGCAATCAGCGAGTCGCCGAACCAGAGCAAGCCGGCAGCGACTGCAAATACGAGCACCGCGGCCGCACCCTGCAGCTTCAGCCAGCGCTGCTGCTCCTGCTGCCAGGCCTGCGGCTGCGCGGAGGTGAGCACCGGCATACGCGCCGCCTTGATCAGGCTCGCAGCGGACGCAGCGAGCGCGCCGAGCACGGAGATCGCAATGCCGGCAAACCACCATTCCGGCTTCAGCACGAGCTGTCCCGGAATCGCCGCGCCATAGAGCCCGCGCAGCGATGCCGCGACGTCAGGCAATAGCGCCGCCGCAATGAAGTAGCCGCAGACGAGGCCCACTACTCCCGCAACGAGCGCGAACGCAACCTGCTCGACGACCAGCACGCCATTCACCATGCGCGCCGAAACTCCGCAGGAGCGCAGCGTGCGCAGCATCGGCAGCCGCTGCTCGAAGGCAAGGCCCACCGCCGAATTGACGATGAAGAGGCCGACAAAGAACGACAAGAGCCCGAAGGCGGTGAGGTTGAGATGGAAACTGTCGGTCAGCCGCTCGAGATCGGTTTCCGCATCCGGCTCGACCAGCCGCAGGCGGCCGCCGGCGACGTTCTCCAGCGGCGCGCGCTTGCCCTTTGCCTTGCCGACGAGAAGCCGCGACACCTGGCCCGGCATATTCAAGACCTGCTGCGCGATGCCGATATCGACCACCAGCACATCGGGCACGAGGCTTTGTTGCAGGCGCAGCGGCGGCAGATGCATGCCGTTATTGGCTTGCGGCTGCGCACCTTCGTTGAGCTTGAGGTCGGACAGCGTTTCGGGTGCGACCAGCATCTGGCCGGGCGGCGTGATGAACGCCTGGAATTCGCCGCGCGCGACGGTCGGGGCATTGCCGACTCCGCCCGGCAGCGTCATCGGCTCGATGCCGAGCAGGCGAAAGCCGCGACCGCCGATCTGGATGCGGCCTTCGACGACCGGTGATACCGGCCAGCCGGCGCGCCTGAGATCGACGAACAGGCTTTGCGGAAACGCCTTGCCATCCTGCGCCACCAGCATCGCGGTGCGCGTGCCGCCGAACATTGCCGCCGCACGGTCATAGGAATTGCGCGCCTGCTGGTTGAGCGCCTGGACGCCGCTCCACAGCGCGGTCGCCGAGATCAGGCCAATCAATAGCGTCGCAAGCTGCATCGGATGCCGCCGCCAATGGCTGAGCAGTGTGGCGAGAGTCCACAGCGCGCGGCTCATGCGATCAGCCCCGCATGCAGCGTCACCTTCCGGTCCAGCGTTGCGGCAAGCCGCGCGCTGTGCGTCACCATCAGGAAGCCGCAAGCCGAGCGCGCCACCAGGTCGCGCGCCAGCGCCAGCACCTCGTCCGCGGTGTCCTCGTCGAGATTGCCGGTCGGCTCGTCCGCGAGCAGCAATAGCGGCTTTGGCGCCAGCGCCCGCCCAATGGCAACGCGCTGCTGCTGGCCGCCGGAAAGTTGCTCCGGATAACGCTTCAAGAGGTCGCCGAGGCCGAGCCGCTCCGTGAGCTCAGCGTGCCAGGCGGCGTCATGCTTTCCGGCGAGCCGTGACTGGAATTTCAGATTGTCTTCCACGGAAAGACTCGGGATCAGGTTGAATTGCTGGAACACCAGGCCCAGCCGGTCGCGGCGCAAATCGGCGCGCGCTGCATCATTGAGCCCGGAGAGCGCGAGGCCGTCTACCTTGATCTCGCCGCCGTCGGCCGCATCGAGCCCCGCGATCAGATGCAACAATGTGCTCTTGCCGCTGCCGGATTCCCCTGACAGCGCCACGCTCTCGCGCGACCCGACGCGCAGATTGACGCCGCGTAGCACGGCCACCGTTTCGCTCGCCGAGCGATAGCTCTTGGTGAGGCCGGTGATTTCAAGCACGCTCGCTCACTCGGGCTTTCGATATTTCAGGACGAATTCATCGACCGGAATCTTTGGCTGGAACACCCGCGTGTCGCGCGGATCTTCCGGATTGCGCAAGAAATCCGCTTCCGCGACCAGCTTGAAGCCGGCCGCCTCAACCTCCTCGCGCAGCACCTTCTCCTCGATCCGGTGCAGCGTCTTTGCAACCGTTATCCCTTCGCCGGGCTTTGCCGAGTGATCGGCGATGACGAGCAGCCCGCCGGGCTTGAGCGCGGCGAACATCTTGCTGTTCATGACGGCGCGGTCGACCGGCATGTAGGTGATATCGTGATAGGCAAAGAAGAAGGTGATGAGATCGAGATTCGAAACCTCAGGCGGGATGGGATCGTCGAAATCGCGGACCACATGCACGACGTTCTTCATCACGGGCTTTTTGGCGCGGATGTCGAACTTGTCCTTCACAAGCCGCTCGATCACGGCCGCCGAGTCCTGTGCATAGACCGTGCCCGTGGGCCCCACCGCGCGCGCCAGAAGTTCGGCGGAATAGCCGGCGCTGGTTTCCATATCCAGCACCTTCATGCCGGTCTTGACCTCGGTGAAGGCGAGCAGTTCTGCCGGCTTGCGGCGCGCGTCGGCCTGGCGGTCGGCCTCGGCGCGATCGGGGGCGGCGACGATGGCGGCATAGTCAGGCGTCTTGCCGTCCTGCGCCGCGGCTTGTGTGGTGAGAATTGCCAGCAGAGCGAGTGCGCCTGCGATGTTCGCGCGAGCAATCAGAACCATGAAAATTACCTTTTCTTTTCCGCCCGCAACATAGCAAGCCGTCGGCCCGGGATCACTAATCCCGGCCTGCCGCCGACGCCATTGTGATCCGCCGACCCCGTGAAAATGCGCGGTTGCCAAGGGTGGAGAGGCACGGCTAGCATCGCCTCAGGCCGCCATTGCAGAGCCAAACAACAGCCGGGGGAAACCGCCATGACCGGACAACCGACGCCCAAGGGCGCGTGGAAGATCACCTTTCTCCTGTTCCTGTTCATGCTGGTGAATTTCGCCGACAAGATCGTCGTGGGCCTGGCCGGCGTGCCGATCATGACCGACCTCAAGCTCGACGCCGAGCAGTTTGGCCAGCTCGGCTCCTCCTTCTTCCTGTTGTTTTCGATCTCGGCCATCATCGTCGGCTTCATCGTCAACAATGTCGCCACCCGCTGGGTGCTGCTGGCGATGGCGATCATCTGGTCGCTGGCGCAATTTCCGATGGTCGGCACCGTTAGCTTCACCACGCTTTTGATCTGCCGCATCATCCTCGGCGCCGGCGAAGGTCCGGCCTTCTCGGTGGCGACGCACGCGATCTACAAATGGTTCCCGGACGAGAAGCGGACGCTGCCGACCGCGATCCTCGCGCAAGGCTCGGCCTTCGGCGTCATCTTCGCGGTGCCCGCGCTGAACTGGGTGATCGTCAACTATTCCTGGCATCACGCGTTTGGCGTGCTCGGCGTCGTCGGCCTGATGTGGGTGGTGGCATGGCTTGCGCTTGGCAAGGAAGGCCCGCTGGTGACGAGCCATGCCGAGCTCAAGGACGAGCCGCGCATTCCTTATTTCCAGCTCTTGACCTCGCGCACCTTCATCGGCTGCGTCGCCGCCACCTTCGGCGCCTATTGGGCGCTGTCGCTGGGGCTCACCTGGTTCACGCCGTTCATTGTGCAGGGGCTCGGTTTCTCCCAGAAGGATGCCGGGCTGATCTCGGTGCTGCCTTGGGTGTTCGGCGCCGCCATTGTGCTGCTCACGGGCTGGATCTCGCAGGTGATGCTGGCGAAGGGTTATACGACCCGCGGCGCGCGCGGCGTGCTCGGCGCCGCCCCTTTGGTGGTGGGCGGCTGCATCCTCGCCGTGCTGCCGCATGTCAACGGCGCGGCCGCGCAGATCGCGCTGCTGGTGGTCGGCCCCGGCCTGTGCAGCTCGATCTACGTGGTGTGTCCGCCGATGCTCAGCGAGTTCACGCCGGTGTCGCAGCGCGGCGCCGTGATCTCGATCTACGGCGCGCTCTACACGCTCGCCGGCATCATCGCGCCGATCACCATGGGCAGCGTGATCAAATACGCTGCGACGCCGCTCGATGGCTACATGACCGGCTTCACCATCAACGCCGCGATCATGATCGCCTCCGGCGTGCTTGGCCTGCTCCTGCTCTGGCCCAACACCGAGCGCGCACGGCTCGCCGCAGCCGCCGCGCAGCCGACGTTTGCGTGAGGGGCGCGAGCCAGCGCTACAAACACAACTGTCGTCCCGGCGAACGCCGGGACCCATAACCACGACCGGATCTTGTTAAGACGAGTTGTGGCTCCAGCCTGCCTGATCTCACGTAACGGTGTTTATGGGTCCCGGCTTTCGCCGGGACGACACCGAGTTTGTGGAGCCGCCTGCGCGTAAAATTAATTACCCCGCCGCGGCGGAAAACTGCCGCGCGTCGCCCTGCGTGCCGCGAATGAGACGGCCGGGGCGGTTGCCGGTGGCTTTGCCGCCGCGCTGGGTCACCATGCCCGACACGATGGTCGCCTCGTAACCGTCGACCTGCTGCAGCAAACGCCTGCCGCCGACCGGCAGGTCGTAATGCACCTTCGGTGGATGCAGATGCAGCCGGTCGTAATCGATCACGTTGACGTCGGCCTTGAAGCCCGGCGCGATCACGCCGCGATCGAACAAGCCAACCGACAGCGCCGTCTTGCGCGACTGCGCCGCCACCACGAAGGGAATGCTCAGCTTCTCGCCACGGCTGCGGTCGCGCGTCCAGTGCGTGAGCAGATAGGTCGGAAAGCTCGCGTCGCAGATGATGCCGCAATGCGCGCCTCCGTCGGACAGTCCCGGCACCGCATTCGGATCGGTCAGCATTTCCCGCGTGGCGTCGAGATTGCCGTCGGCATAATTGAGGAAGGGCACATAAAGCATGCCGCGGCCCTCGTCCGACAGCATTGCGTCGTAGGCGAGCTCCTCGGGCTTCTTGCCCTGCTTTCGCGCGAGCGCGCCCAGCGCATTCTCCGGCGGCTGCTCGTAATCGGGGGGATTACCGAGCAGATAGATCTTGTCGTAATTCGGCTTGAAGAACAGCGGATCGTCGGTCGCGCTCGCCGTCTCCTTCAAAATCGCCGCGCGCACCTCCGGCTGCCGCAGCCGCGCCAGCCGCTCCTTGGCCGGCAGATGCGCGATCGCGCGATAGCTCGGATGGGTCTGGAACGGATTGCGCGACAATTCGAGCCCGAGCAGGAGCCCGACCGGCCGCGCCGCGATCTGCGCGGTGATGGCAAGCCCGCGCGCGGTCGCCGCATTGATGGTATCGAGCGTCTGCCGCCAGCGCCGCGGGGCGCGGTCATTCTGGGTGATCGAGAACGTGATCGGGCAATTGGCGTTCTCGGCGACCCGCAGCATCATCGGCAGGTCTTCGTTGATGGTGGAGAGATCCAGCACGAACTGCAGCACGCTGCGCGCCTGCGTTTGCATGCCCGCCGCAATCGCGGTGAGTTCATCCTCGCCCGCCTTCAAGGTCGGCGTGAAATCGCCGGTCGAAGTGCGGTGATTGAGCGTGCGCGAGGTGGAGAAGCCAAGCGCACCCGCGCGCACCGCTTCCGCCGCAAGCTGCGCCATCGCCTTGTTGTCCTCGGGCGTGGAGGGATCCCGGCGCGCGCCGCGCTCGCCCATCACATAGACGCGCAGTGCGGCATGCGGCAGTTGCGCGCCGACGTCGATGTCGAAATTGCGCTTCGATAACCAGTCCATGTAGTCGGGAAAACTCTCCCACGCCCAGGGGATGCCGGCGCTCAGCACCGGCTCAGGTATGTCCTCGACGCCTTCCATCAGCTGGATCAGCCTTGTGTGGTCGGTCGGCTTGCAAGGCGCGAAGCCGACGCCGCAATTGCCCATGACGGCCGTCGTGACGCCGTTTTGCGAGGAGGGCGTGATGTCCTGGCTCCAGGTCACTTGCCCATCGTAATGGGTGTGCACGTCGACAAAGCCGGGCGCCACCAGCTTGCCCTTGGCGTCGATCTCTTCCCTGCCCTTTGCCAAGACGTTGCCGACCTCGGTGATGCGCCCGCCCCCGATGGCAATATCCGCCTCAAAGAGACCGCCGCCCTTGCCGTCGGCAATGGTGCCGCCGCGGATCACGAGGTCAGGAGCATCGGTCATGGCGCTTCATCCCGGTTGAAATTTTGTTGCGGCATCATGGGGGAGGCCGATATGCAGTCAACCGCCGGGAATGAGGTTCTGGAATGCGTTGGGCCGCCCACCTTCCGCCACCAGCGACCGCCCGGTCGGTCATTTTTCCGCCCTGACAGGAACAAACAGCTCAACCAAATCTGAATCGACAGCGCGATGAACCATGGGGAAACGACGTCGATGTTTACGGATGAAAGCACTGTCTACTATCCAGAAGAGCTCGCGCTGCTCGGCAGAATTCTGGATCAGGTGATGCAGTCGCTGCCGCCGAATCTGCGGACGCCTGACAACCGCAACGCCCTTGCCCTGAACATCCTGGCTTGCGCCTCGACGGGTGAGCGCGATCCGGACGAACTCAGGCGGGCGGCATTCATGGATAGGAAGGTCAGTGCCGCGGCGTGACGGAACTTGTGAGGCTTTTTCGCCACGGCGGCCGGCTCATCGCCGGCGACCGCAGAATCGCCGCAAGGCTGCTCCGTGCAGGCCTCCCTTCGGTCAAAACCCGATACGCTCATCGGCAACAGGCAGGAATTTCGGATAGAGGTAACAATGCTTTACTCACAAAGCCCGCCGCTTGCAGGCAATGACACGGCGGAGGAAAATTCGCCCCGAGGGTTTGCCCGCGATGAGGCGACCCGTTCCGAGCCGCGGTTTGGCCGGCGGCCGGCATCCATTCATGCCCTTCCTCCGCCACGCCGGCGGTCGATCCTCGGGCGGATATTCCGCGCCGTGATGCGGTTCGTGATCGTGGTGCTCATCGGCGTCGGCGGCACGCTTGGCTGGCAGGCTTACGGCGATATGGCCAAGGGGATGCTCGCCGCATACGCGCCGGAGCAGGCCTGGTTGTTGTCCTATCTTCCGGCGACCAAGCCGCCGGCCCCCGTCGCAGCCGCCCCAAGCAGCCCGGCGGTGCAGCTGCAGCTCGAGCCTTTGGCGTCCAATCTGGAGTACTTGCGCCGCAGCGTCGAACAGCTCGCGCTCAAGCAGGAACAGATGATCAGGAACATCGCGGCGCTGCAGGCGCTCGACGAGGATATCAGGCAGAAAGTGTCGTCACCGCCGCCTGCCGCCTCGGCGGCGCAGGCCGCAATGCCGCCACCGCAGCCGAAGCCGGCTGCGCCGAAGCTGCAGCCCGCGCCGGGCGCGCCGGGATCCGCGGCGCCTCGTCCGGCCTCGCAGTCTGCGCCGCTATCGCTGACAGGAGGGCGCTAGCCTTTAGAGCATGATCCGCAAAAGTGTGCAGCGGTTTTCCGACAAGATCATGCTCAAATAATAACCCAAAGCGCGATGATGATTCATCGCAATCTCATCGCGCTTTAGTGTACAGCGGCTGGCTCCGCCGGCCGCTGTGACTTGCGATCG
>Ga0081540_1002605_pt1 | contig 14659 bp, 11 predicted proteins | sample TabmetS2T1R1_FD_71024 | JGI IMG/M metagenome (GOLD analysis project Ga0081540, IMG submission 71024) | Tabebuia heterophylla rhizosphere microbial communities from the University of Puerto Rico - S2T1R1 | ecosystem: Host-associated > Plants > Roots > Rhizosphere ... | reverse complement strand
CACGGAGTCCCCATGAGCATCTGGAAGCAAACCGCCGACCTCGACGGCATCAACGGCATGAGCGGCCACTCGATGGTCGATCACCTCGGCATCCGCCTGACCGAAGTCGGCGACGATTTCCTGCGCGGCACGATGCCGGTCGATGCGCGCACGAAGCAGCCGTTCGGGCTGCTGCACGGCGGCGCTTCGGTCGCGCTCGCCGAGACGCTCGGCAGCTTCGCCGGCACGCTGTGCGTCGAGGCGAACGAAATGGCCGTCGGGCTCGAGATCAACGCCAATCACGTGCGCGCGATGACCGAAGGCATCGTCACCGGCACGGCGCGGCCGCTGCACGTCGGACGCAGCACGCAGGTGTGGGAGATCCGCATCGAGGACGCGCGCGGCAAGCTCGTCTGCATCTCGCGCCTGACGCTCGCGGTCGTGCCGCGGCAATCCCCCAAGCCGGTGTGAACGTCAGCGCGACGCCGTACGCGGGGCTCTCGCCCGACATCGTGCTCGATGCGATCGCGGCGGCGGGCTCGATGCCGGACGGACGCCTGCTCGCGCTCGGCAGCTACGAGAACCGCGTCTATCAGGTCGGCATCGAAGGCGGCGCGGCGCTGGTCGCGAAGTTCTACCGGCCCGGCCGCTGGAGCGATGCCGCGATCGCCGAGGAGCACGCGTTCGCGCGCGAGCTCGCCGACGCCGAGCTGCCGATGGTCGCGCCGCTCGCGATCGGCGGCCGCACGCTGCTCGTGCATGCGGGATTCCGCTACGCGCTCTATCCGCGCCGCGGCGGTCGCGCGCCCGAGCTCGAATCGGCCGATCACCTCGCGTGGATGGGGCGCCTGCTCGCGCGCATGCATGGCGTCGGCGCGCGCTCGCGCTTTCGCGAGCGCGGCAGCCTCGACGCGACGACCTTCGTGCGCGACGCGTCGCACGCGGTGCTCGGGTCCGCGCTGCTGCCGGAACGCTACTTCGAAGCGTACCGCGCGCGCACGAGCGCGCTCGCCGATCTCATCGACGCGCGCTTCGCCGCGATCGAGCCGCTCGCGCGCATCCGCCTGCACGGCGACTGCCACGCCGGCAACGTGCTGTGGACCGATTCCGGTCCGCACTTCGTCGATCTCGACGATGCACGCATGGGTCCCGCGGTGCAGGATCTCTGGATGCTCGCGCCGTCGCGGCGCGCGCTCGACGCGCTGCTCGAAGGCTATGCCGAATTCCGCGATTTCGATCCGCGCGAGCTCGCGCTGGTCGAGCCGCTGCGCATCATGCGCCAGGTGCACTGGGCCGGCTGGGTCGCGGCACGCTGGGACGATCCGGCGTTTCCGCGCGCGTTTCCGCAAGTCGGGGAGGTGCGGTGGTGGGAGCAGCATCTGACCGATCTTGCCGAAGCCGAGTCGAAGCTGCTGGACGCTTGATTTTCCTTCTCCCGCTTGCGGGAGAAGGTGCCGGAGGCGGATGAGGGCAGCCTTGAGAGGGCGTCTCGGGCTTTCCCTCACCCTAGCCCTCTCCCGCAAGCGGGAGAGGGGACGCGTGGCAGCGGGAGACGGCGCGTTCACGTTCAGGCGAGAGGTAATTCTTGCCGCACTGCACCAAACATCCGCTACCATTTGCCCCGCCATGAACAGCTCCGTCGACTCCACCGTCGAGGCCGCCCCGCAGGACCGCTGGCGTGCGCTGCGCTATCTCCTGCGCGCCCCGTTGCTGCTCCTGCACATCCTGATCACGGGCCCGCTGGCGCTGCTCGTGCTGAACCCGGTCGCGGCGCGCATCCCGGTCGGCGACTCGACGCTCGAAAAATTCATGATCCGCTGGTGGTCCGCCGCGCTGGTGCGCCGTTTCGGTTTCACGATCCGGCGCTTCGGTGAGCCGCTGCCGGGCGCAGTGCTCTATGTCGCGAACCACATCTCATGGCTCGACATCACGCTCATGCACAGCCAGCGTCCGGTGAGCTTCGTCGCAAAGAGCGAGATCGCCCGCTGGCCGTTCGTCGGCTGGCTCGCCGCGCAGGCCGGAACGATATTTCACCGCCGCGGCAACACCGATTCGCTGACGAGCGTGATGGCGCAGGTCGTCGAGCGCCTCAAGTCCGGCGAGCCGGTCGGCGTCTTCCCCGAGGGCGGCAGCGGGCACGGCGACAAGGTCGGCACGTTCCACGCGCGCATCTTCCAGACCGCGCTCGACGCGAACGTGCCGGTGCAGCCGGTGGCGCTCCGTTACGGCCGCGACGGCCGCCAGGATCCGGGCGTCCCGTTCGGCCGTAAAGAAGGCTTCTTCCCGAATTTCCTGCGCGTGCTCGGCAATCCCGCGATGGATGCCGAGATCCATTTCCTCGCGCCGGTCGCGGCGACGCCGGACGCGCGGCGCCGCATGGCCGAGGACAGCCGCGCGCGCATCGTGCGCGAGCTCGGCTACGGCGACGAATGAAGGCGGCGGATTTCCGGCCTCCGTGGCTGCTCGGCAACCCGCACGTTCAGTCCGTGCTGGCGTCGAGCGCGTTCCGGCGCTGGCTGTCGCGAGGACGCGGCGACATCGAATCGCGCGCGGTCGAGCACATCCTCGACGGCGGCGACGGCGTGCGCCTGCAGGGTTTCCATACCGCGCAGCAAGCGCCCGGCGAGCCGCGCGGGCTCGTCGTGCTGCTGCACGGCTGGGAAGGCAGCGCGCGCTCGAACTACGTGCTCGCGGCCGGGGCGCGTCTTCTCGCCGAAGGCTTCGACGTGTTCCGCCTCAACTTCCGCGATCACGGCGAGACGCACCACCTCAATCGCGAGATCTTCCATTCGTGCCGCATCGACGAGGTTGTCGGCGCGGTGCGCGAAGTCGCGTCGCGATTCGCGCCGCGCGCGCTCGCGATCGCCGGCTTTTCGCTCGGCGGCAATTTCGCGCTCCGCGTGGCGTTGCGCGCGCCGGCGGCCGGCCTGCCTCTCGCGTACGCGCTCGCGGTGTGCCCGGTGGTCAGCCCGTCGAGCGGCCTGTTCGGCCTCGAGAAGGGGCCGTGGTTCTATCACGACTACTTCCTGCGCAAATGGACGCGCTCGCTGCGCGCCAAGCAGGCGCTGTTTCCGGAGACGGAGCTCTTCACGCGCGACGAGCTCGACGACGACCTGCGCGGCCTCACGCGCTCGCTCGTGCTGCGCCACACCGATTTCGGCTCGCTCGAAACCTATCTCGAGGGTTACTCGATCGCCGGCGATCGGCTCGCGGCGCTGCGCGTGCCGGCGACGATCCTGACCTCGGCCGACGATCCCGTCATCCCGATCGCCGATTTCCACGCGCTGAAATTGCCGCCGAACGTCGAGCTCGACATCGCCGAGCACGGCGGCCACTGCGCGTTCATCCGCGACTACGCGCTCCGGAGCTTCACCGAGGATTACATCGCCGAGCGGATGCTCGCGCACGCCGGCGCAGCGGAGCACATCGAAAACCCGTCGCCCGCGGTCGCCGCGGCGTAAGCGCCGGGGTTCAATCCGCCGGCACCGTCCGCTCGCGCGCCCATTCGCGCAACGCGACGACGCGCTCGGCCATCAGCACCGACAGCGGCCGCGTTCCGCGAATCTCGGCCAGCAGGTGTCGCTGCGACGGCGCGGACTTTTCCGCGGCCGCGGCATAGAGCGCCGCGACGACAACCTGTTCGATCTCGGCGCCGGAAAACCCATCGGTCGCCGCGGCGAGCGCACCCAAGTCGTAGTCGGACTCCTTGAGCTCGCGCCGGGCGAGGTGCAGCCGGAAGATCTCGGCGCGCGTCGCCGCGTCCGGCAAGTCGACGAAGAACACCTCGTCGAAGCGGCCCTTGCGCAGGAGCTCCGCCGGCAATGCGCTCACGTCGTTCGCCGTCGCGACGAGAAACACCGGCGCGGTGCGCTCCGCCATCCAGGTCAGGAGATAGCCGAGCACGCGCCGCGACACGCCGTCGTCGGCGCCGTCGGTCGCGAGCGATTTTTCGATCTCGTCGATCCAGAGCACGCACGGCGCGAGCAGCTCGGCGTTGCGCAGCGCCTCGCGCAGATTCCGCTCGGTCTCGCCGTGATACTTGTTGTAGAGCGTGCCGATGTCGAGCCTGAGCAGCGGCACCGCGAAGCCGCCGGCGGTCGCTTTCGCGGCGAGACTCTTGCCGCAGCCCTGCACGCCGAGCAGCAGCACGCCCTTCGGCGGATCGAGCTTCGCGGCGGCCTTGTCGCCGAGGAACGCGCCCTTGCGCTGCGCGATCCACTGCTTCAGCCGCGCGAGGCCGGCGACGCTGGCGAACTGCGCGGTCTCGTACTCGAAATGCAGCAATCCGTCGCGATCGAGCAGCTTGTACTTCGCGCGCGCGAGCTCGGGAAGATCGGCGGCGCTCAGCGCGCCGTCGGCGTAGATCAGCTTGCGCACGATGCGGCGCGCGTCCTCGAGCGTGAGGCCCTTGAGATTGCGCACGACCGCGCGCGCGGCTTCGGCGTCGACGGTGACGCGCCGGCCGTCGGTCTCGCGTGAATAGTTGAACGCTTCCTCGCGCACCATCGCGGCGATCGCGTTCGCATCGGGCAGCTCGAGCTCGTAGCGCGTGACTTCGGCGCCAAGCTCGGGCGGCAGCTCGTAACCTGCTCCGACGAGCACCAGCGTGTGCTCGGCCGAGTCGATGCGCTGGACGATCTCGCGCAGGAGCCTGAGCGTCATCGGATAGCGCAGGTACGGCTGGAAATCGAGCAGCAGATACACGCCCGGCGTCTTCTGCTGCTTGATCGCCTGCAGCGTCATGCTGGCGTCGGGCGGCGCCGCGGCCTCGTCGTCGGTGTCGATGTCCAGACGGCAGAGGCCGCCGGTGATGCTCCAGCGATAGAGCGGCCGCAGCGACTGCTCGATCGCATGGCGGAACGCATCGACGACGCGGCCTTCCTCGGCGGACTCGACCAGGATCAGCGGCGCGCGCGAGCGCAGCAGGGTGATGAGATCCTGATTGGCGGGCACGGCTCGTCGCGGTCGTCGGGAAAGGGCGGCCGCGCCGGGCGCGGGGCGCGAAAGCCTATCACGCGCGCATCGGGCATAATCGGCGCTCGCCGCTTCGGCGCGCCGGATCCGCCGGCTTTACAAATCGCTCGCCGGCACGCCACGCGTCGCCGCGGCACGAGTTCTCCTTCGGACATGTTGAAAGAATCGATCGAACACCATCGCCTCGGCCGTCTCGACGAAGCCGAGCAAGGTTATCGCGAGCACCTCGAGAGCCAGCCCGAAGATGCCGAGGCGTTGCACTTGCTCGGCCTGCTGCGTCATCAGCGCGGCGCGACGGCCGAAGCCGAGGATCTCCTCACGCGCGCTCATGCGATCGCGCCGGACACCGCGGGCATCGAGCTCTCGCTCGGCACGCTCAAGTTCCAGACCGGCGACTTCGACGCGGCGCGCTTGCACTACGAAAAGGCGCTGTCGCTCGATCCTAACATCGGCACCGCGCACGCCGGGCTCGGCCAGATCGCGCTGATGCGTGGCGAGCGCGAGCAGGCGGAGCAGCATTTCCGCATTGCGCTGCGGGCCGGCGAGGACGCGCAGGCACTCGCGGGTCTCGGCGCGCTCCTGCTCGAGCGCGAGGATCTCGACGCGGCGCTGCGTCATCTCGGTCGCGCGGCCGATCTCGCGCCGAACGATCCGATCATCCAGCTCACGCTCGGCCGCGCGTTCGCGCGGCGCGGCACCGACACGTTCGCCGAGAAGGCGTTCGAGAACGCGCTGCGCGTGAAGCCCGATCTGCACGCCGCGCGCGAGGCGCTCGGCTCGCTGACACTGAAGGCGCGCCGGCCGCGCGAATCCGAAGCGCATTTCCGTGCGCTGCTGTCGGTGCCCGGCGCCGAGTCGGCGGGCCATGTCGGGCTCGGCGACGTCGCGCGCGCCGAAGGACGTTTCGACGAGGCGATCGCCGAATACTCGGCCGCGCTCGCGATCGATCCGAAGCAATCGGCGCCGGCGCGCGCGCTGGCGTGGTCGCTCGCGCAGCGCGGTCGCAACCACGAGGCGATCGCGGCCTACGATGCGTATCTCGGCCTGGTGCCCGACGATCGCGAGGTGCGCGCCGCGCGCGCCGACATGCTGATGCTGATCGGCCGCCTGCAGGACGCCGCCGACGACTGGCGCGCGATCGCGGCGAAGAATCCGGCGGACATGCAGGCGCAGTCGCGCATCGCGCTCGCCGACGAGCATCTCGGCCTTCTCGACGCGGCGCAGGCACAGGCCGAGCTCGTGCTGCGCGCGCAGCCGGGCGACGCCGAGATGCTGCTGATCCGCGTTCGCGCGGCGATGCGTGGCGGCGACGATGGAGAGGCGCGCAGCCTGCTCGATCGTCTGGACCGGGCGACGCTGACCGAAGGCCAGCGCAGGCTTCACCGGAATTATCTCGGCCGCCTGCACGATCGCGCCGGCGACGCGGCCGAGGCGGTGCGCTGCTTCGTCGAAGCGCAGCAGGGTGCGCCGGTGTCGATGCCGGCGCTCGATGCGCCGCATCCGGAGCTCGAGCTCGCGCTGACCGAGCCGGTCGGCGCGGCGTGGACGAGCGCGCCGGTGCTGCTGCTCGGCACGCCGGGCAGCGGCGTCGAGCGCGTCGCGGCGCTGCTCGCCGATCAACCGGAGCTGACGGTGCTGCGCGATCGCATCGGCGCGTTGCAGCGCGTCGACAATTTCAATCAGCCGCACTTCCAGGCCTACTGCGGCGAGCTTGGCGAAGCCGAGCGCGAGGCGCTGCGCGAGCGCTATCTCGCGCCGCTGCGCGCCGCGGGCATCGGGTTCGATCGTCCGATCGTCGACTGGCTGCCGCGCTGGGACGCGCATCTGCTGGCGCTGGTGCGTCGCGCATTTCCCGGCACGCGGCTCGTCGTCGTCGAGCGCGATCCGCGCGATGCGCTGGTCAACTGGCTCGCGTTCGGCTGGGCGCGCGGATTCCCGTGTCTCGATCCGCTCGCGTTTTCCGACTGGCTCCATCGTGCACGCGATCATCTGCACTACGCCGATGCGCTCGAGGAGCCGCGCCGCCTCGTCGTCGGCGCCGATGCGCTGCTCGACGATCCGCTCGCGAACGGCGGCGCGCTGGCGCGCTTTCTCGGCCTCGATGCGCTGCAGCCCGGCGCGAACCACGCGGCGATGTCGCGCGGGCTCGGCGGGCTGCCGGTGCGTTTCCCAAAGGGCCATTTCGAACGCTATCGCGACGCGCTTGCCGAGCCGTTCGCGCGTCTGGAGGCATCTTCGTGAGACACCTTGCGCAAACCGTCGTCGTCGCGCTGTCCGCCACGCTCGCCGCCTGCGCCGGCGCGAAGTCGGCCGATCTCGCGCGCCTGACGCTGCCGCCCGGCTTCCGCATCGAGGTCTACGCGACCAACGTGCCCGGCGCGCGCGAGCTCGCGCTCGGCGCGAACGGCACCGTATTCGTCGGTTCGCGCGAGGAAGGCAACGTGTACGCGCTCGTCGACGCCGATCGCGACAATCGCGCCGAGCGCATCGTCGTCCTCGCCAAAGGGCTCGATCAGCCGAGCGGCATCGCGTTCCGCGACGGCGACCTCTACATCGGCGCGATCAGCCGCATCCTGAAGCTGCCGGCGATCGAGTCGCATCTCGACTCGCCGCCGAAGCCCGATGTCGTCACCGACAAGCTGCCGGCCGAGGACCACCACGGCTGGAAGTTCATCGCGTTCGGTCCGGACGGCCGGCTCTACGTGCCGATCGGCGCGCCGTGCAACGTCTGCGAGCCCGACAAGGCGCACGCGAAGATCATCAGCATGAAACCCGACGGCTCGGACTGGCAGGACGTCGCGCTCGGCGTGCGCAACTCGGTCGGCTTCGATTGGCAGCCCGGCTCGAAAGAGCTCTGGTTCACCGAGAACGGCCGCGACATGCTCGGCGACGAGCGTCCCTCGGACGAGCTCAATCGCGTGACGAAGCCCGGCGAGCATTTCGGTTTTCCGTACTGCCACCAGGGCGACACGCCCGATCCCGATTTCGGCAAAGGCAAGTCGTGCGCCGACTACGCGCCGCCGGTGCTGAAGCTCGGCGCGCACGTCGCCTCGATCGGCATGCGGTTCTACACGGGCACGATGTTTCCCGAGCCGTATCGCAACGCGATCGTCATCGCCGAGCACGGCTCGTGGAACCGCTCGAAGAAGTCGGGCTATCGCGTCATGAGCGTGCGGCTCGACGGCGCTCGCGTGGTCGAGTACGCGCCGCTCGTCGACGGTTTCCAGCACGACGAGAAGACGTCGGGCCGGCCGGCCGACGTCATGGTCATGCCGGACGGCGCGCTGCTGATCGCCGATGACTACACCGGCGCGGTGTATCGTCTGAGCTATGGCGCGCCCGGAGCCGCGCGGAAACCGTAGGAGACGACATGCGCCTTCGCAGCGAGGACATCGAGCCGATGCAGCCGATCCCCCAGGAGCTCGCCTTCGGCAAGCCCGGGCCGGGCGGCGAGCCGTTCGCGCTCGCGGCGAACCGCAATCCGCATCTCGCCTGGTCCGACGTGCCGGAGCGGACGCGCTCGTTCGCGCTGATCTGCGTCGACAACGACGTGCCCACGCGCGCCGACGACGTCAACCAGCCGGGCCGCCACGTGCCGGCCTCGCTGCCGCGGACGGAGTTCTTCCACTGGGTCATGATCGACATCCCGCCCGAATGCCGCGAGCTCGGCAAGGGAAGCTGCGCCGACGGCGTCGTTGCGCACGGCCGCAAGGATCCGCCGGGTCCGCCCGGGTCGAAGCAGGGCATCAACGATTTCACCGGCTGGTTCGCGTCCGATCCTGCGATGGCGGGCGACTACTGCGGCTACGACGGGCCGTGTCCGCCGTGGAACGACGATCTCATGCATCACTACCACTTCCACGTCTACGCGCTGGACGTGCCGACGCTCGGCCTTTCCGGCCGCTTCACGGCCGCCGACGCGCGCGCCGCGATGCAAGGTCACGTGCTCGCGGAAGCGGCGTTGACGGGCACCTACACGCTTAACGCGGCGCTTCGTCGCTGAGGCGCCGTTCGCTGTAGCATGCGTTCTCGAGTAACGAACGACACGACATGACCCAAGCCACCACCGCGCGCGAGCCGGCCGTCGCCGCGCGCATCGACGAGGCGCGACGCCTCGCCGACAGCGGCCGCATCCTCGACGCGGAGCAGGCCTTCCTCGCGATCCTGCGCGATGCGCCGCAGGAGACCGACGCGCTCAACTTCGTCGCGATCTGCGCGCACGAGCGCGGCCGCTACGCGCAGGCGCTCGCGCTGCTCGAGCGCGCGCGGGGCGTGCGCGACGACGATCCGGTCACGCTGACCAATCTCGGCGTGACGAACCTCGCGCTCGGGCGGCTCGACCAGGCGATCGAATCGCTGCGCGCGGCGCTCGGCATCGCGCCGGATCTCTACGTCGCGCGCCTTCGGCTCGGCGAAGTGCTCGAGCGCGCCGGCCGCAACAACGATGCGCTGCCGGTCTATTTCGGCGCGATTTTCGCGGCGCAGGGCGCGGGACAGTGGCTCAACGACGCGACGACCGCGCCAGGCCTGCGTCCGCTCGTGCTGCATGCGATGCGCACGGTCGCGCAGGGACGCCGTCGCCTCTTCTCGAATCTGCTGACGCCGCTGCGCGACAAGCACGGCGCGACCGCGCTGGCGCGCATCGAGAAGTGCCTCGCGATCTACCTCACCGAGCTTGCGGCGAGTTACCCCGACCCGGCGCAGCGGCCGAAATTCCTCTACGTGCCGGATCTGCCGCCGACGAAGTACTACGATCCCGCGCTGTTTCCGTGGTACTCCGAGCTCGAGGCGGACACGCCCGCGATCCGCGGCGAGATGCTGAACGTGCTCGCGGGAGACAGCGGCTTCGAGCCCTTCCTCGGCCACTTCGACGACAAGCAGCTCGAAGGCCATCTCGAAAACGCGAGCGGGCCGCCGGTGTGGAACGCGTTCTTCTTCTTCCGCCACGGCAAGCGCTACGACGAAAACCACGCGCGCTGTCCGCGCACGTCGGCCGCGCTCGCGCGCGTGCCGCTCTGCCACGTGCGCGAGCATTCGCCGGAAGTCTGCTTTTCGGTGCTGACGGCGGGCTCGCACATCCTGCCGCATCACGGCGTGACGAACTCGCGCCTCGTGACGCACCTTGCGCTGATCGTGCCGGACGACTGCGCGCTCGTCGTCGGCGGCGAGGCGCGCGGCTGGGAAGAAGGCCGCTGCTTCACGTTCGACGACACGTTCGAGCACGAAGCCTGGAACCGGAGCGGCAAGACGCGCGTCGTCATGCTGATGGACATCTGGAATCCGCACCTCGCCGAGGTCGAGCGCGATGCGCTGACGGCGCTGATTCCGGCGATCGGCGAGTTCAATCACGCGGCAGGGATCGGCTAGTCCGGAACGCGGCTAGAATCCTGCCGAGGGGCGCGCTGCACCGGACGAGCGCGCGGTCGGGGGAGGAGCGGCCATGCTGATCCGCCTGGTTCTCATCGTGTTGCTGGCGCCCGCGGCGCCGGACGGCGAGCTCGAGACGCGCGCCGCCACGCTGCGCGCGGAGCTCGCCAAGATCGATCCGAACGAGCCGTCGACGCTGCGCATCGTCGGCGAGCGTCAGCTCCTGATCTCGATCGAGCGGCGCATCGATCTCGAACGCGCGCGCGCCGACCTGATCGAGCGCGCCAGGACGAGCGGCAACAGGAAGCCGGAGGACACACCGCCGCCGACCGGCCTGCTCGAGGCGGACGATCTGCGCCGCGTCGCGCAGGAGCTCGACCTCGCGCTCGATGCGAGCACGCGGCGGCTCGGCATCGCGCGCGCGGACCGCGCGGCCGCGGCGCTCCGGCTCGAAGGCGCGGTGACGAATCTGCGCGAGCTCGAGAGCAGCGCCGCGCCGAACGCGGAAGAGCTTGCGCTCGCGCGACTCGGCGCCGAGCTCGCCGAATCGAACACCGCCGAGCTCGACGCGATCGTCGCGCTCGTCGACGCGGAGCAGCAGACTTCGCGCGCGCAGCGCGAAACGATCGCCCTGCGGCTGACATCGACGAAGACGTCGCTGAAGCCGACCGAGGCCGAGATCGCCGAGATAGACCGGCGTCTCGCGCGGCGCCTGGCCGACCTGCAGGGGCGGCTCACCGAGGCCGCGAAGGCGCGCGAGGCGGCCGATGCCGAATTGAAGCGCGGGCTCGCGGCGGCATCGCCCGCGCACGCGAAGACGCTGCGCGAGCGCCTGGCCACGCGCGACATGGAGATCGAGCTCGTTCGCGAGGCGATGTCGAACCTCGCGCTCGAGCAGGCTGCCTGGCAGCTCGCGATCCGCTATTGGCTCAACGGCGATCCCGCCGCGCTCGTGGAGGCGCGCGAGCAAGGACCCGTCGTCCGCGAAAACCTGTCGCGCCGACTCGAGTTCATGAGCGCCTCGTTCGACCAGTTCGCCGCGCAATCCGGCGCGCTCGGCACGCAGCTCGCCGAAGCGCCGGAAGCGGCCGACGCGCCGGAATGGCAGGCGCTGCGCGCCGCGCTCGACGAGCGCCTGCGGCTGATCGAGCGCGGCATGCTCGACCAGCGCCGCGTGCTCGCCCTGATCGACCGGCTGCGCAGCGACTTCGACGCGCGCCTCGGCACTGCGTCGTTCCGCTCGCGCGCGGCCTACGCGTGGGCCGAGGCGCGGCATTTCGTTGCGGAGATCTGGAATCTCGAGCTCTTCGTCGTCGACCAGACCGTCGAGGTCAACGGGCGGCAGACCAGCGTGCCGCGCAGCGTGACGGTCGAGAAGGTCGTCAAGGCGCCGCTGCTGCTGCTCGTCTCGCTGTTCCTCCTGTTCCACGCGACGCGGCTCATGGAGCGCTACGTGCGTCACCGCGGCGTCGAGCCCGGCAGCGCGCGGCTCGCGCGGCGCTGGACGTTTGGCCTCCTCGCGTGCGCGTGCGCGTTCGCAAGCCTCGCGATCGCCGGCATCCCGTTCGCGGCGTTCGCGTTCATCGGCGGCGCCGTCGCGATCGGCATCGGCTTCGGCATGCAGACTTTGTTCAAGAACCTCATCAGCGGCGTGCTCGTGCTGATCGAGCGTCCGTTCCGGCTCGGCGACGAGATCCAGATCGGCGATCTGCGCGGCACGGTCGTCGACATCGATTTGCGCGCCTCGGTGCTGCGCGACGGCGACGGCAGCGAGACGCTGATCCCGAACTCCGCGCTGGTCGAGCAGAACGTGACGGCGCGGCCGCGTTCGATCAAGCAGACGCTCGTCGTAACGGTCGACGCGCATTCCGAGCCGCGCGAAGTCACCGAAGCGATGCGCGCGGCGGTCGAGCGGCACGGTCTTCTCGAGGCGTCGCGCAAACCCGAGATCTTCCTCGACGAATTTCCGGGCGAGGGCCTGCGCTTTTCGATGAGCTACTGGATCGACACGACGCAGGCGAGCGACCGCCAGCGTGTCGCGAGCGACCTGCGTTTCATGATCCTCAATGCGTTCAAGGACGCCGGCATCAAGCTCGCGCGCGGCTCGCTCGATCTTCGCGTGCGCGCGGACGACGCGGGCAAGGTCGCCGATGCGCTGGTCGGCTAGACGCCGGCCGGCAGCGCGATCAGCAGCGCGACGCCGAGCACGATGCGATACACCGCGAACGCCGTGAAGCGGTGCGTGCGGATGTAGCCGAGCAGCCATTTCACCGCGACGAACGCAGTCGCGAGCGAGACGACGAACGCGACGGCGAGCGCGCTCCAGTCCTCGTGCGCGCCGCCGGCTTTCGTCGCCTTGAGGAGCTCGTAGCCGCTCGCCGCGAACATCGTCGGGATGCCGACCAGGAACGCGAACTCCGTGGCGGCCGGTCGGCTGCCGGTGCCGGCGACCATCGCGACGAAGATCGTCGCGGCCGAGCGCGACGTGCCGGGAAAGATCCCGGCGACGACCTGCGCGAGGCCGACCAGGATCGCGACGCGCCAGGTGATCTCGCTGCGCTCGGGCTGCCGCGCCGCGAGCGTTTCGGCGCCGATCATCCAGACGCCGCCGAGGATCAGCGCCCAGGCGACCGGCGTGACGGTCTGCGGGAGCTTGAAGCCGAGCTTCGTCGCGAGGAAACCGAGCGCCGCGGTGATCGCGAACGCGGCGAGGAGCTTCAGCGCGTAGTCGCGGTTGCGCGCATCGCCGAGTCCGGTCGCAAGTTGCCAGAGCCGCTGCCGGTAGATCAGCACCACGGCGAGGATCGCGCCGGCCTGGATGACGACGTTGAACACATCCGAGCGATGACCGAGCCAATGCTCGGCGATCAGCAGATGGCCCGTGCTCGAGATCGGCAGGAATTCGGTGATGCCCTCGATCACGCCGAGGAGGATCGGGGTCAGAAGTTCGCTCAACGCGGCGGCTCCTTTCGCACTATGAAGGTGAAACTCGCTTTATTTTAGCACCATAATGGTGCGTCAAGATGTCGGCGGCTCGCGTCAATCGATTGATTTCATTGATTTTTTCAAGCGAGGCCATGTGGCATATCGCTTGCTGAGCATGCAGCACAACAACCCTTTCCCAAGGATATGCGATGGCCACGCACAACGTCTTCAAGATGATCAAGGACAACGAAGTCGAATTCGTCGACTTGCGCTTCGCCGACATGCTCGGCAAGCAGCATCACGTGAGCTTTCCGGCTCACGCGGTCGACGAGTCCATTTTCGAAGACGGCAAGATGTTCGACGGCTCGTCGATCTCGGGCTGGAAGGGCATCAACGAGTCGGACATGGTGCTCATGCCCGACGCGTCGACGGCCGTCGTCGATCCGTTCGCCGCGCACAAGACGCTGCTCCTGCAGTGCGACGTGCTGGAACCTTCCACGATGCAGGCGTACGCGCGCGATCCGCGCTCGGTCGCCAAGCGCGCCGAGGCCTATCTCAAGTCGACCGGCATCGCGGACACGGCGTTCTTCGGCCCCGAGCCCGAGTTCTTCATCTTCGACTCGGTGCGCTTCCAGAACGACATGCAGCGCGTCGCGTACGAGATCGGCTCCGAGGAAGGCGCGTGGTCGTCGTTCAAGAACTTCGAGGGCGGCAATTCGGGCCAGCGTCCCGGCATCAAGGGCGGCTACTTCCCGGTGCCGCCGGTCGATTCGTTCCAGGACCTGCGCAGCGAGATGTGCAAGGTGCTCGAAGCCTGCGGCATGACGGTCGAGGTGCACCATCACGAAGTCGCGACAGCCGGCCAGTGCGAGATCGGCACGAAGTTCAACACGTTGGTCAAGAAAGCCGACGAGCTGATCACGATGAAGTACGTGATCAAGAACGTCGCGCACCAGAACGGCAAGACCGTGACGTTCATGCCCAAGCCCATCGTCGGCGACAACGGCTCGGGCATGCACGTGCATCAGTCGCTCGCGAAGAACGGACAGAATCTTTTCGCGGGTGATCTCTACGGCGGACTTTCGCAGACGGCGCTCTACTACATCGGCGGCATCTTCAAGCACGCGCGCGCGATCAACGCGTTCGCCAACTCGACGACGAACAGCTACAAGCGTCTCGTCCCGGGTTTCGAAGCGCCGGTGATGCTCGCGTATTCCGCGCGCAACCGCTCGGCGAGCTGCCGCATTCCGTTCGTGCATTCGCCCAAGGCGCGCCGCATCGAAGTGCGCTTCCCCGATCCGGTCAACTCCGGCTATCTCACGTTCACCGCGCTGATGATGGCGGGCCTCGACGGCATCTTGAACAAGATCGATCCGGGTGCGCCGAGCGACAAGGATCTCTACGACCTGCCGCC
>Ga0081540_1002604_pt1 | contig 14664 bp, 8 predicted proteins | sample TabmetS2T1R1_FD_71024 | JGI IMG/M metagenome (GOLD analysis project Ga0081540, IMG submission 71024) | Tabebuia heterophylla rhizosphere microbial communities from the University of Puerto Rico - S2T1R1 | ecosystem: Host-associated > Plants > Roots > Rhizosphere ... | reverse complement strand
GTCCGCCGAAAGAGCTTTGCTCACCCAACTTATCTGCTGAAGACCTTCCTTCCTGCAGACATCAAGTAAAACTAATTCGGTATCAGGCATTTCATCGACCGGAAGCCGATCGCGTCGATACATCAAAACCGTGACGTTTGCATCCTTCAGCGCCAGCGACGGCTTGGGTACTTTGTCCAGCGGTCCCCAGGCGAATCCAAAGGGAGCGGCATCGAGAGCCCATGCCGGAAGTACTGCAACGGCGAGTATAAGCGCGGATATGTTCAGGGTAAGTCGGTTCATCGCGAGATCCAAAGAAATCATCCCAAAGTCTCGCAGCCGCAAGCCGCGCACGCAACCCTTTCTAAGGAATTGACCGCAACCGGCTGCAAGATTCCATTTGCAAACCTATCGGCCAAATTTGTGCAGAACTTCTGAGAAGGCCCAATTATTTCAGCCGCTTAGGGAGGGTGGTGTAACGGGGGTCAAAGTCACGCGAAGGTCCGCGCTGTGGCGCTACAAACAGACAACCGTCGCCACATCATGTGGAGGAGAGTTGTGAGATGCTTCCAAATAGCCGGCTCAGAATCGCGCAATCCCACTCGCGACGGAATTGCGGCAACTGCTCAAGGATCTGACGTACGAACGCCTTTCGTGTCACCATATTGCCCCTACCAAGCGCAAATCCGCCGCGCACACGTCCAGCCCCCGGCCTGTTTTGATGTTTTTCCTTCGATGTGGGTGAAGGATCCTGCCTCACGTCCTTCCCGTGGATCACACGAGGCTTTCCAGAGTCGGTGGTGGTTTCTAGTTGCGTGAGGCATCTGAGTGAGAGGATACAATTAATGGCACGCTTCAATCTAAACGGATTCCTCGACAATAGCCGTTTCGAGGATTTTTTCGCCAGGTTTACGGGCGGCAGTGCCGACCATGATCACATGAACGGCACGACGAGCAGCAACACGCTGTTTGGAGGTAGAGGCGACGACGCCGTCTCGGGCATGGCCGGCAACGACACGATCAACGGCGGCTCCGGTGCCGACAAGCTCTGGGGTGGTTCGGGCAACGACAACCTCTCGGGCGGTACCGGCAACGACCTTCTCGTTGGCGGCTTCGGCGCCGACCGGATGGATGGCGGCGCCGGCAACGACGTCCTGCTCAGCCGGTCGGATGCGGGCGAGATGGTCGCAGCCCAGGACGGCAAGACGCAGATCTTCGCTGAAGAAACCGCGGCGTTCAAGGCTGTCAACGATACGCTGACCGGCGGCGCCGGCGGCGACACCTTCCGCTTCGAAGGCATGGTCAACGCCAAGGACGAGATCGTCGCCAAGCACGTCAACGCCGACGGCACCATCGACTGGGTTGGCGTGACCGGCGAGAACGGCGCCGTTCACGATCACTGGGTCGACGGCTTCGGCAACGACGTGATCCGCGACTTCAATCGCGCCCAGGGCGACAAGATCGAAATCTCGGCGCATACCGCCGAGGTCAAGTCGATCGAGTACAAGGACAGCAACGGCGACGGCAAGAACGACTACAGCGTGATCACCGTCATCAGCCAGCAGGGCAATGCCGGCGCGCATGACGAGGATCTGCTCGGCACCATCACCGTCTACGGCAACCTGGTGAAGCAGAGCGATATCACCGTTACCCAGACGGTGTACGGCGCCTATGAGAAGGTCGGCGAACTCAACGGCGCGCACTTCGAACTGGAGGACGACGGCGTGCTGCCAAACGGCGGCACCGACGGCGGCCACCACAACGAAGCGACGGCGATGGCCAACATGCACATGTAAACCGAGAGCGACAAGACACGGCAAGGGCCGGCTGCCGGCCCTTGCATTCTCTCGGTGCTTCGGTTCTGCTTCAGTCAGCACCGATAATGCTAGTTTGATTTTTGCCTCACGTACCGGCCGGGCGCAGGCTCGATCACGCCGAAAGTATCGTTACCCAATTTCGCCGGAGCCTGAACGGAGCCGCTGGAATGGCCTTTCATCCAGCCATCCCAGTCAGGCCACCAGCTTCCCGGCTTCTCATCGGCGTTTTCCATCCAGCTGTTCGCGTCGCAATTCAGGTTGTCATTGACCCAATGACTGCGCCTGTTGCGGGCCGGCGGGTTGATCACGCCAGCAACGTGACCGCTGGCGGCGAGCACAAAGCGCGGATCTTTTCCCATGAGGTCCTTTGAGCGAAACGCGCTCTGCCAGGGCACGATATGGTCCTCGCGAGAGGCCAGTATGAACATCGGCACCTTCACCTTCGAGAGGTCAATCCGTTCACCACATTGGGTGGTCGCGCCGGGCTCCTTGATCCTGTTTTCAACGTAGGTGTTGCGGGTGTACCAGCAATACATCGGTCCCGGCAGGCTGACGCTGTCGGAATCCCAATAGAGCAGGTCGAACGCGTCAGGCGTCGCCCCCTTTAGATAACTCTCCACGACATAGCGCCAGATCAGATCGTTGGCGCGCAGGGTTCCGAAGGTAAAGGCCAGTTCCTTGCCAGGCAGAATGCCGCCCATTCCGATCGTCGCTTCGCGCAGGGCGACGGAATTCTGGTCGATCAGCAGACCGATTTCCCCGGTATCTGCGAAATCCACCATCGTCGTCAGAAGGGTTATGGTTGCGAGCTTGTTTTCTCCGCGCGCGGCGAGAACCCCCGCGGCGCAGCTCAGGATGGTGCCCCCGACGCAAAAGCCCAGCGCATGAATCTGATCGACCTTTGCAATCTCGCGCACGACCTCGATGCTCTTGAGCACCCCGAGGTTCAGGTAGTCGTCCCAGGTCAAATGCTGGATCTCGGGCACGGCGCTTCGCCAGGAAATCAGGAAGACCTGATGCCCGCGAGAGACCGCATACTCAACAAACGAGTTTCCCGCGCCGAGATCGAGCAGATAGTACTTGTTGATGCAAGGCGGCACGATGAGAAGCGGTGTTTTCTCGACCTCGGCCGTCTGCGGGGAATACTGGATAAGCTGAATCAGCTCGTTCTCAAAGACGACCGATCCGGGCGTTACCGCCAGATTGCGCCCCACCTCAAAGGCGGATTCGTCGACCCGGGTGATGCGCCCCTTCTGCAGATCCTCGATCAGGTTCTGCATCCCGGCCACCAGGCTCCCCGAACGTGTCTGGATAGCCGTTCGAATGACTTCCGGGTTGGTCGCGGCGAAGTTCGACGGACTCATCGCGTCGATGAATTGCCGCGCGTAGAAGCGAAGCTGCAGCTTTGATTTTTCGTCTACCTGAGCTTCATCGACAAACTCGGCCAATTGCTTTGAAGTCGCCAGGTAGGATTTCTTGACAAGGTCGTAGTATGGCGAGTGCTGCCAGGCGTCGTCCTGGAAGCGCCTTTCCGGGCCCGACCGCCGGGAACCGTCCGCAGATGCGTCGCCGAGGAAGCCCTTCCAGAAGTCTATCACGGGAGACCAGAACTGCCGTTGCAAGTTTGCCGTGACGGCAAACGGCCATGGCTCACGCGCGGGAGGCTTGCCCTCTATGCCCATGGCGCTGACCAGCGCATCGTCAAATTGCTTGATCGATTGCTGGCCGGCACGCATCAGGCTCTCAAGATATGCCGAGGAGCCATCTGGGGATGACGAGCTGTTCATATGAGCCTCCCGGAATGGCTCTTGATGCTGGTCGTTGCGGTGCCAGAGAGCCGATCAATGCAGATTATCGCCCCAAGCCGCGGCGATCGACAAAATAAAATGTTTGGCGTGCGCTCGGCATACTGCTTGACATAGATCAACGGAAGTTCCGCCCGCGTCCCTTAGCCCATTGCTTTGACACTGGCACGCTGGATGCAACATTCATTCGGAAAGCCGGGAGCGAGGGTCCGAGCTTGACGAGCGGCCCGTGCTGTCTCCATCAGGACAGCATTGCCCGCTCGATCCACGCTTTCGTTCCCGGGAAGTGAGGCGTCATGGATCATCCGCTTAGACGGCCGGACGAAATTCTGGCGTATCGTTCATTGAAGCAGATCATCGCCGCAAAGCCGAGATCCCTCTGGACGATCGGCCCCAAGGAAAGCGCCCTCACGGCCATGCGTCTTATGGCCGAGAAGAACATTGGGCTGGTCGTGGTTATGGAGCATGGGGCGATCGCGGGCGTTCTGTCCGAACGTGACTGCGTGCGGCGGCTTGCACTTGCCGGAAAAATTCCAGAGCTCACTCCGATAGCGGACATCATGGTCCGGGACGTCATTACGATCGATCTTGCAAAGACATTCGTAGACTGTCTGAAGCTGATGCATCAGCACGACATCCGCCACCTGCCGGTGGTCGACAACGATACTCCCATCACCGTCATCTCGATCCGTGACTTGCTGGCCGAGGCGGTCCAACACCACGCCAGGGTCATCGGCGAACTCGAGCGCGAACGGATGACCATGTTCACGTCAACAGCTTGAGCACGCCTGGATCCGTCGACCCATCACTGGAGGGGAAGTGTCGCCATGAATCTACTGATCGTTCTGGGCGCTCTTATCTTTCTGATGTTTGTGGCCTACCGCGGCTACAGTGTCATCCTGTTTGCTCCGATCGCTGCGCTTGGCGCGGTGCTGCTGACCGATCCTTCGCTCGTTCCACCACTCTTTTCCAGCGTCTTCATGGAGAAGATGGTCGGCTTTGTGAAGAATTACTTTCCCGTTTTCAATCTGGGCGCCGTCTTTGGCAAAGTCATCGAACTGTCGGGCTTTTCCAAGTCGATCGTCGCTGCCGTCATCAGCGTGCTCGGCCGAGAGCGCGCCGTACTATCCATTGTCGTCGTCTGCGCAATCCTGACCTATGGCGGCGTATCGTTGTTCGTCGTCGTGTTCGCGGTCTATCCGTTTGCGGCCGAGATGTTCCGGCAGGGGGATATTCCAAAGCGGCTCATCCCCTGCACGATCGCGCTCGGTGCGTTCAGCTTCACGATGGACGCCTTGCCGGGGACGCCGCAAATCCAGAACATCATTCCCACGACATTCTTCAATACGACGACTTGGGCCGCCCCGGTGCTGGGGCTGGTCGGCAGCATTTTCGTTTTCGGCGTCGGGCTTGCCTATATCGAGAGCCGCCGACGTGCCGCGCAGAAGCGCGGAGAAGGCTACGGCACGGAACTTCTCAACGAACCGGAGCCATTCGAAGAGAAGGAATTGCCCAACCCGTGGATCGCCATGCTGCCGCTGGTCGTGGTCGGCGTCAGCAACCTCATATTGACGTTTCTGGTGCCTCGGGCTTACGGCGCGAAACACGAAGTCGTACTCGGCGGCCATCCGATCGTCACGCAGATCGGTCCGGTGGCGGCCATATGGGCAGTCGAGGGTGCGTTGCTCCTTGGTATAGCGACGGTGTTCATCTTTGCCTGGCGTCCCGTGCTTGCTAAATTCGCGGATGGCAGCAAGGCAGCCGTTGCCGGGGCTTTGCTTGCGTCGCTCAATACCGCGTCCGAGTATGGGTTCGGCGGAGTGATTGCGCTGTTGCCGGGCTTTGCCGCAGTTTCCGCTGCGCTCAGGGCAATCCCCAATCCGCTTGTCAATGAAGCGGTCACCGTGACGGTTCTCGCCGGCATCACCGGCTCGGCTTCCGGCGGCATGAGCATAGCCCTTGCCGCGATGTCCGAGGAATTCATTGCAGCCGCAAAGGCGGCAAACATCCCGCTTGAAGTCTTTCATCGTATCGCCGCCATGGCGAGCGGCGGCATGGATACATTGCCTCACAATGGAGCCGTCATCACGCTGCTTGCTGTTACGGGCCTAACCCACAGGCAAGCCTATAAGGATGTGTTCGTGATCACGTTGACGAAGACCGCGGCGGTGTTCGTGGCCATCGCGTTTTTCTATTTGACCGGGATCTACTGAGAAAGCACCGCGGGAGCTGCCTCGAGGGACAACACCCTGGCCTGAGACGTGAGTGTGATTTCTTCGCTCCTGACGTTAGTGGGCGTGATCCCCGGGAACTGGCGAACGGCGAGCGGGTGGACGCCGCTATGCCGGAACCCTTTGGGTTCCATCTGCCTCATTTTGCACGCGTTTGTTGTGCAAACGTGACAGTTGCACTTCGGGTGTGGTGGTATCTTTCGAACAGTTCCGGGCCACACGCATCACGCGATCTCTTGTTTTGCAAGATCTCTTGGTTTTGCAAGATCTCTTGGTTTTGCAAGATCGCTTGGTTTTGAACGGTGTTTGTGACGTGGGTTTCGCAGGGGGACCATGGAATGAACCAGTGCTTGCGCTCGCTGTCTTGTTTTTTCACGCTAGCTGGACTCGCCCTCTTCTCGACGGATGCGACCGCGCGGGCCAGCCACAAGCCACACGCCCAGAAGACGCACGAAGCGACCAAGAAGTCGCACGCGGGCAAGGAAGCCCATCGCGGCGCTGCGCTCGGAAAAAATCGACACGCCAAGCACACTTCCGCACAACGCAAGGCGAAACGGCCGGAGGCTTCGCCTGCTCCCAAGGAAACGATCGCTCCGCTGACGGGCGATCTTGCGCTGGTGAAGGAAGCTATCGAACTCGCACGCAAGGCAAAGACCGAAGAGGCAACGGACATCAGGAACAGGATCGCGGATCCGGCCGCGCAAAAGCTCGTCGAATGGTTCATCCTGCGCCACCCGGCGACGACGGCGACTTTCGGCCGCTACGCGGCGTTCATCGCCGCTAATCCGGAATGGCCGAGCGCGGCGTTGCTGCGCCGGCGCGCCGAAGCGCGGCTGTGGGAGCAGCGCATCGACGCGGCGACGGTTCGCGGCTTCACCGGCGATCGGCCCGCCAGCGCCAAGGGCAAGCTGGCGCTGGCACGCGTGCTGCTCGCCGAGGGCGATCGGGACGGCGCGGCCAGGCTGGCGCGCGACGCATGGCGATCGGACGAATTGTCGGAGCGCCTGGAGACGGATGTGCTCGAGACGTTCCGCGACCTCCTCAATCGCGATGACGACCGCGCACGCATGGACAGGCGCATCGGCGCCAAGGACCTCGCCGGCGCGAAGCGCGCCGCGAAGCGCCTTGGTGACGACGAGCTTGCGATCGTGAAGGCTTGTGCCGCAGTCAAGGGAAAGGCCGACAAGGCGAAGGATGCGCTCGACGATGTCGCAGTCGAGGCACGGCAGGATCTCGGCTACACCCTCTGCCGCATCCAGTGGATGCTCGCCCAGAACCGCATTGACGATGCAGCCCGCCTGATGCTGGCCGCAGCACCCGAGACCATGGCGCTGCAGGACACCGATCAATGGTGGCGCGAGCGACGCACGCTCGCCCGCAAGCTGCTCGACGACGGCAAGTTCCAGACCGCCTATCAGGTGATCCGTCCCGCCGCCCTGCCGGCCAATGAATATTACCGGTCCGACTTCCACTTCATGTGCGGCTGGATCGCCCTGCGCTACCTCGACGACCCCGCCACCGCGGCCCGGCATTTCGCCCGCATCGATGAGGGACAGGTCAATCCGACCGTGCTGGCGCGGGCGCACTACTGGCGCGGGCGCGCTGCCGAAGCCCTCGGCGAGAAAGACGCGATGCGTGCGAGCTATGAAGCGGCCGCCCGCTACCCGACCGCCTATTACGGCCAGTTGGCGCGCGCCAGGCTCGGCCGTGACCAGATCGAACTGCGGGCGCCCTCGCCCGCTCTCGCCTCCGCCGATGCTTCGGCCACGGACGAACGCGTGCGCGCCGCCGACATGCTCTACGAGATCGGCGAGCGCGACGTCGTGCTCTATTTTGCCGCCGATCTCGGCGAACAAAGCTCTGATGTTGCCCTGCTCGAAGCGCTCGGCGAACTCACCGGCCGCCGCGACGATGCCCGCGCCATGCTGCAGGTCGGAAAACCCGCGCTCGGCCGCGGGCTGGCGCTCGACCATTACGCGTTTCCCACCATCGGGATTCCGCCGCACCGCCAGGTTGCTCCCGAAATCGAACGCAGCGTCATTTATTCGGTGGCGCGCACGGAGAGCGCGTTCGACCAGCGCGACAAGTCTGCGGCAAATGCCGTCGGCCTGATGCAGGTGACGCCGGAAGCGGGACGCGATACCGCCAAGCGCTTCAAGATCAGCTACGACTGGGACCGCCTGGTTTCCGATCCGGTCTACAATACGCAGATGGGCGCCGCCGAACTGAGCGCGCTGCTGAGCGAATACAAGGACAATCACATCATGACCTTTGCCGGCTACAATGCCGGCCGGGGCCGGGTGCGGGACTGGGTCAAGGCCTATGGCGATCCGCGTGACCCCAAGGTCGATGCGGTCGACTGGGTCGAGCGCATTCCGTTTTCGGAAACGCGCAACTACGTCCAGCGGGTGATGGAGAATTTGGCGGTCTACCGCGTCCGCTTCGACGGCAGCACGGCGGTGGCGGCGAAGACCGACGCGCGCGTTGTTACGCAGGAGACGAACGCGGCGCCAGCGCCGGCGGCGCGCGCGTCGCAATAAGTTCGCCGCATCGACAGGCTTTAGCGGACTGCAACCTCACGCATCCCGGTTTCCTTCATCGTCGGCATCCACAGTCTTGCCAACACCGGGATGACCAGCAGGCTGCAGATCGGGGACAGCAGCATCCCGCCAACGATGACTAACGCCAGGGGCTGCTGAACCTGCGAACCGATCCCTGTCGAGATGGCCGCCGGGACCAGGCCGATACACGCCGATAGCCCTGTCATGAAGATTTGCCGCATCCTTGTTTCGGCGGCGCGGATGATGGCGTCCTCCGTCCCCATGCCTTCCTCGATGTCGCGGCGGATATAGGACATCAGCAGGATGCCATCCATCGCCGAGACGCCGAACAGCGAGATGAAGCCAACCGCGGCCGAGACGCTGAAATTCAGGCCGCCGATTTGGAGCCCGAGAATTCCGCCGGCCACCGCGAACGGAATGCCCGACAGCGCCAGCAGGCTGTCCCGTATCGAATTGAACAGGCTGTAGAGCAGCATCAGGATCAGAAGCAGGCTCAACGGCACAATCAGCGCGAGCCGCTTCTTGGCGTCGACCAGCGCGCCGTATTCGCCCGACCATTCGAGCGAATAGCCCTGGGGGAGCGGAACGTTCTTCTGAACCCGCTCCTGGGCCTCGACCACGGTCGAACCGAGATCGCGGTCGCGGACGCTATACTTCAGCGGGATAAAGCGCTGGGTGTTCTCTCGGTAGATATAGGCCGCGCCGCTGACGAGCTTGATCTCGCCAAGGTCGCCAAGCCGGATATAGGCCGTCGGCGTCTTGGGATCCGAGTTTGGAAGCGCTACCGGAATCGCGCGAATCGCGTCGACATCCCTGCGGTATTCCGGTGCCAGGCGGACCGTCAGCGCGAAGATCATCTCCCCTTCATAGACCTTGGAAACTTCCTGGCCGCCGATCGCGGCCTGGACCACGGAATTGATGTCGCTGATCGAGAAGCCGTAGCGCGCGGTCTTGGCGCGATCGATCTGGACGATCAAATTGGGCTGGCCGAGCAGGTTGAAACTGGCGGGGTCGGCGACGCCGCGGACGCCCGAGAGTTCGGTCTTCACCGACTTGGACAGCCGTTCCAGCTCATTGAGGTCCCTGCCGAAGATCTTGATCGAGTTCTCGCCTTTCACGCCGGAGACGGCCTCCTCGATATTGTCCTGGATGTACTGCGAGAAGTTGAAATCGACGCCGACGAATTCCCGGTTGAGCTTCTCGCTCATCTGCTTGACCATCTGCTCCTTGGTCAGCCCCGCAGGCCACGTGTCGGCCGGCTTGAGCGGAACGAAGAACTCGGCGAGAAACGAGCCGTCCGGATCGGTGCCTTCGTCACCGCGCCCCTGCTCGGAAAATACGGTCTTGACCGGCGGATAGCTCGCTATGATGGCACGGATCTTGGCCACCGTTTCCATTCCGGCCTCGAGCGTGATGGTCGGCGGCATCACGGCCCGGATCCAGAGGTTGCCCTCCTCCAGCTTGGGCAGGAACTCGGTGCCGAGCCGCAACCCCAGACTGAGGCACAGCACGAGAAACACCGCGGCGATGGCTGCGGCGCGGCGATAGTTGCGGACCGCGCGCGCCAGAATGGGCTGGTAGATCTTGCGGATATGGCGGACCACGAAGGTTTCGACTTCCTGGACATCGGCCGGCAGCAGATATGAGGACAGCACCGGCGTTACCGTGAAGGTCGCGATCACGGCCCCGAGCAGCGCATAGGCGTAGGTCCGCGCCATCGGCCCGAAGATCTGGCCTTCCACACCCTGCATCGTGAAGAGCGGCAGAAACGCTGCGATGGTGATGATGACGGAAAAGAAGATCGCCTTGTCGACCTCGACCGCGCCGGTCAGGATCCAGCCAAGCTTGTCGGTAAGCGTGGGCTTGCGTCCCGGCGGCAGCCGCGGCGAGTGATGGGCGATCTGGCGGAAGATATTTTCCACCATGATGACGGTGCCGTCGACGATGATGCCGAGATCGATGGCACCGACCGACAACAGGTTCGCGGACTCGCCCCGCATCACCGTGATCATCACCGCCAGCAACAGCGCCACCGGAATTGTGGCAGCGACGATCAACGCGCAGCGGAGGTCGCCGAGAAACACCCACTGGATCAGAAAGATGAGCGCTATTCCGAACAGCAGATTATGCAGTACGGTCTGCACCGTGATCGCAACGAGATCGCCGCGGTCATAGAACGGCACGATCTTGACGCCGGCCGGCAGCGATCCGTCGGAGTTGATGCGCTCCACCGCAACGCGTACGCGCTTGACCACGTCCATGGTGCGTTCGAGCTTCTGCATCAGGACGATGCCGGTAACGACGTCGGTCCTGTCGTCGCGGCCGGCGAGACCGAGCCGGGGCGCGTAGCCGATCTGGACCTTGGCTACGTCGGACACCAGTACCGGCACACCGCCCTGCTGGGTCAATACGATATTGCCGATGTCGTCCATCGAGGTGACGACGCCGATGCTGCGGACATTGACCGATTGTTCGCCGATCGCGATGGTGCGGCCGCCGACATTGGAATTGCTCGCCGAAATCGCGGTCATGATCTGCGGCAGCGTCAGCCCATAGGCCATCATGCGGTCGAGATTGATCTCGGCCTGGAACTCCCTGGTCTTTCCGCCGAGCACGGCGACGTCGGCGACACCCGGCACGATGCGCAGCTTGCGTTCGACCACCCAGTCCTGCAGCGTCTTGAGCTTCATGACGTCCATGCCCGGAGGCCCGACAAGCTCGTAACGAAAGATTTCGCTGATGCCGCCCGCAGGCGAGATCACCGGCAGGACGCCGGCCGGCAGAACCACATCCTTCAGCCGGTTGATGGTCTGCTGACGAACGAAATGATAGTCGCGGCCGTATTCGAACTGCAGACGGATAAAGCCCAGTCCGTAGACGGTGTTGGAGCGGATGAACTTCAGGCCCGGCGTGCTGGCGACCGCGATCTCGATCGGAATCGTGATGTAGCGCTCCACTTCCTCCGGCGACTGGCCTGCCTGCTGGGCGATGATCTCGATGATCGGCGGCGCCGGATCGGGATAGGCCTCGATGTTCAGGGCCAGGAAAGCGACGCTGCCGAGACCGAGAAAGGCCACGAACGCGACCATCACCAGAAGCCGCCGCGAGAGGCAGAATGCGATCAGACTACGCAGCATCGATGGCCCCGTACCGCCTGGTCATTGGCGCCACTCGTTGTCAACGAAGATCGCCCCTCGCGCGACCACCACTTCTCCGAAATCGAGACCGCTGCGAATCTGCGTCAGACCGTCCTGCTGGATACCGATGTCGACCACGCGGCGCTTGAACAGCCTCGGCTCGGTCTCGACCCAGACGGCGGCGACGTCCCCTTCGCGGATCACCGCGTCCGTCGGCACCGCCGGGCTCGTCGATCCATCGTCGATGCTGATCCTGAACATCGCGAACATCTCGGCCTTGAGCAGACCGTCGGCATTTTCGATCTCGGACCGGACCACAACACGGCGCGTCGTCAAATCTGAAGCCGAGTTGATGGCGTTGATGCGGCCCTTGAAGATCCTGCCCGGCACGGCAGAAACCCTGGCCTCGATCTCCTGGCCGATACGCACCTGCGCAATATCCTGCTCGAAGATCTGGGCCTTCAACCACATCGTCGAGAGATCGGCGATCGTATAAAGAGCCTCGCCCGAATCGGCCTTGACATGCTGTCCTGGTCCGACCTTGCGTGAAACGACGGTGCCGCCGATCGGCGCCGTGATCGTGGTCACGCGGTTGATCATGCCGGTCTGCTCAAGATTCGAAATTTCCGCCTCGGTACGGCCGAGGATCCGCAGGCGGGCGCGAGCGGCCTCGAACGCCGTATCAGCCGACCGCAAGTCGTTTTCGGCGCTGGCAAGCTGCGCCTCGGCCTGCTGCAAATCCTTGTGCGGCGCAGCCTTGCCCTCATGAAGATCGCGGACGCGCTTCTCGACGATTTGTGCCAGATTGTGCTGAGAGCCTGCTTTTCTTTTTGCAGCCTGTGCCGCAATGAAATCGTTCTGTGGGACCAATTGCTCGGGGCTGTCGATTTCCAGCAGCGGATCACCTCTCTTGACCTCGTCACCGGGCTTGGCAATCAGGCGGGTAACCCGGCCGGAGAATGGCGTCAGAACGATCGTGCTGGCATCTTCATTGTATCCGATCAGACCGATTGCCGATCTTTGCGCGCGGAACGCGTAAGTCACGACCTTAACAATCTGAAGCTGGTGCATCTGATCGTCGACGACGCGCAAAAAGTCCGCCCCCTTCATGGGCCCTTCGGCCACGGCGAACGAAGTCATCAACGTCGCACCGAATAGCGGGGCAAGCAGTCGGAGCAAAAGCGCTTTCGCGGTCATTGACATACCCTGGACGATACCTCTGCCGCGCGACCCAAGACAAAGAAAATTGTGCGGCTGCGCCCCACAGCTCGCTGGTCAAGACGCCCGCACAGCCGGCGTCATACAAAGGGGGATCAAAGCATGCGGGTCGAGTCGCAGGAATGCCCGTTCCCGGTCATTGGCGCCGATTCTGGCGTGTCCGGCTAGGGGGAATCTCGGTTGTCCGCTTTCGGCCGTTCAATCCACCTTCACATTGCCGGCCTTGATCATCGGCCACCATTTGTCGATCTCGGCCTTTTGCCAGGCGCCGAGCGCTTCGGGCGTAAGCTTGTCCTTGGGTGGCATCTGCAGGCCGAGATTTTCGAGCTGCTTGCGCACCGCCGGGTCGCCCAACGCCTCCACCGTCGCCGCATTCAGCTTCGCGACAATGTCCTTTGGCGTATCCTTGGGCACCCAGAGGCCGGACCACAGCGTCATATGGAAGCCCGGCAGCCCTGCCTCGTCCACGGTCGGAATGTCCGCGGCCGATTCGACGCGCTTGGAGTCGGTGATGGCGTAGGCGCGGATGTTGCCGGCGCGCACCTGCCCGATCGAGTTGGAAGTCTGGTCGACGATCATGTCGATCTGGCCGGCGACCAGATCGTTCATCGCCGGTCCCGTGCCGCGATACGGCACATATTGCAGCTTGATGCCGGTGACGTTCTCGAAATAGAGCCCGGCGATATGGCTGCCGGAGCCGGCGCCGGCGGTGCCCGCTGTCGGCGCGGCCGGCTGCGCCTTCAGCCAGGCCAGGAATTCCTTCAGCGAGGTGGCGGGGACTGCCTTCTTGCTGACGATGATCATCGGATTGCTCGGCAGCAACGCGACCGGTTCGAGATCGGTGACGAGGTCGTAGCCGAGCTTGTAGATCGCGCCATTGGCGACGTGGGTGCCGAGATGGCCGAAGCTGATCGTATGGCCGTCAGCGGGTGAACGCACCGCGCGGCCGACGCCGACCGATCCGCCCGCCCCCGTCACGTTTTCGACGAGCACCGTTTCGCCGAGGGTGGCCTTCATGCGCTCGGCGAGAATCCGCGCCATCGCATCCGACGGACCGCCGGCCGAGAACGGCACGATGATGGTGAGGGGACGCGAGGGAAAGGTTTGGGCAATTCCGGAGCCGGAAAATGCAAGAGCCGCGAGTATGGCCAGAACCAGTCTTCGCATCAGAACCTCCTCAAGCGCCCACTCCGGTCATTGCGAGGAGCGAAGCGACGAAGCAATCCATACTTCCGTCGGAGCGAGATGGATTGCTTCGCTGCGCTCGCAATGACGGCCTAGAGGCTAGCGTAGTCGATCGGCTGGTGGCGATCGAGCGTGCGCGTGACCGGCGGCAGCGGATATTTAAGCCCCGTCGCGCAATTGAACAGCATGACGCGATCGTTTTTCGTCACGCGGCCCTCGGCGAGGCTTTGCTGATAGGCAGCATACGTCGCCGCCCCTTCCGGACACAACAGCAGTCCCTCTTCGCGCGCCACTTCGTTGAGCGCAGCAGAAATCTTCTCATCCGGCACCGCAATCGCGAAACCCTTGCTCTCGCGAACGGCACGCAGGATCAGAAAATCTCCAACCGCCTGCGGCACGCGGATGCCTGATGCGATGGTGTGGGCATCTTCCCAGCGCGGCGCATGCTCGGTGCCTGCTTCAAAAGCACGCACCATCGGCGCGCAGCCCGACGCCTGCACCGCCACCATCCGCGGCCGCTTCGCGCCGATGAAGCCGATGGCCTCCAGTTCGGCAAACGCCTTCCACATGCCGATCAGGCCGGTGCCGCCGCCGGTCGGGTAGAAGATCACGTCGGGCATTTCCCAGCCGAGCTGTTCGGCAAGCTCCAGGCCCATCGTTTTCTTGCCTTCGATCCGGTACGGCTCCTTCAGGGTCGAGGTATCGAACCAGCCGGCCTTGGCCTTGCCTTC
>Ga0081540_1002603_pt1 | contig 14665 bp, 11 predicted proteins | sample TabmetS2T1R1_FD_71024 | JGI IMG/M metagenome (GOLD analysis project Ga0081540, IMG submission 71024) | Tabebuia heterophylla rhizosphere microbial communities from the University of Puerto Rico - S2T1R1 | ecosystem: Host-associated > Plants > Roots > Rhizosphere ... | reverse complement strand
GGTTCCGTACGATCGAAGTTGCCAACGGCCAAGGTCGATTATGATAAGGCAAAGATCGAAGGACGTATTTGGTCACTTGTGGTGCTTCAGGCGCAAGACGGCGCAACCGTGCAACTGGTGCACTATCTGGCGCCGCCCATTCCGCGCTGAAGAGCGGGAAGCGGTTAACCGAAGCGCCTGGACGGTTCAGCCAGAAATCATTAAGCCCTAGCGATGCACGCCGTGCAGCATCGCCAGCAGCACGATCACGGCGAGCGCCAGCGCGATGGTCGTGCTCTTCCAGAACAATAGCGGGTTGCGCTCGATCAGGGGCGCCGCCGAGCTTTTCACGTAGTTCGCATTGGGCTGCCGCAGGTCGAACAAAAATTCCGACAGGCTGTCATAGCGCTTCATCGGATTGGGATGCACGGCGCGCTCCAGCGTGCCGTCGACCCAGACCGGGACGGCGCGATCGCCAAGGGCAGCCGAACGGTAGCGCAGCTTGCCAAATTGCGCGCGGGTGCGCGCTTGCGCGGCCTGCGCGCCATAGGGCAGCTTTCCCGTCAGCATCTGATAGGTGATGACGCCGAGCGAGAACCGGTCGGAACGCGAGGTCGCGGCCTCCCCCAGAAAATATTCCGGCGCGGTGTATTGCAGCGTGCCGAGGATGTCGTCGCGCACGCCGGAAGGCTCCGCCTCCGCCACGCCCTTGATCGCCGTCGAGCCGAAATCGATGATTTTCACCGTGCCGGTGTTGTCGATCATGATGTTGTCGGGCCGCAGATCCTGGTGCAGCATCTCCTTGCGGTGAAAGGCGCGCAGGCCCTTTGCGATCTGCTCGACAATGTCGCGTACCGTTTCCAGCGCCGGCGCAGGATTGTCGATCATCCACTGCGTCAGCGTCTGTCCGTCGATATATTCCGACACGAGGTAGAGGAAGTTGCGCCGCCGCGACGGCAGACAGGGTTTTAGTACGTGCGGGCTGTCGATCCGCCGCGCCACCCACTCCTCCATCAGGAAGCGTTTCAGATAGGCGGGATCGTCGCGCAGATCGATCGACGGGATCTTCAGCGTCACCACGGCATCCGTTTCGACGTCGACGGCAAGATAGATGTGGCTGCGGCTCGAGCCATGCAGCTCCCGCACGATGCGGTAGCCGTCGAATACCATCCGCGCTTCCAGCAGCGGCGGCAGCGGCAATTCGCTGGGTTGGCCGAACACCTCGCTCGCCGCACTTTCCCCCAATTGATCGACGCGGACGATCTGGACGGTGAGATTGTCGTCGCTGCCGGCGTCATATGCCTGGCCGACGATCGCCTTCGCCGCCGCGTCGAGATCGGCCGCGCCTTCGTTGATCGCGTTGGCAATACGGCGGGCGCTGAGATGCTCGTAGACGCCGTCGGTCACGAGCACGAACACGTCGCCCGGCTCGAGCCGGACCATCTGGTAGTCGATCTCGATCTGCGGATTTACCCCGAGCGCGCGGCCGAGATAGCTCTGCTGCGAGGAGATGATGATGCGATGGTCGTTCGTCAACTGCTCCAGCGTGTTGCCGGAGAGCCGATAGATGCGGGAATCGCCGATGTGGAAGAGATGCGCGGTGGTCGATTTGATGACCATGGCGGACAGCGTGCAGACATAGCCGCGGTCCTTGTCATAGGCATATTGGCTGCGGGTCTGCGAATGCAGCCAGGAATTGGTCGCCTCCAGCACGCGCTGCGCCGAAGTGCGCACCGACCAGGATTCCGAGGTGCAGTAGTAGTCGGTCAGAAATCCCTTGACCGCCGATTCCGCGGCGACGCGGGACACCTTGCTCGTAGAGATGCCGTCGGCCAGCACGATGGAAATGCCCTTGAGGCTGAGCAGCGGCTCATCCGGGATCAGGACGCCGTGGAAATCCTGGTTGGTTTCCTTGCGGCCTTTGTCGGAAAATTGCCCGACCGATATTTTCAGCTCACGCGGCATTCCGGCTTTCGCGACGACAGGCCTCTCCCGTTGCGAAGAGAGGCCCGTCTGCATCGCGAAATCAAGCGGCAATGCGTGAGGACGCCGCACGCGACGGAGCCTCAGTCGACGCGTTGCGCGACGGGCCGGTTCTCACATGGGTCGCGTACAGCGTCAGCCCCGTAAAGGCGAGGCCGCCGACGAGGTTGCCGATCACGGTCGGAATCTCGTTCCAGAAGATGTAGTCGAACCAGGTGAACTTGCCGCCGAGCATGAGCCCGGACGGGAACAGGAACATGTTCACGATGGAATGCTCGAAGGTCATGAAAAAGAACAGCATGATCGGCATCCACATCGCGATCACCTTGCCGCTGACATGGGTGGAGATCATCGCGCCGACCACGCCGGCCGACACCATCCAGTTGCAGAGCATGCCGCGGATGAAAAGCGTCAGCATGCCGGCCGCGCCATGCGAGGCATAGCCGACGGTGCGGCTCTCGCCGATGGTGCCGATCACCTGGCCGACCTTGTCCGGCGCCTGCGAGAAGCCGAAGGTGAAGACGATCGCCATCATCACCGCCACCGTGAAAGCGCCGGCGAAATTGCCGATGAAGACGAGACCCCAGTTGCGCAGCACGCCGCCGAGGGTGACGCCCGGCCGCTTGTCGATCAGCGCCAGCGGGCACAGAACGAAGACGCCGGTGAGCAGGTCGAAGCCGAGCAGATAGAGCATGCAGAAGCCGACCGGAAAGAACGCGGCGCCGACGATCGGCACGCCGGTCTGCACGTTGATGGTCACCGCCATCGCGGCTGCGAGCGCGAGGATCGCGCCGGCCATGTAGGCGCGGATGACCGTATCGCGCGTCGACATGAAGATTTTGGATTCTCCGGCGTCGACCATCTTGGTCACGAATTCCGAAGGCGCGAGATAGGCCATTCCATTCCCCTTTCGAGACAAGGTTGAAGCGCGCCGGATGCTGCGCAGCCGTGCACCGATTGAGTGAAAATCTTCGCCGTCCCCGCGCGCGACAAATCCCGTAGCCGTTTATGAGCGGCACGGAACGACACGGTCGCGCCGATCGGGGATTTGGGATGCGCGAGCTATCGTGAGATGGTCGCGAAGACTGCTCGAAGCGCCTCACGCGAGGCCGCTTGATCCCACGCCTTTGGCCAGCACTGGCCGTGGCTATCCGATGGACGGCAGTCCTCATTGACTAAAGGGCTTGAAGCAATCGATGTGCCAAGCCGGCCGCGTGAAAATCCGCTATTATTTCTATGGGTTATCGCGGTGGCGGGACACGCGCGGCAATTTGTGCAGTGCCCTGAATTTGTGCAGTTGCACAGATGCCGCGCAGGGCTTCAGTACGGCCTACTTCACCTGCGTCCGCACCGGCCGGTCCTTCAGCCCGTTATTGTCATACGCCTTGCGCAGCGTGCCGTTGCCGATCGCCTCCGTCATGAACTTCACCACGAAGGCCAGCGCCTGCGGGTGGTTCGGCGGCACGGCGACCGCGGTCACCGTCTGCTTGAAGGTCTCGTCCAGCACGCGCGTGCCCGGGATCTTCTTGGCCATGTCGTTGAGCTGATCGCGCGACAGCGCAAAGGCGTCGATCTCGCCGTTCTTCAGGAGATTGAAGATCTCGTCATAGGTCTGGTAGCCCGCCACCTTCGCATTCTTCAGATGCGCGATCGCCCCGCGCATGGTCGTGGTGTTGTTGACGGCGGCGACCTTGACGCCCGGCTGGTCGAGCGTGGCAAAATCCTTCGCGCTCGAGCCCGCCTTCACGATGTAAGTGGCGTCGGCCACCTCATAGATCGGGCCGAACGACATCCGCCCCTCGCGCTCTGGATCCTTCGGCAGGAAGGTGACGTCCCAGGTGTTCTTGCCGACGGCATCGACGATCTGGCCGGAATTTTGGTGCACGACATATTCCACGGGTACGCCGAGCTGCGCCGCCATCTCCTTCCCGAGATCGACGGGAACACCGGCAAAGCCGTTTTCCGTCTTGGTCGACCAGAACGCACCGCCCGCCGGACTAATCGCGATCGCCACGCGGAGCTTGCCGGTCGGCGCGATTTCATCTTTCAGCGCATCGGCGCTGGCAAAGCTGGTTGTCATGAGAATTCCGAGAATGAGGCCGGCGATGTGCGGCATGGATCGGCTGGACATGAAATACCCTCCCCGCGGCTCTTGTTGAGCGAGCCTTTTGCGCCAGCCATTGTGGTCGATCGGATGGCGGCAGAAAACCCAAAAATCCGCATGGCCGGTTGAATTTGCCTGGAATAGCGGCCGGTTTGATCGGCAATGCGGCCAATCGTCAGACTCGCCCGTCTGTACGCGCGGACCGGGTTTCGCTAGGGTTCCATTCGTACTTAAGTGTCGTTTCAAGCACCAGAAACACAGGAATGGCTAAGCGCCAGTCAAAGGCGCGCAAGGCTGCCAAGAAAAGCAAGGCTTCCGCCCCGCGCCGCAGCAAGACGACGGCGAAGGCCGGCGCCGTCAAAGAAAATGCAAGGCTGAAGCGCGAGCTCAGCGAGGCGCTGGAACGGCAGAAAGCCACCGGCGAAATCCTCGTTGCGATCAACCGTTCGACCTTCGATCTGCAGGCCGTTCTCGACACCCTGACGCTATCCGCCGCGCGGCTTTGCAACGCAGATATGGCCACGATCACCCGCCGCGGAGAAGGCGGCCACTTCTATCACGCGACGAATTACAACTTCCCACCCGACTGGGTGGAGTTCACCCGCAAATTCCCCCTCAAGCCGGAACGTGGCTCCGTGGTGGGCCGGACCCTGCTCGAAAATCGCGCCGTTCAGGTCAAGGATGTGCTGGACGACCCGGAATACATCTATTTCGAACCGCAAAGGAAGGCCGGCTATCGAACGTTTCTCGCCGTGCCGCTGCTGCGCGACGGCCAGCCGGTCGGCGTCTTCAGCCTGTGCCGCAGGACGGTAGCTCCGTTCTCGAAAAAACAGATCGAGTTATTATCGAGCTTTGCCAACCAGGCGGTGATCGCCATTGAGAACGCCCGCCTGTTCAACGAGGTCAAGACGAAGACCGAGGACCTGCGCGAATCGCTGCAGCAGCAGACCGCGACCGCCGATGTGCTCAAGGTGATCAGCCGCTCGACCTTCGATCTGCAGACCGTGCTCGATACGCTGGTCCAGTCTGCCGCACGGCTGTCGGATGCCGCTTATTGCTTCATTTTCCGCCGCGAGGGCGACAAATATCGGCTGGCTGCGAGCCATGGCTTTTCTCCCGAATATCGGGACTGGATGGAGCAGCAGATCATCGAGCCCGGCCGCCACACGCTCGTAGGGAAAACGGCACTCGAATGCAGCACTGTCCACATTCCGGACGTGCTGACCGATGCGGACTACACCTGGGGCGAATCGATCCGGCGCGGCGGCTTTCGCGCGATGCTGGGCATTCCGCTGCTGCGCGAGGGTGTGCCGATTGGAGTGATTGCGGCGTGCCGTCCACTCCCAAAGCCGTTCAGCACGAACCAGATCGAGTTGGTTTCGACCTTTGCCGATCAGGCGGTGATCGCCATCGAGAACGTCCGGCTGTTCGACGAGGTCAACGCGCGTACCGACGACCTGCGCGAGTCCCTGCAGCAGCAGACCGCGACCGCGGACGTCCTGAAGGTGATCAGCCGCTCCAAATTCGACCTGCAGCCAATCCTCGACACGTTGGTGGAGACGGCAGCGCGATTGTGCGAGACCGACTACGCCTTCATCTTCAGGCGCGATGGAGACGTCTACCGGCTGGCGGCCAACCATGGCTTTTCAACCGAATACGAACAGTGGATCAGGGAAAATCCGCCTGCGATGACCCGCGGGTCGACGACGGGGCGGACCGTCATTGACAGGAAGATCGTGCACATTCACGACGTGCTGGCCGACCCCGAATATCAGGCCACCGGACACCAGTCCCGCGGTGGATATCGCACGGTCCTGGGCGTTCCGCTGCTCCGCGGCGATGAGGTGGTCGGCGTCTTCACGCTTGCACATCTGGTCGTAAAGCCGTTCACTGAAAAGCAGATCGAATTGGTCGCGACCTTCGCCGACCAGGCGGTGATCGCGATCGAGAACGTCCGACTGTTCGATGAAGCCAAGGCCAGGACCGAGGACCTGCGCGAGTCCCTGCAGCAGCAGACCGCCACCGCCGACGTGCTGAAGGTGATCAGCCGCTCGACCTTCGACCTGCAGACGGTGCTCGACACACTCGTCGAGTCCGCCACGCGCCTGTGCGAAGCAGACCACGCGTGGCTGTTCCAGCGCGATGGCGAGCTCTTGCGGTTCAAATCGAGCTTTGGCCACGGCACTGAGGTACATGCGCGTCTCAGGGACCTCTTCCTGTCCCACGAAGCGCACATCGACAGAGGCAGCATCGTCGGCCGAAGCACGCTTGAGGGGCGTGTTGTGCATGTTGCGGACGTGCTGGCCGATCCGGAGTATAAAAGGAGCGACGCGCAACAGATCGGCGGCTACCGCGCCGCGCTGGGTGCTCCGCTGTTGCGCGACGGCAAGGTCGTCGGCGTGATCTTTGTCGCCAAGACAAAGCCGGAGCCGTTCAGCGAGAAGCAGATCGAACTGGTCACCACGTTCGCCGACCAGGCGGTGATCGCGATTGAAAACGTCCGGCTGTTCGAGGACCTGCAGGCACGCACGCGCGATCTCGCCGAGTCGCTGGAGCAGCAGACCGCGACGTCGGAAGTGCTTGGCGCGATCAGCAGTTCGCTGGAGGAACTGGCGCCACTGTTCCAGAAGATCCTCGAAAATGCGACCCGCGTCAGCGGCGCAAAGTTCGGCAACCTGATTCTCTGCGAGGGCGACAAGTTCGTTCCTGTCGCAGTATTCAACGTGCCCGACGAATTTAGAGCATTACAACTGAACAAGCCGTTCGTGCCCCACCCGAAAGGTGGACTAGCCAAAGCGGCCGCGACACACCGGCCGATCCAGATTGAGGACATCAGGACACAGCCTCCCTATCTGGAAGGCAATCCAACCCTTGTCCAGCTTTCCGATATCGGCGGCGCGCGCACGCATGTAGTGGTGCCGATGCTCAAGGGCGATAAGCTGGTCGGCGCGATCTCCATTTACAGGCAGGAGGTGAACCCTTTCAATGACAAGCAAATCGCGCTGCTCAGCAATTTTGCCCAGCAGGCAGTCATCGCGATCGAGAACAACCGGCTGCTGAAGGAATTGCGGGAATCGCTGCAGCAACAGACGGCCACCGCGGACGTCCTCAAGACGATCAGCCGCTCCACCTTCGACTTGCAGACCGTGCTGCGTACACTGGTCGAGTCGGCCGCCCGTCTATGCGATGCCGACAAGGCTACGATCACCCGTCAAAAGGGCAGCGAATTCTACCGCGCCGAGAGTTTCGGCTTTTCTAAGGAGTTCATGGATTATGTGCGCTCCGTTCCGGTCATACCCGACCGTGGCTCTGCGACGGGACGCGCGCTACTCGAAGGAGTCGTGATCCATATTCCCGACGTCGCTGCCGACACCGACTACAACTTCTCCGAAGCACAGAGGCTGGGCGACTTCCGTTCCCTGCTCGGAGTACCGATGATGCGCGAAGGCGTGCCCGTTGGCGTGATCGTTCTCACACGGTCGGAAGCGCGCCCATTCAGCGACAAGCAGATCGAGCTAGCGACGACTTTCGCCGACCAGGCAGCAATCGCGATCGAAAATGTCCGGCTGTTCGACGAGGTTCGGGCGCGTACGCAGGAACTATCACGTTCGCTGGAGGAATTGCGCGCCGCGCAGGAACGCCTGGTCCAGACCGAAAAGCTCGCCTCGCTCGGCCAGCTCACCGCCGGCATCGCGCATGAGATCAAGAATCCGCTGAACTTCATCAACAATTTTTCCGCGCTTTCGGTCGAGCTGGTCGACGAGCTCGGCGAGGTGCTGAAGCCCGCGCCGCTCGACGCCAGGACACGAGAGGAGAGCGACGAACTGGCGCAGACGCTGAAAAGCAACCTCGAGAAGGTGGTGCAGCACGGCAAGCGCGCCGATTCCATTGTCAAGAACATGCTTTTGCATTCGCGCGAGGGCACCGGCGAGCGCCGCGCGGTCGACATCAACACGCTGGTCGGTGAGAGCTTGAACCTCGCCTATCATGGCGCGCGCGCCGAGGGGAAGGATTTCCAGATCAGGCTCGATCAGGACTTCGACCCGTCCGCAGGAGAGGCCGAGGTGCTGCCGCAGGAAATTACCCGCGTGCTGCTCAACCTGATTTCCAACGGGTTTTACGCCGCGATGAAGCGCAAGGCGGAAGCCGGCAGCAACGGCTATGAGCCCATGCTGGCGGCTGCGACCAGAGACCTGGGCGATCGCGTTGAAATCTGCATCCGCGACAATGGAGGCGGCATCTTGCCAGACGTGCGAGCAAAGATGTTCAACCCATTCTTCACCACCAAGCCGCCCGGCGAAGGCACCGGGCTCGGCCTTTCGCTCAGCCACGACATCGTGGTCAAGCAGCACGGTGGCCTGATTGAAGTGGACACGCAGCCGGGCGAGTTCACCGAATTCCGCGTCGTACTGCCGCGCATGGCCATAACGGGACGATAGACGGCGCAGATGGGGAGCCTCACCTGCCGCCATCGACGGTGTAGATGCCATTGCGCGGGCAGCGCAGGCCCGCGGTGGAAGCCTTGATGAACTTCCCCGCATTGAGGTCGATCTTCCATGCAGACAGCGCCGGCAACTCGTCTCCCGCGACCTGGGCGTTCAACACGGCCTCGAAGATATCGGGAAGCTCCTGGCCGTTGAGCTTGCAAATTCCGGAGTAGGCGGGCGACTTCTTGGAGTGCGGCGGGAACTCGATCACGTCGCGGACCAGCCCCTTGCGGTCCACCAACATGATGAATTCCTTGCCGCAGATCAGCCAGTTGATCGTCGACAGCTCGTCCGAGGTCGCATCCGCCCCGAGATGCTTCAGGCCTAAAGAGCGATATTTGCTTTCAGTAACTGCGATCCGCTCGTTCTCCGAGTGCTGGCCGATCAAGGCTTTACGAATGTCGGCGTCGCATTTCACATTCTTGAATGCATCGGCGACTGCAGCCTGTCCGCACGCGAGCCAGATCGCCGCCACCAACCACGCCAACTTCTTCATGTTGCTCTCGCAAAACTCAGACAGCCGGCTTTGGCGCGACCTCCCGCGGCAGAATTATGGCGGCCGCAATGACGAACAGGCACAGTCCGGCGAACGCCTGCAGCATAGTGGCGAAGCCGCCCCGTTCATAGAGCCAAGCGACGAGACCGACGGACGCACCCGCCGCCGTGAAACCGACAAAATAGCGCACCGCATAGGCGCGCGAGCGCCATTCCTCCGGCGTGTACTTGCCAACGAGCGCATCATTCACCGTGACCTGCCCGAAGGCGCCCATGACGATGCCGATCGAGACAACGATCAGCGGCAGATTCGCCAGCGTTGCGGCGAGATACATCAATGGCGCCAGCAGGAAGGACAGCGGCAGCATCACCGTCTTCAGCGAATGCCGGTCGAGCAGCTTGCCGATCGTGTACTGCGTCATCGCGCCGAATACATAGACGCCGGCGGCGATCAGGCCCAGCAGCGCCGGGCTCCCGGTGAGATCCGCGAGCCGTTCCGCAAACAGCTTTGGCAGCGCCACCGTCACCGCATTGAAGGTGGTGGAGATCGCGACCACCACGATCATGAGCGCCAGGATCAGCCGCCACACGTCGTCCTTGGCGATGCGCGCCTGCGCCGCCGCCTGCTTCGTCCCTTTGCGGTCCTCGTGCACCACCATCAATGCAAAGGCGATGCCGACCAGCACGGTGGCCGCGCCGGGGATGAAGAAGGCATAACGCCAGCCGAGATACTGCCCGATCACGCCGGTGACCAGCGCCGAAGAGGCTACGCCCAGATTGCCCCAGACGCCGTTGATCCCCATCTCGCGGCCGAGCTTGTCCGCATAGGAGACGATCATGGCGGTGCCGACGGGATGATAAATCGAGGCGAAAATGCCGATGGCGAGCAGCGCCGCGCCCAGTTGCAAGGGCGTCTGCACGAAGCCGACCGAGATCATCGACAGCCCAATGCCGACAAAGAAGATCACCATCATGTGCCGCCGGCTCCAGCGGTCGCCGAGCCAGCCGGTGACCAGCGAGCCCGCGCCGAACGCCACGAACCCCGGCGTCGCGTAGGGCAAGAGCTCCGAATAGGCCATGCCGAGCGCCGGCCCCATAATGATCACGGCGGCGGCGAAGATCAGCATCGAATAGTGGTCGATGAAATGGGCGGCGTTAACGAAATTGATGACCCGGCTCGGACTGTTCATTCCCAGTTCCCTGGCGATTCCTGTATTTCCAGAAATAGGTTATAGGTTCTTGCGCTGACGGGATGCGGCCAATGAATATCGTAGAAAAGCCAATCGCGGCCATCGAGGGAAGCTACCGCACGACCGGCGACGGGGTGCATATGGTGGCCCGCCATGCCAGCAAGGGCACGCGGCTCGATCCCCACATGCACCGCGAGTCGCAGCTGGTCTATGCCGCCACCGGCACGATGCAGGTGACGACCCCGAAGGGGCGCTGGCTGGTGCCGCCGGACCGGGCGGTGTGGGTTCCGGCCCGGCTTGCGCACGCCATCGACGTGCTCGCCGATATCGAGCTGCGCACGCTCTATTTCGATCTCACCTGGCTCAAGCGCGAGGGCCACGGCAAGAAGCTCGCCAAGGAATTCGTGGTGCGGGTGTCGCCGCTGCTGCACCAGACCATCCTTGCGCTGTTCGACGACCGCCATGATCCCGAGCGCAGCGCCCTGCTCGTCCGGCTTGCGATGCTGGAGCTGCATCAGGCCGAGGACTCCGCGACCTTCATCCCGGTGCCGCAGGAGCCGCGCTGCCGCCGCGCCGCCGATATCGTGCTCAGCGATCCCACCGCCGACCACGAGATCGAGACGCTGGCCCGCGCGGTCGGCACCTCGGCGCGGACCTTGTCGCGGCTGTTTGCGGCCGAGACGCAGCTTTCGTTCAAGAGCTGGTGCCAGCGCGCCCGCATTGCCGCCGCCATCCAGCGGCTCTCGGTCGATGCCAGCCTGTCGGTGAAGCAGCTTGCCTCCGATCTGGGCTATGCCAGCGTGCCGGCGTTTTCCCATGCCTTCCGGCAGGTCACAGGCAAGACGCCGACCGAGTTCGCGGGCAAGGAGTAGGGTTAATACCTTCGCGGGGCGTGACATATTTCCGTACCGGAAATAAGCTTGATTCCGATCCGCTGCCTCCTAAATCCTCTGCACGATTCGGATTCGCTGGATTGCCATGGCTAATGCCTTTTTCTCCGATCTTCTCTCGACGATTTCCGAACGCAGCCGCACGCTGCTGCGACGGGGCGAGCCGGCGGACGTCAAGGACGATGCCTCCGAACTGATCGAGCTCTGCCAGGCGCTGCTCTCGGGCCGCGGCGAAGCCTCAGGGATCACCATGGCCCGTGAGGTGCTCGACGGCTATCACGACCTCGACGCCAATGGCCAGCTTGCCTTCTTCCAGGAATTGGCACGCCATTACGGCCCGGATCACGAACGCTTAAAGCAGGCGATGGAAGCCTGGCGCGACCAGCCTTCGGATGCCGACGCCAGCGATCTGCATTTTGCCTCGGAGCCGCGGCGGCAGGAACTGTTTCGCCGGCTCAACCGCGCGCCGGGCGGCACCGGCGAACTGGTGCAGATGCGCGCCGACCTGCTCGAGCTCCTGAAGGGCCGCGGCGAACTCGCCGCGCTCGACCGCGACGTCGTGCATCTGCTCTCTTCTTGGTTCAACAGGGGATTTCTCGTGCTGCGCAGGATTGACTGGTCGACGCCAGCAAACATTCTGGAACAGATCATCCGCTACGAGGCGGTGCACGAGATCCGCGACTGGAACGACCTGCGCCGCCGCATCGATCCCGCCGACCGCCGCTGCTACGCCTTCTTCCACCCGGCGATGCCCGACGCGCCACTGATCTTCGTCGAGGTGGCGCTGACCGAAACCATTCCCGGTGCGATTGCGCCGCTGCTCGCCGAGCAGCGCCAGCCGGTGGCGATCGAGCGCGCTCGCACCGCCGTGTTCTATTCGATCTCCAACACCCAGCGCGGGCTCGGCGGCATTTCCTTCGGCAGCTTCCTGATCAAGCAGGTGGTCGAGGAATTGCAGCGCGAGCTGCCCAAGCTCGACACGTTCGTGACGCTGTCGCCGGTCCCCGGCTTCATGCAGTGGGTGAGCGAGGGCAAGGATGTCCCGCTCTCCGACGACGAGCGAAAGCTGCTGGAAAATCTCGACAAGCCGGATTGGTCCGGCAATGCCGAGCTGACAGCACAGCTCCGCGCCGTGCTGGAGCCGCTCGCCGCGCATTATTTCCTGAAGGCGCGCACGGCGAAAGGCCGGCTGATCGATTCCGTCGCCCGCTTCCATCTCGGCAACGGCGCGCGGCTGGAGCGCATCAACTGGCTCGGCGATCTCTCGCCCAAGGGCCTGCGCGAATCCGCCGGCGTCATGGTCAACTATCTCTACCGCCTCGACGACATCGAGAAGAACCACGAGGCCTACGCCAACGAAGGCGAGGTTGTCGCGTCGAGCGCGGTAAGGAAGCTCTTGAAGGGCGAGCGGCGGCTATTGGATATGAGGCTGTCGTAGTCTCTGCTGTCATTCCGGGGCGATGCGAAGCATCGAACTATGGTGCGCAATTGCGCACCTGAGAATCTCGAGGTTCCAGGTTCGGTCCTTCGGACCGCCCCGGAACGACAAACTAAGAGGCCAGCGCCTTCATCTCCTTGTACAGATCCGACTTCCCCTCAAACCCGATGCCCGGCAAGTCAGGCATGACAATGTGCCCGTTCTCGACGCGCACGCCATCTGGGAATCCGCCATAGGGCTGGAACAGGTCCGGATAGCTTTCATTGCCACCCAGTCCCAGCCCCGCCGCGATGTTCAGCGACATCTGGTGCCCGCCATGCGGAATGCAGCGGCTCGGCGACCAGCCGTGGGTCTGCAGCACCGCGAGCGTGCGCTGATATTCGCAGAGGCCGTAGGACAGCGCGCAGTCGAACTGCAGCCAGTCACGGTCGGGCCGCATGCCGCCATAGCGGATCAGGTTTTGCGCATCCTGGTGACTGAACAGATTTTCGCCGGTCGCCATCGGCGCCGGATAGAATTCCGCCAGCGCGGCCTGCAGCGCAAAGTCGAGCGGATCGCCCGCCTCCTCGTACCAGAACAGCGGATATTCCCGCAGCATTTTGGCGTAGGCGATCGCGGTCTCCAGATCGAAGCGGCCGTTGGCGTCGACCGCGAGCTGCGCGTCCTTGCCGATTTCCTCCAGCACCGCCTCGATGCGCCCGCGGTCTTCCGCAATCGGCGCGCCGCCGATCTTCATCTTCACGACATTGTAGCCGCGGTTGAGATAGCCGCGCATCTCGCCGCGCAAGGCCGACAAGTCCTTGCCCGGATAATAGTAGCCGCCGGCGGCATAGACGAAGACGCGCGGATTGGCCTCGCGGCCGTGACGCTCGGCGAGCAGGCGGAACAGCGGCTTGCCGGCGATCTTCGCCACCGCATCCCACACCGCCATGTCGATGGTGCCGACGGCGACCGAGCGCTCGCCATGGCCGCCCGGCTTCTCGTTCGACATCATCGCGGCCCAGACCTTGTCCGGGTCGAGGTTGCCGCCGGACGCATCGAGCAGCGATTTCGGATCGGCTTCGAGCAAGCGCGGCGCAAAGCGCTCGCGGATCAGTCCGCCCTGCCCGTAACGTCCGTTGGAATTGAAGCCGTAGCCAACCACGCGCCTGCCGTCGCGCACGACATCGGTGACGACAGCGACGAGGCTCGTCGTCATCTTGGTGAAGTCGATATAGGCGTTGCGGATCGGCGAAGAGATCGGCTTTGTGATTTCGCAGACGTCGGTGATGCGCACCATGGCTTATGTCTTGTCGCGGAAATACGGCTCGACCGCTCCGTGGATCTTGATGGTCAGCGGATTGCCGTAACGGTCCTTGGCATTGCCGGCGGAGACGCGCACCCAACCCTCGCTGACGCAATATTCCTCGACATTGGTCTTCTCGACGCCCTTGAAACGGATGCCGACGTCGCGCGCCAGCACTTCCGCACTGTAATAGGGGCTGCGCGGATCGACCGACAGGCGGTCGGGCAGTTGGTCACTGGCTGGCTTGTCGGTGTCGGTCACAATAGCGCCTCTATCTCTCTCGTCAGGTTTTCCGGCCGCACTGTCGGCGCGTACCGCCCCACCACCTTGCCCGCGCGATCGACCAGGAACTTCGTGAAATTCCATTTGATCGAGGAACCGAGCAGGCCCGATTTTTCCCGCTTGAGATACTCGAACAACGGATGCGTGTGACTGCCATTGACGTCGATCTTGGCGAACATCGGGAACGTGATGCCATAATTGCTTTCGCAGAACTGCTCAATCTGCCTGGCATCGCCCGGTTCCTGCGCGCCGAACTGGTTGCAGGGAAAGCCGAGCACGGCAAAGCCGCGCGGCGAGAGCTTTTGATGCAGCTCCTGCAGGCCCTTGTATTGCGGCGTGAACCCGCAGGCGCTCGCGGTGTTGACGATCAGCAGCACGTGGCCCTCGAACCGCTTTAGCGGCACGGGCTCGCCCGCAAGCGAATTAGCGGTGAAATCGTAGATCGCAGACATCGTACACCGTCAGCTTACGGGATCGACCGGCGAAGCCGGCGTGGCGCCCGCCTCGATCGCCTCGCCCGCCGCAAGACACA
>Ga0081540_1002602_pt1 | contig 14666 bp, 16 predicted proteins | sample TabmetS2T1R1_FD_71024 | JGI IMG/M metagenome (GOLD analysis project Ga0081540, IMG submission 71024) | Tabebuia heterophylla rhizosphere microbial communities from the University of Puerto Rico - S2T1R1 | ecosystem: Host-associated > Plants > Roots > Rhizosphere ... | reverse complement strand
TCTGCGCGACCCCGTGTCCGGATGCCTCAAGCGGTCCGACCCGGACGGCTTGGACATGGAACGCCAGCGAAAGATCCTCGGGCAGGCCTTGTCCGCGGCGCGAGCGGCGGGCTCGGGGTGATACCCAGCGCCTGCGCATTGCCGTTGCGGCACGCGCCAGCTGCTCCGCCGGATCATCCGGGAACGGAAACCCTTCGGCGCTGCTGAGCTCCAGGTATGCCTTCACCCGCTCCGGGAGCGTCGAAGCGGTGTATTCGGCGTCGGCGAAATCGTCGCCAGGTATGCCACCGCCGTGCTCACCGACATAGCGGATGACGGCGGCGAACACGTCGTAGATCGCGCCGTCACTGCCTACCAGCTCGTCGAGCGGGGCAACCGTGTTAGCGGTTATGCCGAGCCCCGGAATGTCAACCGGCGCACCCGCTGAACCGGTGGCAGAGGTGCTGGCGAGCAGCCTGATCAGAACCGGGTGAGTGAGATCGCCGATGTGACGACCCACCAGCTGCTGCAGCAGATCGACCGCGACGCGGGCCACTTCGACCTCACCCAGCGACGCTGCGTGCGCGATCGGAACGGTCAGGCCGGGAACCACTGGCAATCCGAGCGCTACGAGCCGATCAACCTCGGCCCCGTGACTGCCCAGCTCGTCCTCGTCCAAGCCCCGCGCGCCACCCTGTCCGTACGGGACGAAAATTGCCGAGACCGCGTCGGTGCCGGTCATCCGGCGATCGTTCTCTCGTCGTGCCAGTACGGCGCGCGCATCGCCTTCTTGTCGAGCTTGCCCATAGCGTTACGCACCAGGTCATCGCGGAACTCGTACGCGCGCGGGACCTTGTACGGCGCGAGCCGCTCGCGGGTGTACGCCTCGAGCTCAGCCGGGTCCGGCGCCTCGGCCACCGGGACGATCAGCGCCAGCAATGCCTCACCCAGGTCCGGATGCGGTACCCCAATCACGGCGACCTGGGCCACCGAAGGGTGAGTGCCAAGCACTTTCTCGCTCTCGGCCGGGTAAAGGTTCACGCCACCGGAGACAACCATGTCGGCGATCCGGTCGGTGATGTAGACATAGCCGTCTTCATCGACATAACCCACGTCACCGAGCGTGAACACGCCCGGCGCGATGAAGGCCTTCTCGGTCTTGTCCGGGTCGGCGTGGTAGCGCGGGCCGCGCCCCTCCGGTGCCCGAAAGCCGAGCACTCCCACCTGACCAGTCGGCAACGGCTGGTTGTTCTCGTCGAGAACCACCACCTCGAACGGCGGGCGGGGACGACCGACCGATCCCCGATGTGTCAGCCATTCGGTGGAATCGATGCGGCACAACGTCCCGCTCTCCGTTCCTCCGTACGACTCAACGAATATCGGGCCGAACCAATTGATCATCGCGAGCTTCACGTCCGCCGGGCAGGCCGATCCGGTTTGGCTCACCATCTTCAGGCTGGAGACGTCGTACTGCGCGCGGACGTCAGGTGGTAACGCAAGCAGCCGTTGCAGATGCGTCGGCACCATCACCGACGACGTGACGTGATGCTGCTCGATCAGCCGCAGTATCGTCTCGGCGTCGAACTTGCCGACGATGATCACCGGCTGTCCCGCCAACAGGTGCCGAACCGAGGTTAATGGCGCGTTGTGTTGCAGCGGCCCGACCACCAGGTGGGGGCCGGGCGGAAACGCCGACTCTGCGGTGATCGCCTCGACGTAGTCGCGGGCAGTCTCCGGCAGGGTGACGGTCCACCGGACCTCCGCGCCGCGCGCCCGTCCGGTGGTTCCGGACGTGTAGACAAGCAACGGCCGGGGCGGGCGCGACTCGGCATCGGATGGCACCGCCGGAGCCGACTCCAGCCAGTCAACCCACGAAACGGCACCATCCGGCGTAATCTCACCCGGTCCGCCCCCGTGGACGACGAGCGATTCAACGCCCGCGATTCTTACCGCCGCGGCCACCTCCGCCAGCGCAGCGGTTCCGGTGATCGCGCACACCACACCGGCGTCCGCGTATTGGTCGGCGAGCTCGTTCGCACGCAGTTGCCGGGAGGTAGCGACGGTGCCGACCCCGACGGTAAGCCCCGCGGCATGGGCCTCCAAGGTCGGAATCGCGTTGTCGCCAAGAACCGAGACCCGGTATGCCGGATCGGACGCGACGGCCAGCATCGCCCCCGCGGCGCGTTCGAGATCGGCTGCGACCTGCGCCCAGGTACGGGACCCGGAGTCGTCGCCGAGGGCGAGCTCATCGGGCGTTGTCGCCGCCCTGGCGCGAATCGCAGCCGTCACAGGCATTCCTCCGAACAGGCACCACCCGAACGTGCGTATCGTCCTAACAACTGTTCTCGGAGTCAAGAAAGATGGATACCGCTGACATCGTCTTGATCAATCAGCTCCTCGCCCAGTATGGGCACATCGTCGATGCCGAGGAGTGGGGCCGGTTCGACGAGCTGTTCGTCGACGATGCCGTGCTCGACTACCGGGGCGTCAATGTCCCTGAGGTGCTGCGCGGGCTGCCGGCAATCACGTCGTTCTTCCAAGGCGCGAACCATCCGTCTGCGCACCACTGCACGAACGTGTACGTCTATCGGGACGACAACGGACTCACCCGGGTGAAGAGCAAGTTCGTGGCGCCCTACACCAGGGCCCGGCATCAACCACATCGGTGGTACGGCGGCGACTACGACGACGTCGTGATCCGCTGGGATCAAGGCTGGCGATTTCAGTCCCGTACCTGTACCGCCCGGTGGCAGTTCACGACCGACTCGGGGGACGTGCCGGAACACCGACGTACCTGGTAGGGCCGGGCAGCGCTAGTGTCCTGCGCCAGGAATTGGGCGAATAAGTCCGGTGATTCAGGTGTGCGGTCGCAAGGCCGCAGGTCGACCGCGTAAGTCATCCCAGCCGAGTGGTCGATGAGGAGGGCCGGTCGACCGAGTTCGAACATGCGTGGGCGGAGAGTTTCACTCGGCTCTCGTGCGGGAGTGAACAGGGTCTCGCGCATTACGAATGCGTCGTGATCGAACCCCCGGTTGACGCGGCGCGCTGACGCGCCGCGATGTCCGGCTTGGATACCTGGTGTCCCACTAGGGGTTACACCACTTTCGCTGACTGGAAGTCCTCACTGCTGGCAATGAAGTAACGATGCAGGGACCGGTCCGCGCGGGCGTAGGGGGCAATCGCGGCGCGGAAGTCGGCGATGTGTGGCGTCCGGAAGTGCTCGGCGAGATCCTGCTCGGACTGCCAGCGCTCGAAGATAATGATCCGGCCGACCGCATGTGGATCGGCGGATACCAGGTAGTCCAGACACCCCGGCTCGGCGCGACTCTGCTGAGCAACCGTGGCAAAGTGCTCGAGCACCTTGTCGCGATTCTCGCCGTAGTCCATCCAGCCCGCGATGATGAATTCTTCAGTCATGGCCGCTCCTGAGGTAACTAGTGTCGCGCTCAAGTTAGCAAGGCCCGGACTCAAGACGAGTGTCCTGGTCGCAGCCGATCCCAGTCGGTCGGATCGTGGTTGATCCAGATATCGGCTCGATGCTCTTCCGCGACGGCCTTGATCCGCCGGATCGATCTGATCGTCTCAGCCGGGTCATGATCGCCGGGAAACGGCATCTCGGAGGCAAGTGCCTCGCGAGCGTGGACCGCATCCCCGGTGAGGACATATACGCGGTCCGGCAGCCGCACGAGCAGGCTGAGATGACCCGGTGTATGACCTGGAGTGCGCAGCGCGACCACCGAGCCGTCGCCGAAGAGATCACCGTCCTCGGCGAGCTCGACTACGGTGCCAGCCGCCACACGGGACACGTCGACGGACCGGATGTACTTGTCGGCGCCCGAACGAGCGTGGGCCAGCTCGCCATCACCGAGGACCACCTGCGCGGACGGGAATGCGTGCGCGCAGCCAGCATGGTCGAAATGCAGGTGAGATAAGACGATGTGGGTGACGTCGGTCAGCGCGTAGCCGACGGCGAGCACCTGGCGGTCGACTCGCTGATCCGCGGTGAAGCGGAGCTGCAGGCGCTCGGCCCGCTCGCCGTACTCGCCCCGCGGATCGGCCACTGCCTCCGGAGCCAAGCCCGCATCGAACAGCACGAGGCCCTCGGGGTGCTCGATGACGAAGGCCGGCGCCGGGACCCGGACCTCGCTCGCATCCGCCGAACCGACGACGAGGCTCGAGCGCCGCACGACGAGAGTCGGCGCGTCGAAGGCCCGGAGACGTCGCGCCGTAGACAACTGGACTCCCCTTTCGGTAAGAGCTCTAGTGTCCAGGTAGCGCAAGCGTGATCTTGGACTTATAGCCCTGGGGCGACGATAGGTCCAAGATCATCACTTGACCACCACTAGAACGTCCGACGATGCGCCGGTGTGTCAGGCTGACCTGCGCTGAACTGCCAGCGGGCCGCCACGGTCCGCCGCCGGATTCGCCACCCGTCGGATGTGCGGATCAGCACGTCCTCGTAGTCGCCGCCGTACCAGCGGTGCGGGTCATGGTGTGGACGCGTGTACGGAACGAAGAACTTTGTCCGAACACAAACCGTTCCATCCTGCTCGTACACGAACACGTTCGAGATGTGGTGCGCCGACGAAGCGTTGGCGCTCGACAGGAACGCGACGATGTCATGGAGGCCGGTGAACCGTCGGGTGACCCCGCCGCTGCTGTAGTCGGCCTGCGCGTCGTCGGCGAACACCTCGCCGAGGCGGCCGAACTCGCGGTTATCCAGCAAGTGGGTGTACAGCGCCATGAGCTGCTGAATGTCCACGATGTCGGCGTGATTCACTCGCCACCGCCCAGGCTCGCTAGTCGTCGGGACCACTAGTGGTCACCACTAGTCATCGCCCGGATCGAACCGCGGTGGCAACACCTGCCCGCTCCCGGCGGTGACTCCGCCGTCAACGGGCAACGCGACGCCGGTGACGAAGGATGCGAGAGAGCTGAGCAGAAAGGCGACCACGTTGGCAACCTCGGCCGCGCTTCCCCACCGCTGTAGCGGGACGGCCCGACGCAAAGCCTCGAAGCGCCCTGGGTCTGCGTTCTCAATTCGACGGGTCATACCCGTCCGGATCGGACCCGGACAGACGGCGTTGACCCGGATACCGGCCGAGGCGAAGTCAATGGCCGCCGACCGGACGAGATTGAGGGCGGCGGCCTTGGCCGCTGCATACGGCCAGCGCCCGGGCTCACCGCCGAGGGCGGTCACGGAGGCATTGACGACGACCGCGCCGCCGCCACGCTGGCGGAGGGCTGGAACCACCGCACGCAGTCCGAGGACGACGGCCCGCAGATTGACATCCAGACACTCGTCGAAGCGGGCCAAATCGAGCGTCTCCAGGGGACCCGACACGCTCAGGCCGGCGTTCAGGAAGGCCGCGTCTAGGCCACCGAACCTTTCCTGCGCCGCGGCAACTGCAGCGTCATTTGTCGCCTCCTCCGTGACGTCTCCCGCCACGGCACACGTGCTGCGCTCGTCCAGCCAGTCCATCGAATCGGCGGACCGGTCGACGGCGACGACCCGCCCGCCAATGCGGGTTAGGTGCTCGACAGTCGCCCGCCCGATACCCGACGCTGCGCCGGTGACGAGAGTTACCGTCTCCGCTGGCATGACCTCACCTCACCGGTGTCCGCACGGTCTAGTCGCTCGGATGCTAAAGAAGGGCTAAGGCGCGCCCCGAACGGGGGCCAGGGCGATCAGCTGGCCGCGCGCACGGTGGTGTCTGGTAGCAGCGCCGCAGCTCCCAATCGAAGTTGCTCGGACTGACGTCGCGGCGTCCAGTCAGCCGGATCGAACACGGCCTGGGTCGCGATACCTTGAACCAGGGTGAGAAGCGAACGGGCGACCAGGCGGAGCTGCGGGTCGCCAGGCGCGGCGTTCGTCAGCTCAGCCACCACCTGCTCGATTCGGCCGCGGGCGCTACGCACGCGATCGCGTTGCTCGACGGCCAGTTCGTTATCGCTCGCCGCAGTGCCCCAGAAGGCGACGAATACCCGCCAGTCGCGGCGCGAGTCGTCGTCTAGGGGAAGCAGTGCCTCGAGACAGCTGACCACGCTGCGCCGATCGGCCCTTGCCGCGGATTCGAACCGCGATGTCGATCGGTTCGCGGCCGCGCGGAAGGTCGACCGGAGCAGGTCCCGCTTGTCGACGAAGTAGTGGCTGACCACGGCCGTGCTGAAGCCGGTGGCTGCCGCCACGGCCCGCACGGTCAGCGCCTCGACACCCCGTGCGGCGACGATCTCCGCCGCCACCTCGGTCACGAGGAGACGGCGGGCATGGTGATCGACATACTTCGGCATCCCATGAACTCTAGCAGACGTCGTATGACGTTCGTTGGAAAAAAGGCTCTTGCACCATCTAGATAATCAGCTACTGATACTGATATTGTAACGGTAGTTATATATACATCAGTAGCGAGGAGTCCTATGGAGACGTTCGACGTTGTCGTGCTGGGCACTGGGGCGGCCGCTCTCGCCGCAGCCATACGCGCGTCCGACGGAGGCGCGAGTGTGGGCTTGTTCGAGAAGGCCGACACGGTGGGTGGCACGAGCGCGTGGTCCGGCGGCATGGTGTGGATCCCAGTCAATCCACACATGGCCGAGCTCGGCATCGAGGACAGCCGAGAAGAGGCCCTCACGTATCTGAACTCGCTCTCGAACGGCCTCATCGACGCCGACCGCGTCGCGGCCTTGATCGATGCGGGACCAGAGATGGTGACGTGGTTCGAGGCGAACACGCCGGTCAAGTTCCAGATCATCAAGGATTTCCCGGACTACCACCCCGAGCACCCGGGTGCGAAGCCGGGCGGCGGCCGGTCGCTCGAATGCCCGCTATTCCCCTTTGCCGATCTCGCAGATTGGCAGGACCGGGTGACGGTCGGTCCACAGCTGTCGGGCAACATCACGATGAGCGAGACCAGCCTGGGCCGTGGCGCGCCGAGTGGGGTCGCGCCCGAGGAACTGGCGCGGCGGCGCATCCGCGATGAACGCGGTGCCGGGCAAGGACTCATCGGACCGCTGCTCCGAGCCTGCCTGGACCGCCAGATCGAACCGCGTACCGGCATGCGGGCCGTCGACCTGATCGTCGACGATGGCCGGGTGGTCGGCGTGCGCTTTGAGACCAGTGAGGGTTCTGTCGACATCGGAGCGCGCCGCGGCGTGATCATCGCCACGGGCGGATTCGAGTGGGATCCCGAACTCGTGCGGACGTTCGTGCGCGGACCGCTCGCCCGCTCGGCGTCGGTACCGACCAATACTGGCGACGGTCTGAAGATGGTTATGCGCATCGGCGCAGGACTGGCGGACATGCGCGAGGCCTGGTGGGTTCCCACGATCGACGTGCCCATTGGCGACCGAATGGCGGCCTGGCAGGTCAACGGCGAGCGGACCCGGCCGCACTGCATCATGGTCAACCAGCGCGGCCAGCGGTTCACCAACGAGGCGGCGAATTACAACGCGCTCGGCGCTGCGTTCCACGTGATCGACGTAAGCAGCTTCGAATACGTGAATCACCCGGCCTGGATGGTCTTCGACCGGCACTACCTGACGCGGTACGGGCTCGCCGGCTTCCGCGGCGACGGTCCCACGCCGGAATGGATCACCGAGGCGCCGTCCATCGTCGAGCTTGCCGCAGCAATTGATGTCCCGGCCCAGGCGCTCGAGGAGACCGTGGCGCGGTGGAACGAGCTGTCCGCGCGCGGTGACGATGCCGATTTCAATCGCGGTAGGAGCGCGCACGACCGGTGGTGGGGCGACCCGAGCCTCGGCGACGGGCCGCAGGCCACCCTCGGTGCACTCGACACCGCGCCGTTCTATGCGGTCCGGGTGTATTCCGGCGCCCTGGGGACGAAAGGAGGCCCGCGCACCGACGGCAACGGCCAGGTCCTCGACGTCGACGGCAATCCGATCGCCGGGTTGTATGCGGCTGGCAACGCGATGGGGTCGGTAATGGGCATGACCTACGGCGGCGCCGGCGGCACGCTCGGACCCGCGCTTGTCTTCGGCTATCTTGCCGGCCGACACGCTGCCGAGGTGTCGTCATGAGCGAGGACTTCACGAGCAGGGTGGCCCTGGTGACAGGCGCGGCGGGTGGCATGGGCCGGGCGACGGCTCAGGCATTTGCGGCCGCCGGTGCCAAGGTGGTCGCCGCGGATGTCGCCGCGGACGAGGGCGAGCAGACCGCCAAGCTGATCCGAGCCAACGGCGGCGAAGCGGTGTTCGTCCGCACCGACGTGTCCGACGCCGCCGATGTCGAAGCAGCGGTCGCTATGGCGGTGAACGAGTACGGAGGTCTCGACTGCGCCGCCAACATGGCCGCCATCGAGACGGAGACGACGTTCTTGGCCGACTGTGAGGTCGCGACGTTCGATCGATTGGTTGCCGTGAACCTTCGCTCGATCTTCTTGTGCCTCAAGTACGAGATCCGGGCAATGCTGCAGCGGGGCGCCGGCTCGATTGTCAACATCGCCTCGACAAACTCCTTCCGTCCATTGCCTAAACAGGCGGCCTACACCGCCACGAAGCACGGCGTGATCGGGCTCACTAAGACGGCGGCCATCGAGTACGCGGGGAAAGGCATCCGGGTCAACGCCGTCGCGCCGGGTGCGATCGACACGCCGATGTTGCGCGGGGCGATAGCGGCACGCGGCTCGGACGAAGCGGAGGTGATCAGCCGGCTGAGCCTGGTCGGTCGCTTCGGCGACCCGGCTGAGATCGCGAATGCCGTGTTATGGCTCTGCTCGGACCGGTCGACATACACCATCGGGAATACGCTCGCGGTCGACGGCGGTTACCTGGCCCGCTGATCGGTCCCCCCGTCGGTGGTCGCCGTCCTCGACATCGTCAGCCCCACTTATTAGAGTGGGTGCCCATAAAGTAAGTCTTATGCGATCGACCGCGTGTGCCGGATCAGCTCCTGGGCGTCGGACCCGGCGGCCGTCCGATTCTCCGGCCTGGCGGTGGAGAATAGGGAGCCATGACGACCTCGGAGCGCATAGAGGATCGGACCAAGCGGACGACTCTGTGGTACGACCTCGTACTCGACGACGAGCTTCCGCTGCCTGAATATCTGCGGGAGCGGGCTCCGTACCATGCGAAGACCCAACAGGTCCCCGTACACCGCTACACGAGCCGGGAATGGCACCTGCTCGAGCGCGAACATTTGTGGCGCAAGGTCTGGCAAATGGCCTGCCGGGAAGAGCACCTTCCAGACGTTGGCAGCTATGTCCTCTATGACATCGCCGGGGACTCCTACATAGTCGTGCGCACCCGGGAGGGCATCAAGGCGTACGTCAACGCCTGCCTGCACCGCGGGCGCGCCCTGAAGGACTACGACGGACGCTGCAGCGAGTTCCGCTGCAGCTTCCACGGCTTTACCTGGCGGCTGGACGGCACGCTGCGCCACACACCGGCACCGGCCGAGTTCCCCGAGATCGAGGCCGACCGCGAGGCGTGGCGCCTTCCAGAAGCCAGGGTCGGCATCTGGGGCGGGTTCGTATTCATCAATCCCGATCCGGACGCCGAGCCGTTCGGGGACTTTATCGGCACGATGCCGGACCACTTCGCGCGGTGGGACTTCGAGCATCGCTACCTGCAGGCCCACGTCGCCAAGAAGATCCGCTGCAACTGGAAGATCGCCCAGGAAGCGTTCGACGAGGGATTGCACCTCGGCGCCACGCATCCCCAGTCGGCGCCCTACGTCGGCGACGCGAATGCCGCCGTCGACATCTACGGAAACTACGCGCGGCAGATCAGTCCGTCCGGCACACCGATCGAGGACTTGCCGGCCGACGCGACCGAAACCGACATCCTGAAGCGGATGCTCGATGTCCGCGAGGGCGAGGATCTACCAATTCCGTTCTCACAGCGCAGCACGGCGCGCGACGCAATGGCTCGAGCCGGACGTGAGCGGTGGCGACAGGTACTTGGTGACGAGGCGGACGACATCTCGGACGCCGAGCTCGTGGACCACTGGAACTACATTGTGTTCCCGAACTTCCATCCCTGGGGTGGCTACAACCGCATCATCTATCGATTCCGGCCGAATGGCGACCGGCACAACGAATCTATCTTCGAGGTCATGTTCCTGACGCCCTATCGGGGCGAGAAGCCGCCAACCGCAGAGGTCACGAACTTGGACTTCGAGGATTCGTGGACAAGCGCGCCCGAGCTGCAAACCCTGGGCTTGGTGATGGAGCAGGACACCTTCAACATGGAGGCCGTGCAGCGTGGTCTGGAAACGACCCGCAAGCCTTACGTGATCGCATCGACGGCTCAGGAGGGAATCTTGACCTGGCGCCACGAGCTGTTGAGCAAGTGGGTAGCCGATCAGTCAGGCGGGACGCTGTCATGACAGCGCCGCCCGTCGGGGCGATCAGACATCCGCTCAACCCGAACGCGTACTACGTCGGCGAAGGCGACGGCACGGTGCGTGTGATCATGGGCACCCGCTCGGGGCTATTCGACGCGAGCGGGAAACACCTCGAAGGCACTTTGTTCGAGGCCGATCCGGAGCTATGCGTGTGGGTATCCAGGCCACGCCCGTCGGGCCACCACCGCATCAGCCGCGTCCTCGACATGCCCGCCGAGCGGTGACGGCCGGAGCGGAAGAGGCGATTCGCCAGGCCGTGTTGCGGTATTGCCGTGGCGTCGACCGGCTGGACGCCGAGCTGATGCTCAGCGCCTATCACGAGGACGCCACCGATGATCACGGCGTATACGTCGGGTCCGCGCGAGGCTTGTGCGATCGGGTCATCGAGTCGCATCGGCGATACGACGCCACAATGCATTGCGTCCTCAACCACGCCATCGACGTCGCAGACGAGCGGCACGCCACCGGCGAGGTTTACAACGTGACATACCTGCGCCGTAGGGCCGATGATGGAACGGCCTACTTGGACACGTGGTGGGGGCGTTACCTCGACGAGTACGAGTGCCGCGACGGCCGGTGGGCGATCAGCCACCGCGTCTGCGTGCACGAATGGACCCGCAGCGAACCGCTCGGCGAGCCGATGCCGATCGATGCGCAACGCTTCCGGCAAGGCGCGGCTGACCGCGGTTAGGGCGGGGGCCGTTGTTGCTGCTGCAGGCCGCCTGCTACGTTCGTTTCTACACATCTCCTGTTGTTACTGGCGACGCCGGGCCGAATGTCGGTGGTGACTGTGGCGAGGGAGCGAGGATGCGGAAGATCGAACATGCGCTGAGCGGCGCGGTGTACGAGTGGGCCGAAGACGACCTCGGACCGGTATTGGTCACCGATCGGAAGGGCCGGCAGGGGCGCTTTGATCGCGACGGTCGCTGGGTGATCGGTGAGGTGCGCCGGGCCGATCCCGAACTATGCCGGTGGATCGCCAGCGGCGGGCGAACCGCAGGCGGCGCGGCGTCCCGTAGTCGCCGCTTCGAGGTCGAGGAGACGTTCTCCTGACCGCCGAGACACGGCCGCAGACCGGATTCCTCGGCAACGGGCCGTCATACCAAGACCTGCTGGATATCGACAGCAAGCCCGTCCCTGCGGCCATGCGCCGCAACCAGCCCGGCTATTTCGGCGACGCCGACATCCCGGTCGAACGCTATCTGTCCCGGGAGTTTCATGAGCTCGAGAAGGAGCGGCTCTGGTCGCGAGTGTGGCAGTTCGCCTGCCGCGAAGAGGTACTCGCCGAGGTAGGCGATACCGAGGTCTACGACATCTGCGACACGTCGATCTTGCTGGTTCGCGCCGCCCCCGGTCCCGGCGGCATCAAGGCGTACATCAACGCGTGCTTGCATCGCGGCCGCGCCCTACGTGACGGCCGCGGTCGGGTCGGCGAGCTGGAGTGTGCGTTCCACGGTTTTTGCTGGTCTCTTTCCGGAAAGCTCAAGCGCGTCCCCAGCGCCTGGGACTTCCCGCAGGTCAAACCGAGCGCGTTCCGGCTACCGGAAGTTCGGGTCGGCACGTGGGGCGGTTTCGTGTTCGTGAACCCGGATCCGAACTGTGCACCACTCGAGGACTACCTCGGTGAATTGCCGACGTTTTTCGAGCGCTGGCCGCTCGAGGACCGGTACACCCGCGTACACGTCTCCAAGATTCTGCGCGTGAACTGGAAGGTCGCGCAGGAAGCCTTCATGGAGTCCTTCCACGTCATCACAACGCATCCGCAGCTACTGGCCGGATTCGGCGACGCCAACTCTCAGTACGACGTGTTCGGGAACGTGTCACGCGCGATCTCCGCGCGGGGTGTGCCGAGCCCTTACCTATCCTGGGATCCGAGTGAGCAGCAGCGGCTCAACAGCCAGATCGACCAGCGCATCGACGATCCGCCGATGCTGGAGGTGCCCGAAGGCAGCACCGCACGCAAGACCCTTGCCGAAGCAGCGCGGCGTTCCCTCCGCGGGCTACTCGGCGACCGGGTGCACGAGCTGACCGACGCCGAACTCGTCGACAGCTACTACATGACGGTGTTCCCGAATATGCACCCCTGGGGCGGCTACAACCAGATCACCTACCGCTTCCGGCCCAATGGCGACGACCACCGCAGCTGCATCATGGAGGTCTTGCTCCTCTCCCCGTTCGCCGGTGAACGCCCTGCCCCGGTTCCGGAGACCCGGCTCAGTGCTGACGAGCCATGGCGAACCGCGGTCGAATCGCTCGGGTCACTCGCCCGGGTCTTCGACCAAGACGAGTTCAACCTCGAGGCGGTACAGAAGGGCCTGCGCACTACCCGCAAGCCGGGCGTCACATTCGGCGTCTATCAGGAAAGCAAGATCCGGCATTTCCACCACCTGCTCGATCAGTGGCTGGAGAAACCCCCTGACATCGATCCTTGATCTGTTCCGGCTCGATGGTCGTGCGGCGGTAGTCACCGGCTCGGGCCGAGGCATCGGTGCGGCGATCGCCGTGGCTCTCGCCGAGGCGGGAGCGGACGTCGTGGTCACGGCGCGCCGCGCGGCCGACGTCGCGAACGTGGCCGAGCGAGTGCGGGGGCGCGGGCAGCGCGCCATCGAGCTACCGGGCGATCTGCGCGAGAACATCACCGAGCAGCTCGCACAGGCGGCCCTCGACAGTTTCGGGCGCCTCGACATCTGGGTGAACAACGCCGGCGGCACCGACGAACGGGGGGTGCGTCCCCTTGTTAACACCACGGATGCACAACTGCGGGACATGCTCGAGCTGAACCTCGTTGCCGCCTTCGCGGGCGCTCGGGCCGCCGCCCACCGGATGGCCCGCGGTGGGGCCATCGTCAACATCGCGTCCGGTGCCGGAATGCGAGCCGCACCCAACACGGGTGCCTATGCGGCGGCGAAGGCAGCCCTGATCAACCTGACGTACACGATGGCGGCTGAATTGGCCCCACGAGGGATCCGGGTGAACTCGGTCTCGCCGGGCATGGTGCCGACCGACTCGTTCTACGACGTCCTCGAGTTCTCGCCCGACGACTTGCCGAAGCTCATCGACACAGTGCCACTTGGGCGCATGGGTACGCCGCAGGATATGGCCGCGGCGGTGCTCTACCTAGCGTCGCCGGCCGCGTCGTGGGTGACCGGGCAGAACCTGCTCGTCGGCGGCGGGCGCGAGGGCGGCCGGTCGGTCGAGCATCGCGCATAGCGCAATGCGCAACTTAGACGGCAGCATCGAGCAACGGTGCGAGCGTCTGAGGTACCGCTGCCCATCGCTCGGACGTGTCGAGCGCCGGATCGAAGTTCGTATCCACGATGACTGTCGCCACACCGGCATCGCGAGACTTCGCCACATCGGCGCACAGCTCGTCCACCGTCGCCACCCGCAGGTTCGCAACCTGAACTGGCGGTGTCGTGAACAACCGGCGGTACAGCTCAACCGGAGGGAACCCGGCCGGTCGCATTTCGGCGATCGTGGCCAGCATCTCCAGATGCTGCTCAAGCGTGCCGGACGCCGGGTTCCAGATGTCGAACTTGTCGGCGGTGCGGCGTAGTCCCGCCGGCGAGCGCATGCCCGAGAGCAACCGAGGCCGCGGTTGCTGTACCGGCTTCGGTCTCACGTCCGACGTCGGGATGGTGAAAAACCGGCCAGAGAACTCGACTGGATCGGGACCCCAGCACGCAAGCAGCGCGTCGATCAGCTCGTCGCACCGCGCACCCCGGGTGCGGGGGTCCACGTCCATGGCCTGATGCTCCTCGTCCGACCAGCCGACGCTGAAGCCCGCGACGAGCCGGCCCCCGGAGAGCAGATCGATGGTGGACAGCTGCTGGGCCAGGGCCACGGGTCGATGAAGGCCAGCGACCAGAATGCTCGTGCCGACAACCGGCTGCGTCGTCCACGCGGCCGCCGCCGTCAGCGTCTCCAGCGCACCCAGCACGCTGCGATACGCCTCGGGCACGGCGAGACCCGGACGAGCCGAGTATCCCGAAACCGGGTGGTGCGGGTAGAAGAGATGCTCCTGCACCCACAGGCTGCCGTAGCCAAGCTGCTCGGCCTGCTCGCAGAATCCCCGCAATCCGTCGCGAGAGACGTGGCCACCGAGCTGAGGCAGCGTCAGGCCGATATCCACCGTCGCCTCCATCGAATCGACATGAGAACCCGCTGGTTTGCGAAATCGACCTCTAGTGTCCCGCTAACGAAGTGTGTTTACCCGCCTGCACGGCCCAGCCGGCGGCTCGCTGCGTTCTCGTCGTCGCGAATGGCGCTGCCATTCGTCTCCTCCTCCGCCTTGCGATCCATCCGCCTGGATCCGCGCATCCAGGCA
>Ga0081540_1002601_pt1 | contig 14669 bp, 24 predicted proteins | sample TabmetS2T1R1_FD_71024 | JGI IMG/M metagenome (GOLD analysis project Ga0081540, IMG submission 71024) | Tabebuia heterophylla rhizosphere microbial communities from the University of Puerto Rico - S2T1R1 | ecosystem: Host-associated > Plants > Roots > Rhizosphere ... | reverse complement strand
CGACTTCGGGGTCACCGCCGAGCGTCGAAAGCTCGATGACGACGAGATCCTGATTCGACGCCTTGTCGAACTGTCCTCTGAACTTCGTGTACATGTCGTAGTCAACCACGCCTGACAAAATGAATTTGGGTGGCTATCGTCGTTTGCGGCAACATTGCGAAAGCCGTGCTGACGCGTATAGGAAGCGTCTAAAAATGGACTGTTCGGCATTTGGTCAAGCGGTAGACTAGTCGGGCAAATGTGCGAGACCGGTGCGAAAAGCTGGACTTGGAGATTGGGCGTCTGCAGCGCCAAGCTGGGCGTGCGGGCCCGCATATGATGCCTGCGATTGAGCTGATGATTGCTGTCCGCCGAGCGAGTCGTGACGCCATCCGATGCCGCGAAGCCGGACCAGAGCAGACAAAATCTTAAGCGCACGATGATTTACTGATCTCGTGTCCCCCAGGACGCTTGTAGCCGTGCGTAGAAAGCCGCCATCTCTTTCATCCTTCCTACCCCAGAGGTGGCGACTTTCATTCGCCTGCTAGAACTGTTCTTAGCTTTCGGTAGGAACTAACAGCCGTTTTCCCACCTTTCCATTTTTGGAATGAGCGGAGCACGGTCATGCCCCGTTACTACTTCGATCGCCGAGAAGGGACTGAGCTCATCCCGGACGAAGAGGGAGTCGAATTTTCCAGTCTTGCGCGCGTGCAGGAAGAGATCGCGCCTCGCCAGAACGGGTAACGCACCGGGGTCAACGAACCCCAGCCCGGGGTTGAAGTCAGGCTGGGGCTCATCCAACGGCTTGGCGTTTGGGGGACCAACGCCCGGCGGTGTTCGAGTCGGACGATTAATTGAAGGTTTGAAACGTCAGCTTTAGCGCGCCATCCGCTTGGCGCTCGAAGACGTGCACCGCTAGTCCGCTAAAGGGTGCCGGCTTGCCCTCTTTGTCCTTACCCGTGGCGCTCCACTTGGCCGTGCCGACGACGACCTTATCATCTCCGCCGGTCTCAATGACTTCCAGCCTATGGCCAGTCACGCCGTTCGCGAACAGCGTTGCCCAGAACTTCTCTATCTCTGCTGGACCTGAAACTACTTCGTGCGATGGCGGCAGCAACTTAGCCGTCGATACATAATCGGCCGCGAGCGCCTTGGCGTCCTGCTTGTTGAATGCAGTATCCCAAGCAGCATATGCTTTTTGGACATCACCTTTGGCATCAGCCGCGAGCGATACCACCGGAGCGGCGGTTAACAGACAAAATGCTAACAGTGAAGCAGAAGTAACACGCATGCAGACCTCCCTGAAGTTGGCGCATAAATTGCGCGATGCCGCGAGAGAAACGATTCGAGCTCGCGCGCGTTGAACCTTCGGGTTGGTCCCGCACCGGATTGACCTGCACGGCCTTCGCCTCTCATCCCCAAGATGCCCGGGCGGGGTGCCGTGCTTTGTATTACGCCTGCGACCGTCAGAATGCGATAGGAACCAACCGCATTTCTGCGCAAAACTAATTGAGGCGCAAGCTCAGGCAAACGCATCCTTCGCCCGGTTCATCGCCGGCGACTTCGGGTTCTTGACCTTGATCCAATCGCGGGACGGTCCCGGCCGGTATCGACTGTCCCGCCATTTGGAGACGAGGCCCTCCAGCTTCATGTCGCAGGCGGCCTTGAACAAGTCTGGGCCGATCTCGCCTTGCTCGAACGGCGCCAAGTGGATGCGGTCAGCACGACGCGCCAGGAGGCGGGCGAGGTTGGTCTTGCGGAGATGCAGGGGCAGCTTCCGCAGATCATCGCCATCAAGGGCAAGGATGTCGAAGGTGTAGAGCTGGATCTCGTCGTTATGCTGTCGTCCAGATGTTACCGAAGGGGTTTGCCATGCCGCGGCATGACGGGCGGCGCTTGCAAAAATTGCGTTCCGGATCAAAAGTCGGGCCACCCTTGATTGCTCGAGCCGAGCGATCTTCGACCGATGCTTGGAGTTCGAGACAAGGTGAGCACCAAGACATTCTAAGCAATGTTCGGCGAGGGCTTAGTTAAGCGACACCCGCTCGATGCCAGCCATCCCAAGCGCACGCGCCGCTCCGGTGGACAGGTCAATGCAACGGCCCTTGATGAACGGGCCACGATCATTGATCCGAACGGTAACACTCCGTCCGCTTTTCTGTGAGGTGACGGTGACCTCGGAGCCGAATGACCTCGTGCGATGCGCAGCCGTCATCGCGCTTGGGTTCATCCGTTCGCCGGATGCAGTGCGGCTGCCGCTATAGCCGTAGTGGGAAGCAACACATGTCTCGGCAAATGCCGATGTTGATATGAAGCAAAGCAACAGTGTTGCCGCGCAAAGGTGTGGGCGGATCATTTCAAACTCCCGGTCCCGCCCAGACCAGAAACTTTTGTGACGACATCAGGTTCCGCGACATGTCGCCGCGAGCTTCGGTTAGCGGCCTGCGCCGCGACGTATCTCAAAAAGGAACAGGTGAGGCTTTGAATGTTTTGTCTGAGGGACACGATCGTCGAGCGAAAAGGCTCAATCGGTTGAAGCACAAGCCCCCATTTAATGCTGGGTCACGGATCTTCACCGGTGCAAACCCATTTATCGCGAGTTATTTCGTGCTTCTCAGTAAGCCTGATTCTTCGACCGAGTGCGTATTGCGCTGACGCTCTATAATGGCGCTCGTCCACAGTTGATGAGCGCCCTTTCTTAGCGCCTTCATAACAACTTCCGATTGCCACGGGCAGTGCGTCATAGTCTGTGGCCAGGAGTTCGTTGGCTAATGTCGTTGAAGCAACCGGACGCGGAGAGGCTGCTCGAGCAACAAGGTCGATTAATTCGTCTTCGAGTTTTTTTTCCCCGACTCTCGCGCCAAACTTGTAGGGGGCGCATCCAACACTCCTAGATAATCATCAACCGGCTGCCCACGGTATTAAAAAGGCGTATGTTGCGTAGTATCAACGCTGTTGATCAAATTCTCCGGCAACGCGCCTTCAGGCCCTCTGCTCCGGAACGATGAGTGGTCGAGGAGGTTATGTCCTCGTGCCAGGTTATCTCGGCACCTCTGGTTTGACTGACCGGCTTTTTTCGCCGGGGGGCTTCCTGCGTTGCGTTCAGTAAGGGAAGCATTTGCGTCATGGAGCGGACGATAACCAACCGGCCGCGGGTTCCGAATGCCTTAGCATTCGTCGAAACCCGAAGAGATCTCCAGCGAGCATCTTCGTCACCGGATTTCTCCGTGGATGAATCGGTGACATTGTCTTTGGCCGATCTCCAGTGCCAAACCGATCCGCGGGACACTACACTTCTTGCGGTAAGCCCGCGGACGAGTCGCCTTGCACGCTTCGTAGCCGGTGGACTGGTGATTTCAGGGATAGCCATCCTGGTCGCAGTATTCAATTCCGAGGGCACGCGCGTCCTTATCGATAAAGCAATGGTATCCATAGGAGGCACGACCAAGGATCAATCAGCTACGCGATCCGCCTCGAACCAACCGGCTGCGCGCCAAATGCTGCCGAACGATGATCCTGCCGGCGCATCGGACCCAATGACACGGGCGACCGTCGGCACAAGTGCGTCGCGGTTAGCAACACCGAGCCGCGAAGATATCGTAAACGCCTATCGCGCCGCGCACGGTCAGGTCCCGGCCATCGGCACAGGGAATGAAGGCAATGCGCCATCGAAAACCCTTGACCCCGAAACGCTGGCAGCGCTGATGGCACGCGCCAAGAGTCTACTGGCGCGCGGCGATTTCGCCGCGGCGCGATTGTTGCTTGAACGCGCTGCAACTGCACGGGACGCAACTGCAGCTTTTCTGCTGGCACAGACCTTTGATCCAGCCGTTTTGAGAGTACGCGATACACGAAGCATCACACCCGACCGAGTTAAAGCGCGCGATTGGTACCGCAAGGCCGCCAGTTTTGGTTCAGCGGAAGCGCAACAACGTCTCGTTCAATCTTTCGACTAATCGAATTGGGAGGATGCCGTGCGACAATATCTTAGAATGGTTGCCGCGATAAGCTTGATGACCTTCGGCGCTGCGGCCCACGCTGAACAGATCAGCTATGACCCGGCCAAGGTCAGCGACAGTCTGAGGGCGATCTTCAAGTTTGGCTCGGTCTCGACCAGGGACGCACTAAATGCCAACACGGTTACGCTGCTTACTGGGACCATCGGCGGAACTTATGTGCAATTCGGTGCCGACCTCGCTTCCGTGCTCGACGACGACGGTAATCTTCGCGTTCTGCCGATCGTCGGTCGAGGGTCGGTGCAGAGCGTCGCCGACACCCTTTTTCTAAAAGGCGTCGATCTTGGCATCGTGCGCGCCGACACGCTCGACTACCTCGAGAAAAAGGGCTTCGCCAAAGGCATCAAGAAGCAGTTCACTTATGTAACCAAGCTCTACAATGAAGAGATGCAGGTCATCGCACCAAAAACCATCAAAAGCCTGGATGATCTTCGAGGTAAGACGGTGAGCGTCGACCTGCCCAATGGCGGCACGTTCGTGACTGCACTAACAGTATTCGAGCGGCTTGGGATCGAGGCAAATTTCGTCTATATCGAACAGCGCATCGCCATGGAGAAATTGAAAAGGGGCGAGCTTGACGCTGTCATTGTGGTTGGCGGCAAGCCATATGTATCTGTCAGCACATTTGGCAATGACGGACGCTTTCATCTCGCTGCGGTGGACTATTCGAAGACCCTGCAAAGCGATTATCTGCCGACGACGCTGACTTCCAAAGACTATCCGAACCTAATTGCTGAAGGGGAGACAGTGGAAACGATCGCGGTGCCGGCGGTGCTCGCAGCTTACAATTGGGCGCCTAACACCGACCGAAGTCGCAGGCTTGCTCTGTTCGTTGATGCCTTCTTCACGAAATTCGCCGCTTTGCAGAACCCGCCCTTTCACCCCAAGTGGAAGGAAGTTTCCCTGTCGGCACCGCTCGCCGGCTGGAATCGCCTGCCGCTCGCGCAGCAGTGGCTCGACAAACACGGCATCGAACCGCCAAAGCCGCGTTTTGAGGCATCCCTGCAAGAAAACACAGATGTCGCTAACGTTCAGCCGGAGGTCGATCAAGAAGCGCTTTTCCGGCAATTCAAGGCTTGGGCCGCCAGAAACGCTCGGGCACAGTTGGACTCGCAGGACAGTGTCGAGGAGACCCGGGACCGAAACGACGCTTCTAAATTTGCAACAAGAGGCGCCGCTGCACGCCACCCGCCCCGCCGTCCGCACTTTCCAAGGCGGGCACGTACTGCCGTGACCGAACAAGGCGCGTCAACCGCGTGCGATCATCGCCGTGGCCGTGATCCGGACGCTTGCAACCGGGCAAAAGAGGAGCACTCTTGGTGGAACCCGGTCTCCGGCACCGCTCCGCCCATCAACGCAAATCAAGGTATCTCAATGTTCGATCACCCGTCTGACGGGCCCGAGAGACAGCCTTTCGTCAGGTAAAGGACGTCATTCAATTGGGACCGCGGCCGGCGCATGCTCGCTGGTGGCGGCTCCACAGGACGGTATCGAAAACAAACAAGGGCCGGGACAAGATAACGGCGCCGCTCAAGCGCCGACGTTGCGAAATCGCGATGCGAAGAATGATGAGGCTTAAAAATTTTTTGTTGACCGCGAGCGAAGCGGCGGAAGCAATCCGCGTTTCCGTGCAAGGATGACCAAGATCGTCGACTGACTTTCACACGCTTTCCTAACTTGTGGTCGGGAGGCGAGACGGGAGCGGGGGCACAATGAATTGTCGTGCAACAGCTAAGGCGGTCCGCTCGTCGGTTTCCAGGGCAATTTTCTGCGCGAGCATGACATCACCTGGCACGAGATTGCCGACCGGGACGAAACACCACCCCATCTTGGGTCGACCATCACAATCGAGCTCGATAACGTTCGCGCTCACGCCATGCTGGATACGATAAGTCTTTCCGCTATCACTGCCCCTGACTTCGAAGTAGCAAAGGTGGTCAAACTGCGCCTTCTGTTGCTGCGATAGCCACTCTCGCAAAAGGGTTATGCCGCGCGCTGCCCTGCTCTCATATCGCGCTCGATGCCGGCTCTGTGCGTCCTGTATCAAGCGGATAAAATAGCCAAGCGGGCAGACGACGCCGAACGCCACCACCTTGAACCACCGCCAAATCATGGCACAGCTATCCGCCGACCAGCCGGGGGAAAAAGACAGTCTCCTCGGCATTCGGATCAAACGCTCGGATGAGTGAAACTTCGCCGCTCGCCTCCCGAACGGCGGCCGTAAAGCCTACGCCCGTTAAAGCCTTGAAGCGGCGCTCCGCTTCAGACAGATCTTTGGAGTTCTGCGCGTCGAAGTCGTGACGCGTATCGCCTGACTGGTCCATCACAATTTGAATAGCCATAGACAACCTCCGGAGCTGGGGTTTTGTCCTGCCCAGAGACACTGTAAGCGAAGAGCCGCAAAACGCATGTTCAAAAATGCGGCATGCCGCGATGGGGAAGTCCCGCAAACTCACCTTCTGATCGGTTGGACGTGGTTGATCCCGCGATTAAGCTCCGGGCACGGCCGGGGCTCATTGTTTGGGTACGCCTTACCTTCGGAATGACGCGATATCGTTTCGGGTGATGGAACTGACGGACAGCCTGCGATCGGGCGAGGCGCCCCTCAACAATTCGCGTCCGCACCGGACTGAACCCAACCCCGACGTAGAAATTTCCGAAAAAGCGGGTTAGCTTGCGCGAATTCGAAGCTTCCAGCCTAAGAGAAACCAGAATTCCTCCGTCTTTTTGACCGCAACGCCGGATACCTCCCAGCGTATTGCTTATCGTTATCATTCGATGGAACTTATTGATGGAAGCGCATGATCATTTTAGCACGTATCGTCCCGTTCGTTTGCTTCGACCCGAGCCCAAAATAGCCCCTGAAAGACCCGCTACTTTTCGACGGACCTTCAAGAGGCTCTTCCTAGTCGCAGCGGTGATAGCTTTCGGTGTCGTACTTTTCTCCGTAGAAAATACAGCAAAGTTGCTAGCAGACCTTGCGGTTGCGATGATCGTGCCTCGCGTCCCGGAATTCACGCAGGCATCGCAAACGCCTTCCGACTCTCGCGTTTCCTCGATCGCAAAGCTTCAACCGATCGGCGGCGAGTATAGCGAAACGACCCTCGTTGAACCGCCCCGCTTAGATGTCAAGACGCCAACATCTGAAACCTTGTTGAGGCAATTCCAGGCGTGGGCTGCGGAGCAGGATGCGCAGCAACTTGCCACGGCACAAACCGATCAAGATCGCTCGTCATCGCTGAAGACTATTCCGGGCCGAGCTGTCGAAGAAGCCGTCGGCTCAACTGGTCTCGGTCCAAAAGACCGAGGCTCCCGAAGCGCTCCTAAAGCTCGGACGAAAGCGTCCCCGCAAACTCCTCAGAAGGAAATTCGGCAGACACAAAGTGCACGGGTACAGGTAGCACCCACGCAACGCAATGAAGCAAAATTCTCGCAAGCCTCAGTCGTGCGTAACTAGCTGGACCGAGAGTGGCCCACTAGCTAAAACGGCATAACCGGGCCCTTTTCGGTACCGGTCAAGCCCATCCCAATTCCTTTAGCGCCATGCCGGAGTGCCAGATCTTCGTCATGTGACTTATCTTGTCGCCGGTGAACTGCATCACGTAGACGTAGTCAGAACTCGTCTTCTTGCCGGTGGGTTCACACGGACCACCGGGACCAGTATGGGTACCGGAAAAGACAGCATAGGCAGCGACGTTGTTTCGCTCAGCATCAGTGGCAAAGGATTTTACCTCGTAGCTGCCGTCAGGCATGATCGTCATTAGCCCCTTCATCCAGTCCGCATATTCCGCAAGAGTTTTGACCCCTGCGAGCGGTTCGGCCTGAGCGGCGAACGTCGCGTTTGGAGCGCAGTAAGTCTTGCAGACATCCCAACCTTTCCCAGTCTCGCAAGCGGCAAAGAAATCGTGGGCAATCGCAGTGATCGAAGCCATGAGCGGTTTCTCCTGTGCGTCTGGAAGAATGTTTCTCTTTAGCACTCCGGCCATAATAGGACAGCACGTTGTTTGGTCGCCGCTTTATGTTTGTTGTAAGTGTACGCAACGGACCTCAGGTAGTCCGGGCCCGCCGCACCAAAAATCGGCGCCTCGTCAGTCCTTCGCCTTCAGGCGCGCTTCGTTCTCGGCAATGAACGATCGAATTTCATCGGACATATTCAGGAGTCTTAACCACTGCTCTTTGTACAGAGTTACGGGAAAGCGCCCCATTCCGTAAACGGAGAGGGCACCCTTCTCACTTACTTTCATTCGCAATCCCTCAGAACTTCCCTTTTTTAGAGCCTCGTTCTCTTTGCGGAGACGCTCAAGCTCAGCTTTCACATCATTATCGGACCTAGAATATTCCTCCGTTGACTTCATCGCACCATGCTCGCCGCTCATAAACCAAATCGTAAAGTCGCGCAAAGAAGCCTCGGAATGCGTGGTTCCGAGCTTTAGCCTTCACGTTTTTGACGCCTTGCTCTTCGGCCGCCGCAATTCGTGAACGGAGTAGTACGAACGCGAGCGACCGGAATGTCGCTTTATCGACAAGCTGATTAAAGGTACTTCTAGTCCCCAGACCGGATTGTGAACGAACTCCGCGTCGGGCGATTGATACTCTGTGTCCGGCGGTTCGCCCCTTACTGAACGTCTTAGAAGGCCCGACCTGTTGGGCCACTTGATATAGTCAAAGGAACACCTCGTGTCGCATCACGGTGTAGGTTTGAGTTTCCGCTGCGGCGAGTGAGCCGGTGAAACATGATCAAAAACGGCATCTACGCATTGACAGCGCTAGCCACCGATGGAGCAGGCGTTGACGCAGGCGGCGTGCTGATTTTGCATGATGGAAAAATTCATGGCGGTGATTCCTACGTGTATTACGTCGGGACCTACGCATGCTCTGGCGGGAAGTGGGAAGGTGGAATGCTGAGCAAGGAGCATACTCCAACCAAGCGTCCAATGGGTGAACGGCTACAACAGATCACATTTTTGGGTAGCTTCACGGATACAGGGGCCGAGGTCGAAGCTACGGCCGTCATTGGAAAGCAGAGCGTGAGATATGACGCGGTGTTACGCTTTCTGGCGGCAGGTTAATCGGCGACCTTCGCGAGGCCGGGCAGCTTACGACTTAGCCTTCTTCGCTTGCTCAACCAAGACGCTGCGAAGTTCGTCGATCCGTTGGGCGAAGTCCAACGCGTTTTCCTTTAGTACTTCCATCGCGCGACCATTGTGACTCTCGTCTTCCAATTCGGCGATGCGTTCGTTGAAGGCGTTCAATTCTCTTTCCAGCTTTTGGATTGCTCGCTGGATCGGAAATTTCCGAGCGGCAAGTTTCTCGGCGCTGGACGATTTCGGGGCTTTGTTAAGCCGGCCGCCTATTCGATTTTGCTGCGTAGTCATTATCACCAACCAAAGCGCCAGTTCTCCATTGGCTAGCTATAGCTGAAAAGCGAACGCCCCGCAGGGCTGGTTTGCGGGGCTTTCGCCTGGTTGACGGACGGGGTAAACATCAGGGCCTCTGCCGCCAACCAACTCAAACTTCCTGGAAAAGCAACAGCGCCGAAATTGACGGAATATGCTCGTCAACCGGCGCTGCGAATAACTGGGCCCTGAAAATCCCCAGTGAACATTCGTCTATGTGAGGGTCGAAAGGTTGAAAGGGCCCGGCAGAATTTCCACTGTAGGAAACCAAAAGTTGGGACCGCCCGTAACTTGGAAAAGCGAGCGGCCCCTGCCGACCGCTTCCAATTGCCCTGCCTCAGCAAGACCACAGCCGACGCTCCAGCTACGGAACGTCGGCTGATTTGGTTTCACGTGAACCAGTGCGCCGTTCCTCATCAGAAGCGGTATTCTTCCGTAGAATTGCATAGTCCTAATCGCTCTTAACGCGAATAAGAACGAAACGACCAGGTTGCCTTAACGGCTTTCGTGTTTGATTGCCTGTAGGGCGTAATGCGATGAAGTGAGTCACGATGGATCTGCGGCGTCTAATGGAACATCATTCGAAGCCCGTTCGGCTCGCAAATACGTTCAGCGCCTTTGCGTTCTCTGTCGATAAATAAATGCGCACCGCAGCCTCGTGCCTGTCATACAGCATACGCCAGCGTCGTTCGTTCCGAGAACGATCAGCGTGGGTCGTTGCAGTACTGAGACGCAAAATCAACTCGTCGAGGCGTTCGAACTCTCGAGTCTCGACTAGAGTCAATCCGATAAGGATGCGGTTGCCATCAGCATCCAATAGGTAACCATCATCTTCGGACGCCATAGCGCACATGTTCAGTAGTGCGCGAACCTTATCAAGACGAGCTTCAGCTTAACCTTGTTGTTCAAGGTTACTCCGCGTAATTGATTGCGCTATTTCGGAAATATGTAAGGAATCATTTGGATAGTTCGCAGCCGGAGAGGCGCACGCTTAATGAGGCCAACAAAGTCGGAAGCCGTCGAAGTGATATGCCCCGCCTGCAACGGCACAGGCTTCCTGCCGGTCATAAATCAGCCCGCGCCGGGTAAACGGATTTACGCGCCACGCTGCACAAAATGCGACGGCAAAGGCAGGGTAAACGTACCTGCCAACTAAGTTGCCGCCTCACGCACGTCAGCCTCCGTCCAAACAAAGTGGCAAGTCATGCGGCAGCCATCTTGTCTTCTTTATCGACGCCACGCATAACGATCTTTAGCGCATCGTCCGGCAATGGTCGCTGCAGCGCCTTGGCTTCGTCCCAAGGCGCGCGCATCCACACGTCACGCTCTTCATCGGTGGTCAGGATCACTGGCATGGCCTGCGAATGGATCGACTCGACCACCGCATTCGGCGCCGTCGTCAGGAAGCCGTAGACATCATGCGGGCCGGGGATGGGCTTGGACTTCGTGCCGCGATTGCCTTTGTACCCCGTCCAAATGCCGGCGAAGGCGGCGAGCGGCCGATCATCATTGAGGGCGAACCACACGACATCTTTTTTCTTCGTGGCGGGATTTGGCTCCGGCGCGTATTCCGCTGTTGAACGGCACGAGGCATCGATTGTCGGGCTTCAACCACATCCGCCAGTGGGGCGAAGTCAGATTGCGGATGTTGGTCACCGGCACGCCTCCGGGGGTACGCAGCGGCGCGGGCATGCCCCACCGCATCATTGCGATTTCCCACTCATCGCCCTCGTTAATATTGCGGATCACAGGCGCGGGATAGTCCGGAAAGACGCCAGGCATCGGCGCAAGGTTGCTGACGTAGCGGTTCACCTTGCGAAATAGCCGACGGATCGATTCCTGATTAGTTGTGATCGAATAGAGATTGCACATGGCGTGAAAGCTAATGTTCGGCGGCTATCTACGCCAACCTTTCCTGATCCGTTGCCTACACGTACCGACGTTGTTCTTGAGTGTGCCTACCGTGAGTTGCGGGTGTTCCGCTGGGAGAACACCCCTTTCGGTATAGCGCACTCCCAAATCTCAAACCGATGGCTACGGTAATGATGCGGGGATGCCGGGAGAGCCGTCGTTTGATCCAGCCCCGGCGGCGGCTCTCTCCTCCACGCTGGAATCGAAAGGGGTCGCCGTGACGCGACCCCTTGCCGGTTACAATCGCTCGGTGATGAAATGCAGCCCCGGCATCAATGGTTCTATGGTCTTTTTCGCTGCGCTGCACCCTAAAAGAGCGTCGTATTGGCTGAACGCAGTGCGGAACATGTCGTGTGTGACTTCATAAGCACTGCATGATCTCTCAGGGTAGCGAGGCGATGTTCGAAATGCCGGTTATGAAAGAGGCCGCGCCGTCAAAGGGGTGATGAGCAACACGGCCTCAGTAAACCGTAGTGTGGGGACACTACGCTCACTTCTTCATTTCTTTACTGCCAGCCGCCGGGGAACCGTCCTTGGACATTTCCTTCTTCGGATTGCCCTTGTCGCTGTTCATGCCGGTGGTGTTGTTCATCGAACCATTGTTCATGGAGCCCTTGTCCATATTGTTGTTCGTCATTCCGGGCTTCTGCATATTGTCGGTCTGCGGTTGCGGGCCGGTGTTCTGAGCGAAGGCCGAGCCGCACATGAGCGTGAAAGCGGTAACTGCGATTAGTTTCTTCATGGAAAGCATCTCCCTAGGTTTGATTCGGGTCCAACCTAACGTTGGAAATGACGTTCCTACTTGCGCGCCCAATTGAGAAAAAGAATTCTGAAACTTCTGCGATCTTCGATCGTACGGCGAGATCGTTTTCTGGCTGCGTTCGGGATTGGAGCCGCGCGTTGGAATGCTTATGACCAGTCGAACTTGGGTCTTCCGCCTTGGAACCATCATGCTGCCAAGCGGTTGCTTGCGACCATCGAAGCGCTGCCGGGGAAGAGTTCCCGTGGTTGCGCACGAAAGGACGAAGTCATGATGGACATCAAAGAACACATGGAAGTGATCGGGGCTGACGGCGTGCATGTCGGCACGGTGGATAAGGTTGAGGGTGGCCGCATCAAGCTAACGAAGAAAGACAGTGGCGAGGGCTCTCACAAGGGGCATCATCATTTCACCGACAAAGGACTCATTGCTGGAATTGAAGGCAACAAGGTCCGTCTCTCCGCAAACGGAGATGTCGCGGTGACGATGGAGAAGGAGAAGGTAGCTTGCATCAGAGGAAGTGCCCGATTTATTTGCCGCGCAGCAACACTGAGCGTCGCAGGAAAGATGGGGAACTGAGCAGGACCACAAGGGGTTGTTGGATGTATCGAGTGCTCACCACACGGAGCATACAAATGGGAAAACGACCGCTGAAACCCTCTGACTTCCCTGTCGACGCAGATGGCAAGCAGATTGTGACCAGTGACGGCGAACCTGTTGCCGACGCGGACTCAGAGTCCGTCGCTCAGGACATTTCGGACAGGCTCAATGAGGATGAAGCCTGGAAAGAGGAAGACCGCTGGGCTCTATAAAACGGTTTTCCGCTTCAACGTCGTAGGTCCGGCGGCTTCTCATTCCACACCGTGGGCCGACTGACTTCTTTCATCGTCGGCAGATTCTATGGTCGCAGAGGATACGAGAACTCCTCACTGAGCAACCAGCGGCCCTTGAACCGATCCCGAGCCATCATCGCATCAAGCTGCTGTCCGAGCTGTCGCAAAGACCTTCCTATGAGAGCGCTCGGTTTGCGGCGATGGCTTAAGATCAAAAACCCCGACAGCGCTGCTGCACGCCGGGCCGAGGATGGAACATACTAAACGAAAAATCCGGTGCCGCCGCTGACACCGGATTTTCCTTGGAGGGTTTACTTCAAAGTAACGAGTGTTACTAACACGCCCAACGCGTTAAGACTGTGCATCAAAGGACACACCGGCGATTCTATCTGCGCTTCAGCGCCTTTTTCACCATCGTCCGACTATTGCCGACTTTCTTTACCGCCTTCTTCACCGATGCCGCTGACCGACCCGACTTCTTAGCAGCGTACCGCACTTCGTAGTCCTGACCTCGTGCAACAAGCGCACGGTCTTGCTTGCGACTGCGCGATGACTTCTTGGCTTGCTTCGCCATGTGGTCCTCCTCCGTTCCGGCATTGGAACGCTCTCCCTACCTGCGGAGTTCCACGTTCATGAGTTTGCGCTTGACCGAAACGCTCGGACTACTCTCTCGAGCCCGTCAGTTCGTGATTGATGGAGAGGGGAACTTATCGAAGCAGAGAGCCGTCGTCGACCGACTGGAACGTGTCGGTGTAGATACTTCCGACGCGATGGATTACCTCGAGACATTGGAAGAGATGCAGGCCGAATACACCGCGCATATGGAGAAGTTAGAGCGACAAGTCTTGGTTCTCGTTAAACCGGACGACTAGCTCTGCAACAGTTTTCGCGCCCCTGATATGCCGACAACTCGACTTGGGTTGAAGAACCTGGCAGCGGCGCAGAATCTTTTTGAACCTTTTCGGGTCGAGCAAGACTGATCATCACTGGGGGATTTCAGGGCCCAGTAATTCGCGCAGCGCCCGCCGGCGAACATATTCCGTCGATGAGGCGCTGTTGCTTTCCCAATCCAGTTTTGAGTTGGTTGGCGGCAGAGGCCCTGATTTGCACCCCGTGCGCCACCGCGAAAGCCCCGCAACCAGCCCCGCGGGGCTTTCGTCTCAAAAACCGCTCCGGCGGTGGCCCATTGTCGGCAGCGGCAGCTGCGCTGCAATTCTCCCAAAGCGCGTGTCCGTCTCAGCGCGATCGTCTGCAGCAGTGTGCGCAGGCGCTGGCTCAATTAACCACAACTGGCTTGAGCCCTGCTTCCTTGCAAATCCCGTAAAAAGCCGTAGCTTTTTGCACGGTGAACACCGGCTAAGTATTGGCGCGCCCGGAACGATTCGAACGTCCGACCCTCAGATTCGTAGTCTGATGCTCTATCCAGCTGAGCTACGGGCGCGTTTTCGCGAAGCATATGGGGCCTGAGCAGCCCGATTGCATCCAAAAATTCTGGATACCGCGAGGAGCGCCCTAGCTACCGGCTTCCGCACCCGTTTGCAAGGACGGAAAACCGCGGCGCTTTGATCTGCGCCCGTCACGGTTTCGAGCCTGTTCGCGAAGCCACTAAATCAGAAAAAAGTATGCCGTGTGAATAGCTTACGCGCTCACCCGCTCGTCGCGCACGCTCTGCAGTTCCACCGGGCGATCGGGGATGGAGATGCGGAAGGTGGCGCCGATGGTGCCTTCGACGAGGTGGATGTCGCCGCCATGGGCGCGGATCAGCTCGGCGGCG
>Ga0081540_1002600_pt1 | contig 14672 bp, 19 predicted proteins | sample TabmetS2T1R1_FD_71024 | JGI IMG/M metagenome (GOLD analysis project Ga0081540, IMG submission 71024) | Tabebuia heterophylla rhizosphere microbial communities from the University of Puerto Rico - S2T1R1 | ecosystem: Host-associated > Plants > Roots > Rhizosphere ... | reverse complement strand
CTCGGCGTCGATCGCCCGGAAACCAAATGCAGGCTGCATTGAAGGAGAGACTGCGCATGTGGCGTCGTTGTTGCCTGATTTCCGGAATGGCTGCCTGGCTCGCGACGGCGTCTCCCGCTTCGGCCTTCATCGCCTATGTATCGAACGAGAAGAGCAACACCGTGTCGGTCATCGATACGGACAGTTGGACAGTCACCAAGACCATCAAGGTCGGTCAGCGGCCGCGCGGCATCGAGTTCACCAGGGACGGCAAGTTTGTATTCGTCGCAGTCGGCGACGACGACAGCATTCAGGTGATCGACGTTGCGAAGCAGGAGATCGTCGACACCCTGCCCTCCGGCCCCGACCCCGAGCTGTTCACGCTCGATGCCACCGGCAAGATCCTTTATGTCGCCAACGAGAACGACAATACGGTGACGATCATCGACGTCGAGAAGCGCAGCCGCCTCGGCGAGATCCAGGTCGGCGTCGAGCCGGAGGGCATGGCCATCAGCCCTGATGGCGCGACCCTGATCAACACCTCCGAGACCACCAACATGGCGCATTTCATCGATACCGCAACGCGCCAGATCGTCGCCAATGTGCTGGTCGATGCGCGCCCGCGCTTCGCCGAATTCAAGCGTGACAATTCCGAATTGTGGATATCGTCTGAGATCGGCGGCACCGTATCGGTGATCGACCCGGCCAAGCGCGTGGTAACCGACAAGATCTCATTCAGCATTCCGGGCTTGCGGAGCGAAGCCATTCAGCCCGTCGGCATCGGCATGACCAAGGACGGCAAGACCGCCTTCGTCGCGCTCGGCCCGGCCAATCGCGTGGCGGTCGTGGATGCCACGACCCATAAGGTCACCAAATATCTGCTGGTGGGCCAGCGGGTCTGGCACATGGCATTCACCCCGGACGAGAAATATCTGCTGGTTACCAATGGCGTGTCGAACGATGTCTCGGTGATCGACGTCGCCGCGCAAAAGGTCATCAAGACGATCCAGGTCGGCGAGCTGCCCTGGGGTATCACGATTGCACAGCCATGACGGCCACTGACGCATTTTCCGCCGGTCACACGCAGGACATCCCTTCCCGGCCCGACGCCGCGGCGGTGTCCGCATTGTCGATCGACGGCGTCAGCCATTCCTACGGCGCGCGAGAGGCGCTGATCGACATCGGCTTCACTGTCCAACCGGCAAGTTTCACGGCGCTGCTTGGCCTGAACGGCGCCGGCAAGAGCACCCTGTTCTCGCTGATCACGCGGTTGTTTGGAATCCAGCGCGGACATATCGGCATTTTCGGCCATGATGTCGCGCGTGCCCCCGGCGAAGCATTGCGGCTGCTCGGCGTGGTATTTCAGCCCCGCACGCTCGATCTCGACCTCTCGGTGACGCAGAACCTGCTTTATCACGCCGCCTTGCACGGCATCGCCAGGCGCGAAGCCCGTGTGCGCAGCGGCGAGGTACTGGCGCGCATCGGCCTTGCCGACCGTGCCGGCAGCAAGGTGCGCGACCTCTCCGGCGGCCAGATGCGCCGACTGGAAATCGCCCGCGCGCTGCTGCACCGGCCGCGCCTGCTGCTGCTCGACGAGGCGACCGTCGGCCTCGACGTCAAGGCCCGCGCCGATATCCTCAACCACGTCCGCCAGCTCGTTACCGAACAGGGAATAAGCGTGCTCTGGGCGACGCATCTGTTCGACGAGATCGGTTCGAACGACGATCTCGTGGTCCTGCATCAGGGCCGGGTGCTGGCCCAAGGAAAGGTGGCGCGGGTTATCACTGAGGCTGGCGGCAGCGATATCAACACGGCGTTCATGCGGCTGACCGGCTCCACCGCGCAGAACGGGAGCCCAACGCCATGACATCGGCGACCATGAGGCCCATCAGGAGCGGCTTCTCGCTCGCCGAATATCTCACCTGCCTGAACGGCATCGTGTGGCGCGAGGCGCTTCGCTTCCTGCATCAGCGTGAACGCTTCATCTCGGCGCTGGTGCGGCCCCTGGTATGGCTGTTCATCTTCGCCGCCGGCTTCCGTCAGGTGCTCGGCCTCTCCATCATCCCACCCTACGAAACCTACATTCTGTACGAGGTCTACATCGCGCCCGGCCTGATGGCGATGATCCAGCTTTTCAACGGAATGCAGTCCTCGCTCTCCATGGTCTATGACCGCGAGATGGGCAATATGCGGACCTTGCTGGTGAGCCCGCTGCCGCGATGGTTTCTCCTCTCCTGCAAGCTTCTGGCGGGAACCGCGGTCTCGCTGCTGCAGGTCTATGCCTTCCTGCTGATCGCCTGGTTCTGGGATATCGCCCCGCCGCCGGCCGGCTATCTCACGGTGCTGCCGGCGCTCATCCTGTCGGGCCTGATGCTCGGCGCCCTGGGGATGCTGATCTCGTCCGGCATCAAGCAGCTCGAGAATTTTGCAGGCGTGATGAACTTTGTCATCTTTCCGATGTTCTTCGCTTCCTCGGCGCTCTATCCGCTGTGGCGTATCCTGGAGAGCAGCCCGATGCTCTACTATGTCTGCCTGTTCAATCCGTTCACGCATGCCGTGGAGCTGATACGTTTTGCGCTGTACGGACAGATCAACTGGATCGCGCTTGCGGTGGTCGGAGGCTGCACGATCGTCTTCATGGTCGGTGCAATTCTCGCATACGATCCATCGCGCGGCCTGATCCGCCGCGGGCCGGCCGGAGGCGAGACATGAAATATCGGACCGCGATCGCAGCATGGCTTGCCGTCATGGCGACGACCACGGCTGGCCATGCTGCCGATCCCCGCTACCCGGATTGGCCGTGCGCTCAGGCCAAGGTGCCGGAGATTTCGCTCGCCGCAGTGTGGGCAGGCCCGTCGCTCGACAACATCTCCGGCAAGTGGAAGGACGATGCCAAGGTTAGCGCGCTGGTCGCGAAGCTCGCGGCACGGCGCACCTCGCTCGAGGAAGCGCAGAAGGCGATTACGGAATATCTGAGCAGTGCAGCCGACAAGACCGCAAGCGGAAAACTGCTGTTTGCCGGCCTGTTCGATTCCCTCAATGCCCAACGCTCCCAGGTCCTGAACGGGCTGGAGCGCGTCACCCGCAAGCAGCGCGAGGCGGCGGATAAAATCCGTACCGACACGCTTGCCTTGCAGGCGCTGCAGGGCGAAACGCCACCTGACCAGGCGAAGATCGACGAACTCGGCAATCAGCTTGTCTGGCAGACGCGCATCTTCGAGGACCGGCGCAACGTGATCAAATTCGTCTGCGAGGTGCCGACGGCGATCGACCAGCGCCTGTTCGCGCTCGGACGAACGATTCAGCAGGAGATCGAGTAGTTGCTAGCCCGTGTACTCATAAACCGGCGACGAAGTCCGCTTCGCTCCGATACCGAGTTCTTCTGCGCAACCGCGGCAAATGTCGCGATGGGCCAAAAGCAAAAGAATTTAGTTGGACAAAGGTCCGCCTTCTTTGGCCGGCCTCGTCGCGCGAGAGGCAGCCCTGCTCAAGTGCTATTCAAGCCCGCCAGAAGGGTTTTTTGATTTCCAGCGCGATGTCGGACCAGGACAACCCGACATCATGCAAGTCGTGTTCAGTCCATTGCGCCAATTCGCGGCGCTGCCGAACCCGCTCGCGCCAAATTTGCAGTGTGACAAACGCGCGCTTCACTGCATAAGAAAGCTGCGAACCGTCCGGCCCCACGGTCTTCGACATCCGGGCACCATACGAGGTCGATCTGCCCCTCCCCTTCATCGTCAGTCCTTTGCTCGGCCAAGCCAGATCGCGACCGCACCGGCGAGCAACACAGCGGCCGATATCACGAGCGAGGCATGCGCGCCCGTCATGAACGCGTTGCTCCCTCCGACCAGCGAGCCGAACAGGGCAACGCCAAGCACGCTGCCGGTCTGCCGCGTCGCGTTCAATACGCCCGCGGCGATGCCGGACCGGGACTTCTCGACACTGCCGAGCAGCGTCGAGGTCAAGGACGGCACGAGCAGGCCGAGCCCGCCGCCGAGGACCATGAGCTGAGCGCAGATCGCCCCATAGCTCGTGCCTGAGGTCATAGGCAGTAGCGCAACGCAGCCCGCAGCGGTGATCACACAAGCCAGCGCGATGGTTTGCGGGGCACCGAGGCGTTCGCTGACCGACGCGGTGACGAGGTTGGCGGGCAGCACCATGCCCATCATGGGTACGAAGGCGAGGCCCGTTGCGAACGGTGACCAGCCATTGACCTCCTGGAAGTAGAGACTGAGCACGAAGATCAGGCCGTAGAAGGCGATGTTGAAGAGGAGCCCGACCAGCGCGGTCAGCGAGAACATGCGGTGGCGGAACAGCGACAGCGGCAACATCGGTTGTGGCGCGCGCGCCTCGCGCCATACGAACAGGAGTCCAATCACGGCCGCCGCCGCGGAGCCCATGATGACGATCGGATGGCTCCAGCCGAGCGCGCCGCCTTCGATCAGGGCGCCAGCAAGCGTGCCGAGGGTTGCAATCGCCGCGATCTGTCCCGGCAGATCGATCTCCCGCTGCGCGAGCCGCGGCGTCTCCTCGGCATAACGCCAGGCGAGCCATAGGCCGGCGGCGCCGATCGGCAGGTTCACGAGAAAGATCGCGCGCCAGCCGACCAGCGCGATCAGCGCGCCGCCGACAAACGGACCCGAAGTCAGTGCGACGCTCGCACCTGCGGCCCAGAAGCCGACCGCGCGGCCGCGCGCCTTCGGATCGGTATAGGCATGATTGAGCAACGTCAGCGAGTTCGGCACCAGGATCGCTGCTGCCAGGCCCTGCACGGAGCGTGCGGCGATCAGGAATATCGCCGACGGCGCGAGCGCGCAGGCGAGCGAAGCCAACGTAAAGATCGCAAAGCCCGCGATGAATATCCGTTTGGCGCCAACGCGGTCACCGAGCGCGCCGGAGGTCAAAATGAAGGCCGCGAATGCTATGGTATAGGCGGTCACCACCCATTGCAGCTCGGCCACGCTACCGCCGAGCGAGGTACCGATGCTACTCAGCGCAGTATTGACGATGGTGATATCGAGCTGCACCACGCCAAGGCCGAGGCTCGTGGCGGCAAGTGCCAGCGCCGTCGCGAGAGGCGAACGGGATGACGTGTGGTCGGAGTGGGCTAGTTCCGGCTGCCTTGTATTGAACGAAGTTGTTTGCATTGATCACACTCAGTTGCCTGTGAGAATTTGACGGCCCAGACCAGCCCGCTCTGCGATGGTCATTCGATACCAATGGAATATTTGGAGCCGCGGGATGATCTTTCGCGTCATCGCGGCAGTTCCCTCGCCGGGCTTATTGGCGCCCAGGCAACCTAAGTCCCCTGATCGAACCGGTCTCGCAGAAACACTACGGTCTTGGCCGAAGTATTTGTGCTTGGCACTGCGTCCTCGTCGGCGTACTAGAAAGACATGGACACGGGACCCAAGATCGCCCAGGTCGCGGCACTCATCGGCGATCCAGCGCGCGCGAACATGCTTAGCGCGCTGATGGATGGCCGAACGTTGACCGCCTCGGAGCTCGCCTATGTGTCTGGCGTGGCGCCGCAGACAGCGAGTGGCCATCTTGCGAAACTCAGCGATGCGGGATTGCTCGCGCTCGCAAAACAGGGCCGACGACGATATTTCCGCCTGGCCTCTCCGCACGTCGCGCGCGTGCTGGAAGGCCTCATGGTCGTGGCGCAGGAAGGCCCCGCCCGGCAGCGCAATCTCTGGCGCGGCGGAGAAACGCTCCGGCACGCGCGCACGTGTTATGACCACATGGCCGGCCGCATCGCCGTCGCAATCGCCGACCGGCTGGTGCAACAGTCGTTCATTCTGCTCGACGAGGATGGCGGGCAACTCACCGATGCCGGTCGGTCATTCTTCGATGAGTTGGGCGTCGATCTTCGCCTCGCCTCCAAGCGCCGGGTGTTCTGTCGCCCCTGTCTCGACTGGAGCGAGCGCCGGCCGCATCTGGCCGGGGCGGTCGGCGCCGCCATTCTTGATCATGCTCTCGAGTACGATTGGGTCGAGCACGTCAGGGATAGCCGAGCGCTCGTCGTAACCCCAGTTGGCGTTAGAGAACTCGCCACAACGTTCGGCATCGAGGGCGCCCCCCCGATGGACGGTCACGATGGGCGTGCTGGATTACGCTCCGGAGGCCGGGTATCAGCTAAAGCGGGCGAATCAGCGCCCCTCGGACGGAGGTAGTAGCGCGATTAGCCACTTTCGGCTGTGGGGACCGGAGCTGGGCCCGAAGTGTTGCGATTGGCCAGACCCCTGTGATTCAAACTCCCAAACTGGGGGCTCGAATCATGCGCTACGAACTCGCTGATCATGAATGGGTTGCCATCAAGCCCATGCTGCCGAATAAGCCTCGTGGCGTTCCTCGGGTAAACGACCGACGTGTGCTCAACGGCATCTTCTGGGTCTTGCGATCCGGGGCACCTTGGCGCGATTTGCCGGATCATTTTGGCCCGTACACGACCTGCTACAACCGTTTCGTCCGCTGGCGACGGGCTGGTGTCTGGGGCCGCATCATCGCTGCTGGCCGACCGCGGCTATGACGCGGACTGGATCAGAGAGCTCGCCATGAAGAAGGGCGCGTGGGCCAACATCCCGCCGAGAAGGAATCGGAGCGATCCGATCTGCTTCAGCCCCTATCTCTATCGCGCTCGCAACCACGTCGAGCGGTTCTTCAACAGGATCAAACAATGTCGTGGGGTGGCGACGCGCTACGACAGGCTCGCTGCCAACTACCTTGCCTTCGTCCAACTCGCGTCAATCAGGCTATGGCTGCGTCTTTATGAGTCCGCGTCCTAGCGCGGCGATGAGGTCTCCTCACTTGTCCGCGGCTCCGGTTGCGACTCCGCCAAATCCAGGCCAGCGCGTTCCCAGCCGTCGGTTCCTTCCGGGTACCAAGCCACATTGGAATAGCCGTATCCAAGGATTCGCTTTGCCGCGTTCCAGGACATCCAGCAATCGGCCTGACAGTAGACCACCACCAGCGCGCCGTTGTTGCCCGCCATCGCGCGGACGAGCCCACGCCGCAAATAGTCCTCCGTCGCCACCGCGAGCTTTCCGTAGCCGGTGTCCGGCAGCCATACGCTGCCGGGGATATTGAGCCGTGGCTTGTCGCGCCAGACCGTGCCTTCGGGAAGATTTGGCTTCGGTGCGCGAGGCATTACGTCAATGAACACGCCCGCTTTGGCTTGCCAGACCGACGCCGCCTCCGCGGTCGTCAGCACACGCGCGCCAGCAAGCGTTGCGGGAACCGGCGCACGGTAATCCTCCATGCGGTACCCGTCAGGCTCGGAAGGCTTTTCCTGCGCTGATGTCGAGACAATGAATGTGAATGCCGCAAGGATCAGACCTGCGAGCGTTTCCCTCATGGCGACTTCGTTGCCGTCTCCGCCCCGATCGGCCGGTCGTTGTCGTCGAGCAAGGGAACGCCGTAGTCCAGCAGGATCTTGTTGATCGCAGGCTGGTTCTCCTGGATCAGGCGGTTGAGCAGCCGCTTCCAGTTCTGGTCGGCTCCACGTACCCCCATGCCGATACGAAACGCCAGTCGCGGGCCGGTCTTTTCCTTCACGAGGGGTGTGACATGGAGCGGCGGATTCGCGTTCTTCGCATAGAAGCCGGCCATCGGCCCCCAGAGAATGCCGGCGTCGATCTGCCCCGACGTCAGGTCGGCAATCATGGCCTCCGCTGACGAATCCAGGCGGGTATCGACCATCAACTGATATGGCTTGGCGTTCGCCATCAGGCCGTTGACGGCCATGTTCGTGGCCGGCGGCGTGCCGGCGACGATGCCGATATGCTTGCCTTTCAGGCGCTCGTCTTCCAACGTCGCAACGTCCTCGAGGCCGCTGCCCTGCTTGGCGACCAGCGCATAGGCGGTGCGATAATACGGATTGGTGCCCTGCACCAGGTCGTCGCCTTGCGGGAAGCCCATGATGACGTCGCAACGATGGGCGCCGAGGGTCATCCGCACGAAGCCGGTCGCCTGCGGGAAGTACATGTAGTCCAGTTTCTTGTTCAGCTTCTCGGCGAACAGTTCGGCAAGCTTGTTCTCGAATCCCTCGCCCTTTTCATTGGAGAACGGCAGATTGTGGGGGTCGGCGCAGACGCGCAGCACCTTGGGATCGACGAGTTCGATCGACAGATCGCCGCCTTCCTTGATCTGCGCGCGCGCGGCATCGCGCCCGACGAGGACGGCGAACATCGCCAGTATTGCAATCGCCAGCCAGCGCTTTTGCCCGGCATATGTCATGGAAAGCTGCTGCACTTCGGCTCGCTATTGTTGCCAACTTCACAAAAGATATCGGCAACCCCACGAACGAAGTTCCGTTGAAGCCGCAGACCGGCAAAATGCTATGCTTGTCAATTCTAGCCTGCAACAGGAATAATCCCCGCAACGGGCCTCGCCGCCCGTGTTGCGACGCAACCGCAGTCCGTGATGAACATGGAATTGCCGGCTGCACTTCGTGAGGAGACGAAGGCCGAAATATGGCTCACCCCGCATTGATCATTGCCGCGCTCGCGATGCTCACGACCGCGACAGCCTCGTTCGCGCAGCAACAGGAATTGCCCGTCAACTCCGTTGCGGACGGCGTGTTCGTGCACAACGGTCAGACCGCGCAGATGACGCGCGAGAACGAAGGCGCAATCGCCAATGTCGGCTTCATCGTCGGCGAGGACGCGGTCGCCGTGATCGACACGGGTGGCAGCCTCCGCGAGGGACGACAATTGATGGCGGCCATACGCGCCCGGACCGGCAAGCCGATCCGCTACGTCATCAATACGCACGGCCATCCCGATCACGTTTTCGGCAACGCCGCGTTCGTGCAGGATGGAACGACCTTTGTCGGTCACACCAACCTGCCACGTGCGCTGGCCGCGCGCGGAAAATTTTATCTCGATGCATTTCGCCGCACGATGGGTGATCAGTTGATCGACGAGGTCAGCATGGTGCCGCCAACGCTGCTCGTCAGCGGCACGATCAATCTGGATCTCGGCGCACGAACCCTCGTCTTGCGGGCGTGGCCCGCGGCGCACAGCGATTGCGATCTCACCGTGCTCGATGAAAAGACCGGCACCCTCTTTGCAGGCGATCTGGTGTTTTTGACCCACACGCCGGTGCTGGACGGCAGCATCCGCGGCTGGCTCAGCGTCATCGGTGAGCTCGGCGCCCTGCCCGCGCAACGCGTGGTTCCCGGGCACGGCCCGGTGAGTGGATGGCCGGCGGCCCTTGCCGACCAGCGCCGCTATCTCCAGACGCTGGCCTCGGACGTACGCGGGCTCGTCGCACGAGGCCAGCCGATCGCCGCGGCAGGCACGGCAGCGAGCGCCGAACGATCCCGGTGGGAATTGTTCGACGATTTCAACGCCCGTAACGCAACCGCAGCATTCTCGGAAATTGAATGGGAATAGCGTGCGCATTGCCCTATATTGCACTCGTTGCTTCCATCCCTTGTGAAGGTGGTGCATGCCCGGATCTGTTTTCCGCCTGTTCGTCGTCGCTGGCTTGCTGCTGCTTGGCGCGCCGCCAACGCTGGCGGCAACGCCAAATGACCCTTGGCCCGGCCTGGTTCAGGACATCTTCAACAATCGCCCGATGAACGATGGCAGCGACGTGATCGCCATCGAAATGCCTGTTCGTGCCGAGGATGCCGCAATCGTTCCCGTGACGCTGCGAACAAAGCTGTCGCCCGGTGACGTCAGGCAGGTGCTGAGCATTACATTGGTCATCGACCAGAACCCGGCGCCGATGGCGGCAAAATTCCAGCTCGGGCCGGACGCCAAAGTATCTGAGATCTCCACCCGCGTCCGCGTCAACAACTACACCGATGTTCATGCGGTGGCTGAACTCAGCGACGGCAAGCTTTACATGACCAGGACCTATGTGAAGGCGTCGGGCGGCTGCTCGGCGCCTGCCGCCAAAAACGCCGACGAAGCCAACGCCAGGCTCGGCCAGATGCGCTATCGGCAGTTCGCAAAAGCCGGTGAAGGCCCCGCCAGCGGCGCGCGCGAGGCCCAGATCATGATCGGGCATCCGAACAATTCCGGCCTGCAGATGGACCAGGTCACGCAACTGTATGTCCCGGCATTCTTCGTCAACGAACTGCGGCTTTGGCAGGACGACAGCCTGGTCTTGTCGATGGAAGGCGGCATTTCGATTTCGGAAGATCCCAATATCCGGTTCACCTACGTCTCGAATGGCGCCAAACGGTTCCGCGCCGAGGCCAAGGATACCGAAGGGCACGTCTTCGAGCGCGAATGGAAGATCGACGATTCCGGGATCTGACGCGGGCCCAGCGCCTCAGAAACAGCGCACTTCCGCTTCGGCCTGAGCCCGCCTGAGCTCGTTGAGCGCGCTTGCCGCTTGCTCGGACGTGCGGAACTGCCCGCCCAGATTTCCCCGGACCTGCGACATGCTGAGCACGGTTTCGGCTGTGACATAGCGCTCGAAAGGCACGAGCGAAGCGATAACATCGATCGAACAGGAGCATTGCTCGATCGCCTGCCGCGTCTCGCCATTTGCCTTGAGGCAGCCGAACGCGTATTCGACGCGCGCCGACGTCGGATAATCGTTGAAGTCCGCGGCCCGCGCGATCGCTGTCATCGTCAACAGCGCCGTCAACGCGGCGACAATAGGTCGTACCGATCCGACAAGCGTCATCGTCTTCCTCCCGCTGGTAATTGCGGAAGCTATGCTATGACTGTCCCACAGAAAAGCGGATGTTCGAGGCAACGGCTCAAGGTACCATGAAGTTTTTTGTTCGCATGCTGCTCGCTACGATTGTTTCAGTCTCGCTCGGCACCTGCTGCAGCGCCGAGGCCTTACGCGTTGCGGTGCAGAAGACCGGAACATTCGCCTGGGAACTCGCGGTAATCCGCGCGCACGGGCTCGACAAGCAGGCCGACCTTTCGGTCCAGGTTCTCGAACTGGCGAGCCCCGAGGCGGGCAAGATCGCGCTTCGCGCCGGGAATGCCGACATCGTGGTCACCGACTGGCTTTGGGTGTCGCGCGAACGCGGGCTCGGCGCCAAACTGACATTCTATCCCTATTCGAGCGCGCTCGGCGCCGTGATGGTAGCAGCCTCCTCACCGATCCAGACCTTGGCCGATCTCAAGGGCCGCAAGCTCGCCGTCGCGGGTGGCCCGATCGACAAGAGCTGGGTGCTGCTGCAGGCGTGGCTGAAGCAGGACGGCATCGACCTGAAGTCGGCCGCGACGATCGCGTACGGCGCACCACCGCTGCTGGCTGCGAAAACGCTCAGCGGGGAAATGGATGCGAACCTGAACTATTGGAATTTCTGCGCCGGACTGGAAGCGAAGGGTTTTCGCCGCATCGCCGGCATTGAGGATCTGCTGCCCAAACTCGGCGCCAAAGGCCGCACGGCGATGATCGGCTACGTCTTCGACGAAAAATGGGCGAACACAAACCAGGACAAGATTGCCCGCTTCATCGCCATGACCCGCAAGGCGAAGGAGATCCTGTCGACCTCGGATGCGGAGTGGGAGAAAATTGCACCGCTGACCGGCGCGCCCGACGCCGCGACATTGCGCGCCTATCGCGATCGTTATCGGGAGGGCATTCCGCGCCGTCCGGTCGCTGACGAAGAAGCCGACGCGCGCATCCTCTACCGCGTGCTGGCCGAAATCGGCGGCCATGAACTTGTCGGGCCGGCGCCCGAACTCGATTCCGGAACATTCTATCACGCGATCCCGGGAGGCTGAGGTGCCGCGCCTGCTGTCATTCGCCGTGTTCTTCGTAACCTGGTGGATCGCCTCGCTGTTTGCCGGTGACGCCAAGCTGCCACCTCCACCCATCGTGTTCGAGGCCATGATTGCAGAAGCCAGATCGGGCGACTTGTTCTTCCATCTCGGCGCGACATTGGCGCGTGTTACGCTCGCCTTCACGCTGGCGATGACGCTGGGTGCCGCCATCGGCTACCTGATGGGCCGCGTACGGCTTGCCGATCGGCTGGGCGACCCCTGGCTGATCTTGCTGCTCAACCTGCCGGCGCTCGTCGTCATCGTGCTCGCCTACATCTGGGCTGGGTTGACTGAAGTCGCCGCAATTGCGGCAATCGCCATCAACAAGCTGCCGACCGCCGTCGTTACGCTGCGCGAGGGCGCACGCGCTCTCGATGCGGCGCTCGACGAAATGGCGACCGTCTTTGCGTTACCGCGCTGGAAGAAGTTCCGGCACGTCGTCTTGCCGCAACTGTCGCCCTATGTCGCGGCCGCCGCGCGATCAGGACTTTCCCTGGTCTGGAAGATCGTCCTTGTTGCGGAATTGCTCGGACGTCCGAACGGTGTCGGCTTCGAGATCGGCGTGGCGTTCCAGCTATTCGACATTCCGCTATTGCTTGCCTACTCACTGAGCTTTGCGGCCGTCGTTCTCCTTATCGAAACCTTGTTGGTGCAGCCATTTGAGGCCCGGTCATCCCGGTGGCGTCCCCGTGCGGCTTGAGGTCGATATCACCGGCAAGACGTTCAAAAGCGCGGCGGGTGAACAGCACGACGTGATCGCCGGCGTGGCCTTTGCACTTGAGGCCGGAGAGGTTGGTGTATTGGTCGGTCCATCCGGCTGCGGCAAGAGTACGATGCTCAGGATTCTCGCCGGCCTCGACCATGACTTTCAAGGCCGCGTCTCGCGTCCCGCCGGCGCACGGATCGGCTTCGTGTTTCAGGAACCACGGCTGCTGCCGTGGCGATCGGTCGAAGAAAATGTGCGACTTGCCGCGCCCCGGGCCGATGAAGCGAAGCTTTCAGCCCTCTTCGAAATTCTCGAGCTGAAAGCACATCGCAACCACTTTCCCGGCGAGCTATCGCTCGGCCTCGCGCGGCGCGTTGCGCTCGCCCGCGCGTTTGCTGTCGAGCCGGAGTTCCTCATTCTCGACGAACCGCTGGCCTCGCTCGATGCCGCCCTCGCCGCCCGCCTGCGCGATGAAATTGCCATGTTAATGGACGGCCGTTCCATGATAGCGCTGCTGGTTACCCACGACGTGGATGACGCGGTTCGCCTCGGCGACCGCCTGTTGCTGCTGTCGCCACGCCCGGCTCGGGTTCTCGCCGACGTTCCTATCCGAACACCGCGTAGTAAGCGAGGCGACGCCGAGATCGCCGCCATCAAGCTGGACATCATGCGGCGCATCAATGGCGATCACGCCGAGCGGGATGCCTCATAGGCAGCGCCCGAGGCCGGTGCTAACATGCAGCATCGACGGGGGTTGCCGATGAAACGCTCGATCGGAATCGCAGCGCTCGGTCTTGCGCTTGTAACCATGACCGCAACGGCGCAGGACATGATGCGTCATGTTGACCTGTCGTCGCCCGATATGGTCTCTGCCGAAATGACGCGCGCCGAAGTCGAAGCCGTGCTCGCCGCGGCGACTGACGCTGCGCCTGCTGATTTCACCGGAAAGAGATTATCCGGCCTCGACCTTTCCGGACTCAACCTGTCCGGCGCAATTTTCCGCGCAGCACGGCTCAACAAGACAAAGCTCTCCGGCGCCAGGCTCGACCGTTCCATCCTCGACCAGGCATGGATGCTGGAGGCGGACCTGACCGGCGCAAGCCTGAGGGGCGCAAACCTGTTCGCTTCGCAGATGGCCCGCGCCCACCTCGACGGCGCCGATCTTTCGGGCGCACGCGTCGCTGCGGATCTCACCGGCGCAAGCCTCGTCGGAGCTTCGATCGCGGAAGCAAATCTGGGCGCCGACATGCGCAACCAGTCGATGGGCCTGATGCGGGCGATCCTGAAATCCGCCAATCTGGAAGGGCTGAACGCACGCGGCGCCGACCTGTCGCGCGTCGATCTTGAGTTTGCCTCACTGAAAGGCGCCAACCTGACCGGCGCCTCTCTCAAGGGTGCCCAACTCGGAGGGGCCGACCTCACAGGCGTGACGGCCATCGATACCGATTTCGACGGCGCCGATCTCGCTTCCGTGAAATTGAACGATCCGGTTGGCCTCGACCGGGCGAAGAATTTTGATAAGGCAAAAAACCGCGACCGTCTGATAAGGTAGCGACGGCTGCAGGTTCATGTTGGGAGGATTGATTGATGGGACGGATACTGGCCGTGGTCGCGCTGTTGTTGGCGGGTTCCGGCGAACTTGCAGCGCAGGGCAAAGGCATCCGATTGTGGAATCTGACCACCGCGACCATTTCGGAGTTTCAGCTCTCCCCCGCCGGAAAAACCGACTGGGGCCCCAACCAGACCCTGAACGACAAGGATAAGGAAGTCGACCACGACGAGCGCCTGCGCATCACCGGAGTCCAGCCGGGACGATACGACGCCAAGGTCGGCTATCGCGGCGCAAAGCACTGCTTCGTTCGCGACATCGAAATCAAGCCCGACGCCGTGTTTTCGATCGCGGACAAGGATTTGAAAGACTGCAACAAGTAGCCGTCGCAGCCAGGCGAATATTCAGCCGAGAGACCACACTGGTTCTGCGGAAGCCTTCTGGTTGTTGCGGGGGTATTCGCAGCGCCACTTGACCGCGGTCCATTTCGGATGTTCGCCGACCCACTGCGCGATGTAGGGTTGCGCAGCCATGACGCACTGCCGTAACGAAACATCGGAAGAAAAGACCAGATGGGTTTCCTCGCAGGTGGTCGGCGAGAGCACCGCACAGACGGTCACGATCAAATCTATCGGAGTCATGCCTGATACCCCTCGAACTGTTCCCGAAACTATAGCGCAAAGAGATACCG
>Ga0081540_1002599_pt1 | contig 14674 bp, 18 predicted proteins | sample TabmetS2T1R1_FD_71024 | JGI IMG/M metagenome (GOLD analysis project Ga0081540, IMG submission 71024) | Tabebuia heterophylla rhizosphere microbial communities from the University of Puerto Rico - S2T1R1 | ecosystem: Host-associated > Plants > Roots > Rhizosphere ... | reverse complement strand
GGTTAGCCGGAATGCGGCGGCCGCTTTGCGCGGCTTGAATGCCGCCTGACTCAACGGATCGGATAGCCATCATGAAGCACTTGAACATCACAACCCTCAACGACGACGCTGAAAACAGTCACGCCATTGCCACCCTTGTCTTGGCCTTCGAAATGGACCCAGTTGCGCGTTGGATGTACCACGCTCCGGATCAATATCTTCTACATATCCCTCGGCTGTTCCGCGCACTTGGTGCGGGTTCGTTCAAGGCGGGTGCCGTGCATAGCCTCCCCGATGGGGCCGGGGTCGCAATGTGGTTTCCGCCCGGTGTGCACGTCGACAGCGCACCTGTCGAAGCGGTCATTGCAGACAGCGTGGCCGGAGATATTCAAAGCGAGGTACGCGAGGTGTTCGAAAAGACGGAGCATTATCGGCCGCCAGAACCGCACTGGTACTTGTCACTGATTGGCGTCGAGGCCTTGCACCGAAACAAGGGATATGGAGCCGCTCTCCTGGAACACGGGCTGTATCAGTGCGATCGGGAAGGCCGCCCGGCATATCTTTGGTCCTCAAGCATGCAAAATATCTCTCTTTACCGAAGACATGGCTTTGAAGTCGTTGCCGAAATCCAAGTCGGGTCGTCACCGCCCATCTTTCCGATGCTGCGTCGTCGGCGTTGATCTTTGGAGGTGGTCAGGCGCGACGCGAAGTGCTGCTCCCGCCGCGGCGGCAGGCTCAAGACATCCTGCCGCCGCCCCGACACTCCCTCACGTTGGCTGGCGGCAGCAATACGGTCCATGAAAGAACACCTCGGCAGCGAGGCATGGTGGCCTATGTCGGCAAAGCACTGCCGAGCCAACAGCAGGCATAGGGCCGAAGCCCACATTGCCCGCCAAACAGCACGAACGTTCATGAACAGGGGCGCGCGTCTGGCCACTCGAGCTTGGTCCGGTGGGCAATCTCTAACCGTGCGGCCAGAGGAGCAGCAAGCCATGACCGACCTGATTGGCAGAACATTGCATCGCCTAAGCGTGACCGAGCCAATTTGCAGGTCTTCAGCGACACTCTCGTTTTGCGGCTCCTCATGCAGGGTCGCCGGGCTGCCGGCGTCTCGGTGCATCGGCATGGCCAGGAGGAAACGTTCTTCGCCGAACGAGAGACTATCCTCGCTGCCGGCGCCTATGGTTCGCCGCAAATTTTGATGCTCTCGGGCATCGGACCGATCGATGAGCTCGCCCTGCTCGGCATTCCCGCGGTCGTGGAGCTTCCGGTCGGGACGAACCTTCAGGACCATCCGCTGTTGCCCATGAGCTACCTCACCGATGAACCATCCCTCTTCGGCGCCGGCTCGGCCGAAGACGTAGCGCTCTACCAGAGGGGCCGCGGCCCTTTAACCTCGAACGTCGCCGAGGGCGGCATGTTCGTGTCGACGCGTGGTGATGACAGCGTGCCTGACTGTCAATTCGAAATGGCGCCGGTTCTGTATTTTGACGAAGGGTTGGCGGCGCCGCACGACCACGGCTTCACCATCGCGATGACCCTTCTGAAGCCGACCAGCCGCGGCAAGGTCACGTTGCGATCGGCACGGCCTGATGCGAAACCGCGCATCTGTCACAATTATCTATCGACCGAGCAAGATCGCGCGACCATGGTTGCCGGCGTGCGGCTGGCAATGGATGTGCTCAACCAGCCGACACTGTCGAGGTTGCGGCGTACGCGCTTCTCAATGCCACCATCCAACGCGGAGAGTGATATCCTGTCGTTTGTCGAACGGCGGACAGGCAGCAACTACCATCCGACCAGCACCTGCGCGATCGGCAAGGTCGTCGATGTTGATCTGCGGGTCTTTGGCACCGAGGGGCTGCGGGTCGTCGACGCGTCAGTCATGCCATCTGTGGTTCGCGGCAACACCAATGCAGCGGTCATCGCCATCGTTGAAAAGGCCGCGGACATTCTGGTCGGAAGCCGATCCGTCGTGGCGCAATCCTTTAATTAGTCACCTGGGCAACGACCCCCTGCGGTGTGAAGCGGACCTCAATCGACACAAGCGCGATCGTCGCGAATGACCCGAACGGACCCTTGTCCGCTGGCAATAAGCCCGGCTTGCGGTAGCGAATGTCAAATCCGCCTCACCAGGGCAAATTTCTGCGGACTTAAAGCCAAAACTCTGTCCAGAACCAATCATTAACTGACAAGACCAGAAAGAATGTAGCAGGCCAGTGCTGGAAGGGAAAAGAGAGTGCGGACAATGTGAAATCGAATCCAACGGGCGCGAACCTGCGTCCAGTCAGCGGGCGGGCTCTGAACTGACCAGCGTGCGACCTGAGTGTTGATCGGGACGTCTGTGGACAAGCTAATCGCCAGGACTGCGACATAACCCGCAGATCCAGCAATGGCCAATTCGCCCGAGAGCGAATGCACCCCTGGAGAAAGAATCGCGAGCACAATACCACCAAGCAATGCGCCCACGACCACGATCGGCATGTAGGGAACGAAGGTGTGGTTGGTGGCCTGATGGAATTCAACATAGCTCGATGCCGAGAGGCGAGACATTGCGCGTCCAAGCCCTATCCAGTTGACCATCAGGCCACCGGTAGCCAATGCTGCGAGGAAGACGACGATCAATTGTATTGCTTGTTCCATATCTTGATTGCCTCCCGACTACGAAATCTGGCTTGCTTCTTCCTTCGGCCGAGCTGGTGGATCGCTCTCGTCAAGAATGCTTCGCGGGTCCACCAATCAAGCCCTTTCCGAGATCGCTCTCGCCGTCCGGTGCAAGTCGGCGCGCGCATCCAGCACCGCATTCAGCCGTGCCGTTGGTCGTCCGCTGGCCAAGACGCCACCAAGCGGCGACAGCCGGATCGGGCCGCATAGGCACTAAGGCGTGCCGGAAGACGCGAGTGCCCCGCGAACGTTTGCATCCCGAAGCCATAGGCTCAGCCAAGCCACGGCCGCCAACGCAAACGAGATAAGCTGAGGCGGGGATCCGATCTCTCCGATCCTGAAATGCGTGCAGATCGCGCCACCCGCAAATGCTGTGATGAGGATGGCTCCGATGGTGGCGGTCCTTGGTATCGCGAAGACGAGCGCGCAAACCAGCATGATGCCGCCGAGCATCGGCGAGAGATCGGAAGGAAAGCCCACCTCGGCTTGCACGTCAGCGAGCAGATGTGGAGCAAAAATGCTCACGGCAGCATCGACTAGAAGAAAGAGCACGACGAGTGCCGACAAGCCATAGCTCGTCCAAAGCGTAGCGCGCGAAGGCGTGAAGAGCGCCATTGTCTCCGAACCTCGTTCGATGTTGATTGTAGCTTGGCCGTGAGTGGTTAAGCCCTGGCGCAACAGCCGCAGCTAAACAATCCGCGTCTCGGACGACAGGAAGATCAGTGTTTTCGTCCGGTCAAGAAAGTTCTCTTCGTCTTTGGCGGCTATGGAGGCATAGTCTGGATGGGCGAACGTCGTGAGGGCTGATGACAGGTTGTCGAACCACACCTCGGCGACCCCGTCATAGGGCGCAATCGGAAAGCCCTCGGGCACGTTGTTCAAGGAGTGCCCTTGGGTGTAGTGCCGTACGCGCGATGTGAATGAATCCAGACTCATAAGCAGTGAAGCGTGCTTATCTTTCCAATATTGGCTGAACTGCTCACGCGTGAGATCGGCGCGGCGCGTTAGAAGAACACTGACTTTGACCATCTTGGCGTCTCCTTCTGTGTCGGCTGTCGGCACTGTCGAGCTGGCCAAGAGACAAAGCCTCCCGTGCGGTCCTGCCATTAGTCGATCCCTTCGCGCCTCTCTCACCAAGCCAGCGCGGGTCAGCCCCGTTAGGCAATGGCCCCGCCGTCCACCGTGACGATGGATCCGGTCATGAAGCGAGCGGCGGGGCTCGCCAGGAAAGCTACGGCAGCCGCTATATCGGCAGGTAGGCCGTAGTGGCCGAGCGACGTCAGGCGGCGAGCCGTGTCAGCCAGTTCACCATTGGCCGGGTTCATGTCGGTGTCGATTGGTCCCGGCTGCACCAGGTTTACCGTGATGCCCTGCGGCCCGAGTTCACGGGCGAGGTGGCGCGTCAAGGCGAGCAATGCGGATTTGGTCAGCGAGTACACGGCCAAGCCTGGGACGGGGGCGCGTTCGGCGACATTCGAACCGATGGTAATGATACGGCCGCCTTGCCCAAGATGCCGGATGGCCGCCTGCGTGGCCAGCACAGCCGAGCGCACGTTGACATTCAGAAGCGCGTCGATGTCGGCGAGACTCAGGTCCACGAATGCGCCCATGCGCGCGATGCCAGCATTGTTGACGAGGATATTGAGCCCGCCGAGTCCTTTGGCGGCCTCTTCGACCGAGCGCTTCACGGCGCCCGGATCGGCGCTGTCAGCCTGAATTGCGATGCCTCGCCGGCCCTTTTCTTCAATCCCCCGAACAATCCCCGCGGCGCGATCGGCCGAACGCTCATACGTAATAGCGACATCCGCGCCCTTGTCTGCGAGCGCCAGCGCAATGCCGGCGCCGATGCCACGTGAGGCCCCCGTCACCAGGGCGCGTTTGCCAACCAGCTCACTCATCGCCTATCCTTTCTGTATTGATCGATACAGAAATCAAGTAAGGTCGTTGCCGAGCGGAGTCAACGGATTTATATATCGATCGATGAAAAAAGCTGGACGCACATCGCAAGACCGCAAGACGACGGCGCGCGGACGGCCACGCGCGTTCGACCGCGAGGCCGCGTTGGAGACGGCGACCCGCCTATTCTGGCTCAAGGGCTATGCAGCGACCTCCATCGCCGACCTTACGGAAGCGATGGGGATCGGCTCACCCAGCCTCTATGCGGCTTTCGGTTCGAAAGAGGCGCTCTATGCCGAGGCGCTGCGCTATTACGGCGACACGTACGAACCACTCTTTTGGGGCAATTTCCAATCTACTGCTACGGCGCGCGATGCGATCATGTCGTTGCTGCTGGACTCGGCCGCAGCCCTGACCGGATGTCGCGCCGATGTTCCCAAAGGGTGCATGGTGGCGCTCTCGTCGGTCGGCAGCGAGGGTTATGAGCAACTTGGCGAGTTGGTGCGATCGGCGCGCGCCGTCGGGCTGGCACGCCTGAAAGCACGCCTTGAGGAGGCCGTCGCGGATGGCGAGGTTCCGGCGTCGGTCGATATCCGCGCACTTGCTCGTTTTGTGCAGACCGTTCAGAGCGGCATGTCGATCTTGGCGCGCGACGGCGTGGGCCGCGCCGAGCTGGAGGCCGTGGCGCAGATGGCGATGATGGGCTGGGACGCCCGCACCAGCGGCCAATGGAAGACGAGCACCACCTCGACGCCGATGCCGCGCGCCCCTTCCGAACGCCGGCGCCGACGTCATGGGCCCAAAAAGGCGGCGCGAACGACAGCCGATCCGAAGGAGCCGCGATGACATCCATTCATCTTTGCGCGTGATGAGTTGGCCGCTCGATCGAGACGAGCGGCGCCAAGGGGAGCATGCGGGGCTACTGATCGGGAGAACTTGCGTACCGCCATGTCCTCGAGCATGCGCTGCAGCGGGCTGATGAGCCTCTCGCTCATCGGGGCCTCCTGTTTTGAGGTGGGAGTGCTTGACGCCTCGATCCTCAAGACGGAGCGCCCTGTCCGTTACCTCATCTCACTCGTGCCCGACCCATCTACGATCATCATCTTGCGCGCAGCGCTCTCCCGCCTTAATGGGTTCGTTCGCTGGCATGAACGCGAACTCGGTGGCAGGTCGGGCGACCTTCTGTTTGTGGGGATGAACCGGACGTGGTTGGCGCACGCTCTGAAGGGAAGTTAGGACCGCAAGGCAGAGACTCAGCGCCTCAAGGCGTTCGCTTCTTCCGCGCAGCCGACTTCTTGGACCCTCCGGCCTGGCTGTCGCCGAGGCGCAGCCCGTCGACGAACACATCTAGCAGCCGCAGCACTGTTTGTTGCCAGCCGGGCTGATCGTGCAGGTAGCACATGCCGACCAGCGCCCGGATCAGGTCTTCAGGGCTCACATCGCTACGGATCTCGCCGGCGGCCACCGCACGATCGAGAAGCACGCCCGCGGCCGTGGTCAGACGGTCGAAGGAATAGCTCCGCAGCTCGGCGGAGGCTTGTGCGGCGAGCGTGAGCGCCGCCGACATGCCCTTCTTGGTCGCGACGAACTCGACATTGGAGCGGAGCCAGCGGCGCAGCGCCTCGACCGCCTCGGGCTCAGTCTTCAGTTGCTCGGCGAGTTCGCCGAGCTGCTCGACCTCGCGCCGATAGACCGCCTCATACAGGGCTTCGCGGCTGGGGAAATGCCGGTAGAGCGTCCCGATACCGACGCCGGCACGTCGAGCAACGGCCTCCAGGCTCGCATCGGCGCCGCCGCTGCTGAATACGATCTTCGCCGCGTCTAGCACGCGCTCCCGGTTGCGCAGCGCATCGGCACGGGTCTTTCGGCCGAGTGCCGAGGATGATGACTGGGTCATTTCACGTCTTCGTGTTCCCCTTGCAAGCGGAGGTATCCTCCGTATATTCCTCCCAAGCGGAGGATACCTCCATATATGTCCTCGCCGCAAGAATGGCCGCCGCACTCAGCGGGCACGACGCCCTGCTAGGAGCCTTGCATGCACCACTCCATCAGCCTCAGCATCAATGGTGTGCGGCGAGACATTGCACTTGCCGACGTGCGCGTGACGTTGCTCGACCTCTTGCGCGAGCAGCTGCATCAGACGGGGACAAAGAAGGGGTGCGACCGCGGCCAATGCGGCGCCTGCACCATTCTCGTCGACGGCCGGCGGATCAATTCGTGTCTCGCCTTGGCGATAAGTCACGATGGCGCCGAGATCACGACGATCGAGGGCGTAGCGCAGAATGCCGAGCTGCATCCCCTGCAGGCCGCTTTCATCGCCCATGACGGCTTTCAATGTGGCTTCTGCACGCCGGGCCAGATCATGAGCGCGCTCGGCCTGATCCACGAGGGACAGGCGGGGTGCGACCCTGAGCGGATCCGCGAAGGCATGAGCGGCAATCTCTGTCGCTGCGGCGCCTACGCCGGCATCACCGAAGCGGTGCTGGAGGCGCAGAAGAAGATTGCCGAGGCCGAGGAAAGGCGGGTCGCATGAAAAGTTTCGAATATCTCAGGGCTGCGAACGTGTCCGACGCAATCGCTGCGGGACGCTTGCCTGGCGCGGTTTATCTCGCTGCCGGCACCAATCTCTTAGATCTCATGAAAGGCGGCGTAACCCGCCCCGATCGCCTCGTCGATGTCACTAGGCTACCTGGCCTCGATCGCATCGAGCTTTCTGCCGACGGCAGCCTTCGTATCGGCGCGCTCGTGCGTAACGCCGATCTCGCGCGCGATAAGGATTTCGCGCGAGCCTACCCGGCCGTGGCCGAAGCACTCCTGTCGGGCGCATCCGCGCAATTGCGCAATGCCGCAACTGTCGGCGGCAATCTCCTGCAGCGGACGCGCTGCCCGTATTTCTATGACGTGGCCTCGGCCTGCAACCGACGCCAGCCCGGCTCAGGCTGTGATGCGCGTCACGGCGAAAACCGCCTCCATGCCGTGCTCGGCTGGAGCGATGCGTGCATCGCGACCCATCCGTCCGATTTCTGTGTGCCGCTCGTCGCGCTGGACGCCGTGGTGGAGATCGAAGGAAGAAGCGGCCGGCGCGAGGTACCGCTCGATGATCTGCACCGGCTTCCGGGCGAGGCGCCGGAGCGGGAAACCATCCTCGAGCCCGGCGATCTGATCGTGGCGGTGAAGCTGCCGTCCGCCGCGCGCAGCTTCAGTCGTCACGCGCGCTATCTGAAAGTGCGGGAGCGCGCCTCCTACGCATTCGCCGTCGTTTCAGCCGCGGCCTGCCTGAGGATTGTGGGCGGCAAGATCGCGGAGGCCCGCCTCGCGCTTGGCGGCGTTGCCGCAAAACCCTGGCGTGCGCGCGAGGCCGAAAAGCTCTTGGCAGGGGCGCCGCTTGCTGCCGAGAATTTTCGGCGCGCGGCGGAAGCGGCGCTCGGCGAGGCAATGCCTTCCGGCGACAATGCATTCAAAATCGAGCTCGCGCGGCGCATCCTCGTGCGTGCGCTGACCCTTGCCGCAGCGGGGACGCCCGAACGCATTCCCGCCTTGCCAGCTTCTCCGTTCTCAACCCGGCCTGGAGCGTTGCATGACGCCTGACACTCGCCCCACCCACGCCCCTGCCCACCTGCGGCATGGCTCGAACATCGGTCAACCGCTCACGCGTCGCGACGGCATTTTGAAAGTCACGGGAAAGGCTCCGTTCGCTGCCGATAGCCATCCGGCCAATATGCTTTTTGCAGTGCTGGCGGTGAGCAGCATCGCGCGCGGCCGCGTGATCTTCCTCGACGTCGAAGCCGCCAAGAACCATCCGGGTGTGGTCGATGTCATGACGCCCGCGCACAAGCCGCGCTTGGCGGAAGACCCGGATGCCAAGACCAATCCCTTCATGTTTCGGATGGAGCTGTTGCAGGACGGCTCCGTGCGCTATGCCAATCAGCCGATTGCGGTCGTGGTAGCTGAGACACTGGAAGCCGCAACCGAAGGCGCGGTGCTGCTCGCGCCCAAATACGACATCCTCTCGCCGCGTGTGGGTCTCGATGCAGCCGAAGGCTTTGTCCCGCCCGCGGTCGGCATCGGCAATCCCGCGATCGTCGAGCATGGCGACGTGGAGGCGGCGCTGGCCGCGGCGGCCAAGGCGATCGATGTAACCTACGAGACGCCGCCGCAGTACCACAATCCCATCGAGCCGCACGCGATCGTTGCGACTTGGGACGGCGACAGGCTCTTGATCGATACGCCGAGCCAGGGCCTTGCTATGGCGCAATCGCGCATCGCCGGGCTGTTTGGCATCCCGTCTTCAAACATCCATATCCGCAGCCCGTTCCTTGGCGGTGGCTTCGGCTGCAAGGGCTTGATCTCGGGACCGCAGATCCTCGGCATCATGGCGGCGCGCCTGGTCGACAGGCCCGTCAAGCTCGTGCTCCGACGTGAGCAGATGTACGGCCCGGTCGGCCATCGCTCGCCGACACGGCAACGCCTCCGCGTCGGTGTGGATGCCTCCGGCAATTTGGCCGCGCTGGAGCATCGCGCCAAGGTACAGTCGAGCGCGTTCGATGATTTCTTCGAGCCGGCTGCGGATGCCTCCCACACGCTCTACGCCAGCCCCGCAATCCGGACCGCACATGAGGCGGTCCGCGTAGACACCGGCACCCCTTTGTTCATGCGTGCGCCGGGCGAAGCCACTGGCTCCATCGCGCTGGAAAGCGCCATCGATGAGATCGCCTGGGAGTGCCGCATGGACCCGCTGGAATTCCGCATCAGGAACTATGCGGAGCTCGAGCCGATTTCGGGCAAGCCGTTCTCTTCAAAGGCCCTGGGCGAATGCTACGCCCAGGGCGCCGAACGCTTCGGCTGGGCGCGGCGCCCACTTTCGCCGCGGCAGATGCGCGACGACGCCGGTTTCCTGGTTGGCTGGGGCGTGGGCACGGCCACGTTCCCGGCGCTGATGTTCCAGGGCGCCGCGCGCGCGGTAGTGCGCGTCGACGGACGTGGAGTGATGGAGACGGGCGCCCACGACATGGGACAGGGCGCTTGGACGGCACTCGCGCAGATTGCTGCAGACGCCCTTGGCCTGGACCTCGACCGCGTCGAGTTCAGGTCGGGCACGTCGGACCTGCCAGATGCGGGTATCGCCGGCGGCTCCGCGCATACCGCGACCGCGGGGCTTGCCATTCACAATGCGGGTGCGGCGGTGATCGCCAAGCTCGCCGATCTCGCCACCCGGGACCGGCGCTCACCGCTGTTTGGGGCGGGCAACGCCGGCGTGATCGCCCGCGGCGGCAGGCTGTTCCGTCGCGACGACGAAACGCGCAGCGACAGCTACGCCGATATCCTCGCGCGCGCGGGCCTCGCCGAGGTGGACGCCGGCGGCATCAGCGCTGCGGACCCAGGGGCGCAGGCGGAGTACGCGATGCACGCCCACGGCGCCGTCTTTGCAGAGATCAAGGCCGATCCGGACCTCGGCCAGGTTCGGGTCACTCGCGTGGTCGGCGCATTTGCGGCCGGGCGCATCGTCAATCCCAAGCTGGTTCGCAGCCAGCTTCTCGGTGGCATGATCTGGGGCGTGTCCTTCGCGCTGCGGGAGGAAGCTGTGGTCGATCGCCGCTCAGGGCGAGTGATGAATGCCGATCTCGCCGAGTATCATGTGCCCGTGAATGCCGATGTGCCCTCGATGGACGTGCTGACCGTCGAGGAACTCGACCCTCACGTGAACGCGCTCGGCATCAAGGGCGTCGGCGAGATAGGCATTACCGGCAGCGCCGGCGCCGTCGCGAACGCGGTCTGGCACGCGACCGGAATTCGCGTGCGTCGCTTCCCGATCCGAATCGAAGACCTTGTGCCCTAGATCAGTGATCTGGCCGGCCAGCGCAGCTAACTCTCGACACGGTACTCCATTGGTTATGAGACTTTCCCCGGATGCGGCTGGTCCTCCGTATTGGCAGCGGTTTGCTCGTGGCCGCCTTGATTGCCATTGCCCTGACGGTGCCAGCGCCTGCCTTTGACGAAAGGTGCGCGATCACGACGCTACGCTCGACGCTGCGGGTTGCCAGGCTGCTTAGTCCCCCGCCCCCCACGCGTTTTAACCCTTGATCTTCAACTCACGGTGTCCGGCCAGACGCATCGACGTCGATTGGGTCGAGATAGAAGCGCGCCCAGGCGACCCGATCATCCTCGACTCCCAGGATGGCGACGCCGCCAGTGCGAAAGTCGACGCCCTCGGTAGTGGTACCTGTCATGTCCCACTCGCTCCATACGGTATCGGCGTCTTCAACCGAGCGCAGCACGCGCGCTTTGATGTCGGGCACGCGAGTGAACAAGCCTGTCCAATTCTTCCGGACGTGGTCGTTGCCAACAAAGCTGCGGGACGGATGCAGCGGGATCTCGCACCGGTAATTGTCGGCAAAGCAGCCAACCATCGCGTCGATGTCGTGCGAGTTGATCGCCTGCAGCATCCGCTCCAGGGTCCCAGTTGCGCTCATGTTCCATACTCTCACAGGTTGGCTATCGAATTTGCGGGATTGCGATGACTGCTCGTTTGACGGGCGATCGTCGTCGAGGGCTTCTGATTGGTGGCCCATCGATTTCGATTGCGATGGAGCAGAGATGGCCCCATCCTTCTCATGAAGCTAGTGACAAAAACTCAGGACCATGCTGAAACCCGCTCAGCTCCTGCGCATCGACCTCAGTCTGCTTGTGTTGTTCAGCACCGTGCTCGAGGAAGGCCATGTGGCGCGTGCGGCCCAGAGGCTTAATCTGACCCCGTCCGCGGTCAGCCACGGCCTGCGCCGATTGCGGCGCCTCCTGCATGACCCTCTGTTTCTAAAGACGCCCAGTGGCGTGAAGCCGACGGACCGGGCGCGCGCACTCGCAGGCCCGGTTGCCGAGGTGCTCACGCGTGTCGACGGCATCGTTTCAACGGCAGGACCCTTCGATCCGAAAACCGCGCAACGCTGCTTCACGATTGGCGCGCCGGATGCCTTGGCGGCGATTTTTCTCGGACCCTTCGTCGCCTGCCTGGCACGCGAAGCGCCGAGCGTCGACATTCGGCTCCTGCAGCTCATGCCGCAATATCGCGGTAGGCCGACAAGCCAGGTCTGGCAGACCACTCTGATGGAGCTCGACGCGCAACGGCTCGACGTTGCGGTTCTGTCGATCGGCCGGCCGCCACCTCGCTTCGCCGAGCGCCTGCTCTTCGAGGAGGATTTCGTCGTCACCATGCGGAAGGGCCACCCGCTGGCACGCGAGCCGAACCTCGTAGCTTACCTGGCCGCGCAGCACATGCTCGTTTCGGCTGGCGGCGATGCGCTGGGGGTCGTGGATGCCAAGTTGGCCGAGAAAGGACATTCGCGGCGTGTGGCCCTGACGGTGCCGAATTTCATGATGGCGCTGCTGCAGCTGGCCGAGAGCGATCTGGTGGCGACTTTGCCGCGCCATCTGGTGGAGCGCCATGCCGCGCGTTTCAATTTGGTGACACGCCCTCTGCCGCTCCCCTGGGCGCCCGACCCGGTGCGCATCGTCGCATCGCAGGCCGCGCTGGCCGATGCTGCCATCACTTGGTTGTTCGAGACCATGGCGCGCTGCATCCGCTCAGCCACGCAGTCGCGATCGGAAGGCAAGCGTCGCAAATGAAGGCGCTGTAGGGAATTGGATCGGCGACCGATTGACTTCTGCCCTGACGATGAGCTTCGGTGCACCGGTACTGTTTTTGCCTAGCCATAGCCGGGTCAGGTCCGCACGGGACAGCTCGTGCCCTGTCCCGCCCAGGAAGCGTAGCTGCGCAGCCGGCACCCGCGAGCGATGAGATGCTCGACCGGGAGGCCAATCGCAGCCAACTCACGATTGCCATTGGGCGAATGGCGACGCCGGTGCCGCCTTGCGCAGCCATTTGGGAAGCGCGCCCTACAATGATGATGTCATCGATACCGCTTTGTCGCAGCGCGAGCGCAGATGTTAGTCCACCACGCCAGCGCCTGTAATTTGGACTCTCACATCTCTGCTTTCGGTGCGCACTGGCTAGCCGTTTCGGCCAAGCACATCATGCGCACGTCGACGTATTTGACCAGACGAGCGGCCTTGTCGGCGTTGAAATGCATGTCTCCCAGCCGGCAACCATCGCGCCCTTTCATCTTCCTCCTCTTCGTTGCTTCGCGCTCTCGTTTCCACTAACTATCGACGGTGACATCTCCCGTCGTTGGAGCATTTTTCTCCATGGCACCTTGGGCACCTTGTTCGGCCTGTTGCTTCAGAGCCGTATTCATGGCTTTGAAGCCTGCCTCTACCGCAGACAACATGCCGCCCAGGGGGCCGACGAGAAGACCGGAGAGCTTTTCGCCATGTCTTAGCTTAGTTCTGCCTTCCCCGATGGGTTCGAGCAGAAAATAGTGTTCGCCATCGAAGATTCCTGCAAACAGCAAGTGTCCCAGCCACCGCAACTCCCGCTCAGGTCGAACTGACTGGACGGTAGGCTTAAATCGCATCCCGGGTTTGCCGGGTAGTGTGACGCAAACCGATAGTCGAGCCCCTTGCGTCAAACTCCCAGAGATGGATGTGATAAACGGGTTCCAAGCAGGCATCCGAGCGAAATCCGTCAATAGCGCCCACACCCGCCTCGGGGGCGCATCAATCTCAATAACGGTTTCAATCCGGCGCTCGGTCATCAGGCCTCTCAAGCATTGGTGTCGAGGGTTCAAGGGGTCGGACTTGCTCCGGTAGCTGAGCATCAAGGCTCACAACCTTGAAGCTCTCCGCTGCAGGCCGCTGGCCCTTCGCTGCGCTTCTGCGCGCAATGCAAGTAAGTGGCGTTGGACAAATCGGAAGTGCTGCCTCACGAGGATGTGTATCCGAGGATGTGCATCTAAAAAGAGGCCCAAAGTCGGCATCGGCCATCAGAACGTGAATCGGGAACGGTAGTGCTGCGGTGTGACGGATAGCAGGCGAAGGAAGCTGCGGCGCATCGTTTCCTCCGAGCCGAAGCCGCAGCGCTGCGCGATACGCTTGATCGGCGTGCGTGACTCTGAAAGCAGACGCCGCGACGCCTCCACCCTCAGCCGCTCAATGGCACGAGCCGGCGTCTGACCGGTTGCCTGCGCATAGTGCCGGCTGAAGCTGCGCTCGCTCATGCCCGCATGATCGGCCAGGACCGAAAGCGAAAGGTCATCGCCCAGGTGGCTGCTGATCCAGTCGTGCAGCGCGCCGAACCTGTCATCGGCTGACTGCAAGGCCAGGGCGGCACTGAATTGTGCCTGTCCGCCCGGACGCTTGAGGAAAACGACGAGGTAGCGGGCCACGGCGAGGGCCACGGCGTGGCCGAGGTCTTCTTCCACGAGCGCCAACGCCAGATCGATCCCGGCCGTGACGCCGGCCGAAGTCCAGACCGGCCCGTCGCATACGAAGATCGGATCAGGCTCCACATGCACGGCAGGAAAGCGGTGGGCGAGCTTGGCGCACTCCTTCCAATGGGTCGCGGCGCGGCGACCGTCCAGTAGCCCTGTAGCGGCGAGCAGGAATGCGCCGGTACAAACGGAGGCGACCCGACGCGCCTTACTCGCCCGCCGCCGCACCCAATCGACCAGCACGGGGTTTGCGGCGGCTGCCTCGACCCCCTGCCCTCCTGCGATGAGCAAGGTATCCGGCGCCTCACCGGCGTAGGTAAGCGGATCTGCTGCAAGCACCACGCCTGCCGAGGAGATGACGCCTTCGTCGCCTTGCGTCAACAGCTTGAGCCGGTAAGGCGGCGCCCCTCCAGCGTTGGCGATGACATCATTGGCGGAGGTGAACACCTGAATCGGCCCCGTGACATCAAGGAGCTGAACGGCCGGAAACGTGAGCACCTCGATAGTGCGGATCAGCCTTGGCGGATAACGAGGGGCTTTTGGCATTTCCGCCACACCGTATCCGACTAGGTTGACGTTGTCCACTGCTGACCTTTGTGCCGGGAGACGACGATGATTGCGCATGATGCCCACCTGCATATCGGCTCCCTCGTGTTCGAGGGCCTCGATCAGATCGACCTGACGGGGCCGTTCGAGGTGCTGTCGCGCATCCCGAACGCGACCTATCGCATCTACGGCAAGGCCGCGGCACCGGTTCGCGATCTGAAAGGATTGCGGCTTACGCCTGATGCGACCCTGGCGGATGCGCCGGC